>Ga0307991_1003363_pt1 | contig 10356 bp, 9 predicted proteins | sample EllFjometagen131_FD_203146 | JGI IMG/M metagenome (GOLD analysis project Ga0307991, IMG submission 203146) | Marine microbial communities from Ellis Fjord, Antarctic Ocean - #131 | ecosystem: Environmental > Aquatic > Marine > Unclassified | place: Southern Ocean | collected 2014-10-08 | reverse complement strand
TATAGGTTTTGCACCTGTCTTTACTTGTTTTTTTAAAATTGAAAGTATAAACTTTACAGAGAAATAATAAGTTAATGGATATTATATATTTTTATTCTTATTAAAAATCAGTGATCTAAAAAACTATGAATAGTTTCATCCAGTTCGTAGTAAATCAAGGCGTTCCCTTAGAGACAATTAAGCTCATGCTGATGTTTCCTTTGGTAGTAACTATTATGGCTGCTGCCCGTCAAGTAATAGGTATTAAAGCCTTTGGCATTTACACCCCATCGATTATAGCAATCGCATTTTTATCAACTGGATTAAAATACGGAATTTTCTTATTTTTAATCATTTTAATTGTAGGTACCGCTTCTCGTTTGATTCTAAAAAAGTTTAGACTTCTTTATTTGCCACGAGTTGCCATAATGTTGTCTGTAATTTCAGTAACCATATTCTTAGTTTTAGCTGTTAGTGGCTATTTTCAAAGAACGGGCTTAGCCGCAGTTTCTATCTTTCCTCTTCTAATTATGATTACCATTATGGAAAAATTTATCGTTATTCAAATTGAGAAAGGAGCTAAGACGGCTGTTTTTTTATCCCTGGAAACACTTTTCTTGTCAATAATTGCCTGTCTTGTGGTAAGTATTGCCTCATTCCAAAATCTTATTTTAGCATATCCTTGGCTTATTCTTATCGTAATTTTAATTAATATTGTCCTTGGTAAATGGACAGGATTAAGATTCTCAGAATATTATCGATTTAAAGAAGTTATAAATGATGCTGAACTCCCTGAAAAAAAGTAGCGATGTTCTCGGGATGAACTCCCGAAATCTGGAATATATTAGACCCTACAACAAACAACGTGCCAGAAAAATCGCTGACAATAAACTCCTAACGAAAAAAATACTTAGAAAGAACAATATTCGGACTCCCCGACTTATTAATCGTATTTCAAGTATATCCCAACTTAAAACGTTTGATTGGAACAGTTTACCTAATTCCTTTGCCCTAAAGCCTAATCATGGGCTAGGTGGAGGAGGAATTATTGTTATTTATGGAAAAAAGAAAAATGGAAATTGGGTAAGAGCTGATCGTCAAGAGGTTTCCATTCAGGACCTAAAAAATCACCTCGTTAATATTCTTGATGGTAATTATTCTTTAGCTGGAACGATAGACACAGCCTTCTTTGAAGAAAGAGTTAAAATTCTTAAACTGTTTAAACCGTATGGTTTTAGGGGAATTCCTGATATTAGAGTTATTGTATTTAATAATATACCAATAATGGCAATGCTGCGTCTTCCTACCGAAGAATCAGGAGGAAGGGCTAATCTTCATCTGGGAGGAATTTGTGTGGGAATTGATTTGGCAACTGGCATCACCACAACTGCTATCACTAGAAATTTGGCCACCCAAAAAGAGTTTTTTATTGATTATGTCCCTAACACTCGCCTTTCCTTGTCAGGCATTGCTATTCCTGATTGGAAAGAAATTTTAGAAATATCGGTTAAGACTCAACAACTTACTAATATTGGATATTTGGGCGTAGATATCATGATTGATCGCGAAAGAGGTCCTGTTGTCGCCGAACTAAATGCTCGACCTGGATTAGGAATTCAACTGGCTAATCTTGCCCCCTTAAAGTCAAGACTAAAAAAAGCAGAAGGACTAAAAATAAAATCTGCCGCTAGAGGTGTTCGAGTTGGACAAGACCTTTTTGGAGGAGAAATTGAAGAAGATATAGAAGATATGACAGGAAAGAAGGTCTTAGGAATTTTCGAAAATGTAATGATTGCAAATCCGCACAGTAACCTCTCTCAAGAAATAGAAGCTAAAATAGATACAGGAGCTTATTCTTCATCTATTTCTAGTGATTTAGCAATAGAATTAGGATATACGAAAATTGTCCAAAGATTTAATGATCCGGACATAAATAACAGCAAGCCAACAAGAAAAAGTTTTCATGATCCATTACTTGCTAGCATTGTTAGTGTTTATTCTGCTCATGGAAAAACAATTAGACCTAAGGTTGTAATAAAGCTTACTCTGGGAGGCATCACCTTTGAAACATTAGCCACCATTGCCGAAAGAGAAGATTTGAAATATAAAGTGCTCATAGGAAGAAGGGATTCTAGAAAATTTATCGTTGATCCTAGTAAAATAAAATCGAATAGCACATATATGAATAATAGACTTTAGTAAGAACTACCAAGAGCACAAAGTTTAATAAGTTTTATATGAAAAATAAAAATATCAAAGAAGTTCTAAAGGATTTTGATAGTCCCATTATTGGTGTTTCTGTCCAGGCCTTTGGCAGAATAGGTTTAGAAAAAATCTTTCCTAATTTTAGTATTGCCTGTTTAAACTATTCAAGTGAATTAGAAAAAATGCGGAAAGATAATATTAACGTTTTTTGTCTTGAAGAATCTCTCGGTCAAAAATCTACAGACAAAAGAAACCCAACAACCATTATTAAAAATAAGCTTTTTCGAACCTTTTTAAAGAAAAACCCATCCCAAAAAAGCCCCATTTTTGTTTTATATAAAAGTAGCCAAACAATTGAACACCTTGCTAAAAAATTTAATTGGAGAATAGCCGCTAATAAATATAAATCCTACAAAAAGCTTGAAGATAAGACACTTTTTAAAAAACTATTAAGAGAGCTTAATATTAAAGAAATCCCTGGGGAAATAAATGTCTTGGGAAATCTTAATTATAAAGAGCTTGCCATAAAGTATCCTGAAGGATTTGTTGTACAAGAGCCAATGGCCGGTGGCGGAAAAGGAACTTTTTTTATCCATACCGAAGAAGAATTTAATGATTGTCTTGCTGAATTAAAAAATACCTTTGAATTAGTAGCTTCCTCCAAGCTTGTTATTACCCAATTTATTAAAGGATATGCTCCTAGCGTTACTGCTTGTGTTACTCAGCACGGTATTCTTCAATTACCACCCCAGCTCCAACTCATAGATCTTGCAGGACTTCACTCCAACCTCAAGGGCAATGGAGTTTTTTGTGGACATGACTGGTCGGCAGCTAAGGAAATTGAAAAACGAGCTTCTCGGGAAATGAGTTTAATCACTAAGAAAATAGGTGAATTTTTAAAAAAGGAAGGGTTTAGAGGAATTTATGGAATAGATTTTCTAGTAAGTGATGTTGATGGATCTGTTTTTCCCGTTGAATTAAATCCTCGTTTTTTAGGAACATTTCCTGTTTCTACACTTGTTCAATTGAAAAAGGGAGAATTACCTCTAATTGCTTTTCATATTTTGGAATTTGCGGGAGAAAAATATAAAATAGATGTAAATCAATTAAATGAAGGTTTCTTAAAAGACAAAGAAGGTGCTCATTTCTTTATAACCGCCCCCTACACTCCCTATAAAATTAAGGGAGTATTAAAAGCTGGCGTTTATAAAATCAATAAGGGAGTATTAAAATTTTTAAGACCTGGGTATGAATTGACTGATCTTAAAAACAAGCAAGAGTTTCTTTTGGTTGACGGAGTTCCTCACCAGCCTAGAATTGAAGAAGGTGAGCTACTAAGAATATTAAGGGTTGTTACCGATTGCCAAATTAGTCAGAACATGGGAAGAGAACTAAATTCTTTTGGAAAAGAAATTACTAATGCTGTTTATGAAGCTCTTAAAATAAAACCATTGTAGTTTATTGATATTGTCAAATTTAGTAAGTTTTCAATATGAGCAGAAAACGAAAAAATTCTATTCAGGAGGTTGATCTTCCTCCAAACAAATGGATCCACCCCTTGGCTTGTTTTCTTTTTCTACTAAGAACGCCAGGGAGGAAGAGAGAAATTATCTGGGGATTTTTAAAAATATCTCTCTTGGGATTTTTTAGTATTGTTATTCTAGCGGTTGGTATCTTTGTCTATTACTCAAGAGATCTTCCCAAATCCAGCCAGATAGCAGAAAGAAGAGTAGCCGAATCAACCAAGATATTAGATAGAACGGGTCAAGTATTGCTTTATGAGATTCACGGAGAAGAAAGAAGAACCATTGTTCCTTTTGATGAAATGCCTAAAAGCATTAAGGATGCCACTGTAGTTGCTGAAGACGATCAATTCTATTCTCATCACGGGCTAGACTTTAAAGCTATTGTCAGAGCAATCTTGGCGGACGTGAAACATGCAAGATCTCAGGGGGCATCAACGATAACTCAACAATTTATAAAAAATTCTGTTCTTTCTCCTGAAAAAACATACACTAGAAAATTTAAAGAAGCTCTTCTTTCCATTGAACTAGAAAGAAGATTCTCTAAAAATGAAATTCTTGAAATGTATCTTAATGAAATTCCTTATGGAGTTAATGCTTATGGCATAGAAGCTGCTGCTCAAACTTATTTTGGAAAAAAAGCTTCGGCTTTGACCCTGGATGAATGTGTATTAATAGCTGCATTACCCAAAGCTCCCACTCATTTTTCTCCCTACGGTGTTCATGTTGAAGAATTGGTTTGGCGGAAAGAATGGATTATAAAAAGAATGGAAGACCTTGGATACATTACCTCGGATCAAGCAACTGAAGCCATATCCATTAAAACATTAGACAAAATAAGACCTTTTACTTCTCAGATTAAAGCTCCTCATTTTGTAATGTATGTCAAACAACAATTAGTAGAAAATTACGGGGAGGAATTTATTGAAAGTGGTGGACTAAGAATTAATACGACCTTGAATTGGGACATGCAATTTGCGGCCGAAGAAATTATCAAAAAATATGTCGCTAAAAACAGACAAAATTTTAATGCCACCAATGCAGCAATAGTTGTAATTGATCCAAAAACCGGTGAGATATTAGCCATGGTTGGATCAAGTGATTATTTTAATAAGGAGGAAGGTGGAAATGTTAATGTGGCCATTAGAGAAAGACAGCCCGGATCGTCTTTTAAACCCTTTGCCTATGCCACCGCTTTTGCAAAAGGATATTTACCCAAAACCATTCTCTACGACATTAAAACAGATTTTAAAGATGAAAGCGGAAGAAGTTATACTCCTCAAAATTATAATGGTTCTTTTATAGGACCAGTTTCTATGCGGGAGGCACTAGCCATGTCCCTAAACATTCCTGCTGTAAAAACTTTATATCTAGCAGGCATTAATGATACTATTGATACGGCCGAGGTAATGGGAATCACTACTTTAAAAAACAGACAACGCTACGGGCTTGCTCTTGTTTTGGGTGGAGGAGAAGTAACCCTCTTGGATGAAACTAGTGCCTTTTCTGTGTTTGCTAATGATGGAATAAAAAATGAAAAAAAATCAATTTTAAAAATTGAAAATTCTAATGGAAAAATTGTTAAAGATAATTCTATTGATATCGGCAGAAGGGTCCTAGAGGCTCAAGTAGCCAGACAAATAAATGATTGTCTTTCTGATAACTCTTCTAGGGCCCCAGTTTTTGGGAGCCACAGCCAGCTTTATATCTCTGGAAAGAAAATTGCCGCCAAAACAGGTACAACTCAAGAATACAGAGATGCTTGGACAATTGGATATACTCCCGAAATTGCAGTCGGTGTTTGGACTGGAAATAATGACAATACTCCCATGAGAAAGGGGTCTAGTGGCTCTGTTGTTGCCGCTCCTATCTGGCATGCATTTATGTCCAAGTTTATTAATCAATATTCTTCAACGGAATTTATTGAGCCCATGGAAAAAAATATTAATAAACCCATGTTGGGTGGATATATTAAGGACAATATCACCATGAGAATTGATAAAAAGTCAGGATATGAGGCTACTAAAAAATGTTCAAAAAAATACACCAAAGAAGTTACCTTTCAAGAAAGTCATTGTATTTTATATTATATGGACAAAGAGAATCCTTCTGGGGCATATCCCGAGAAACCACAACAGGATCCCCAGTTTAAAAATTGGGAAAAATCTGTTCAAAAATGGGCTGATAAAAACGACATAGAAAGTACTCCTCCAGATAAAAAGGGGTGCAAGGGTAAAAAAGAAGACGACGATTAGATAAGTATCAATACTAATAAGTCAATCTATAACGTATTTTTTCAACACACCTTCTTCCGGCTTTAGTGTTTATTTTATCAATAATTGAATCATTCTCGGTTCTTATTTTGTTTCCCATAAGAACACTTTTTAGTTCTATTTCCAGTGTTTGGGTTTGCTTGAGATATTTAACAACTTTTGGCTTATACCTTTCACCTCTACAAAAACCAGAAAGGACTTTTTGACCATATCTACACACATTAAAGGCTTCAAATTCTTCTGCTACCCCCATTCTATTTATGATTTTTTCTAATTCTCTTTTAATTCCAAATGCAGGCATTCTATTGTTTATTTATTGGAGAAATTATACATAGAAAATTTTTCCCTCTTTCTTTGTGGGGCTCTATTAGTATTGGAGAATCGCTTTGATTTACTAAAATTCGCAACTCATCTTCCTTAATACTATTAATACTATCCATTAAATATTTATAATTTAGAACAATCTTTACTTTTTTGCCACTTACCCTAATCCTCACCTTCTTTAATGTCTTTCCAGTGTCCTTAGATTGAGCAGAGACGTTCATTCTCTTATTAGACGGTTGAATGTCTAACAATATATCATTGGAGTCGGCCTGAGAGAAAAGAGCAGCTAATTTTACAGCACCCAAAAGCTCGTTTTTGTCTAAAATAATTTCCGTTTTGTGTTCTTTGGGAATTATTTGTGTGTAGTCAGGATAATTTCCATCAATAACCCTTGAAACTAAATAGATATTTTCACCCTTAATGGCTATTTGATTTTCTTCAACTAACAGAGAAACCATTTCATCTCTTTGGTTAAAAATGTGAACAATCTCAACCGCTGTTTTGCTGGGTATAATTAGTGCATTGTTTGTTTCTTTTTTTGATTTTTTAATTATTTCATGTTTTACCGTTTTTTCACTTAAACGAAAACCATCCGTCGCAACAACCATTACCTTGTCTTTTTTTCTTAAAACATAAACACCTGCTAGATCTGGTCTCATATTAGAAATAGCTATTGACGGAAGAACTTGTTCAATTGCTCTGGCCAGATCCTTTCCTTTTATTTTAAGAAAAACGCTTTTCCCAATTTGGGGAATTAGGGGAAAATCCCTACTCTCAACACCCTTAATCTCATTACTACATGTTCTTGTAATTATTTTAATATTATTTCCGCTTTTTTTAATGGTAATTTTTTTCTCACTAATCCCCTCCATTACATTACTCAACATTTTAGCTGGCACAGCTATTTTACCTGTTTTCTTAACAGAAGCTCTAATATTAAGAATAACTCCCATTTCTAGATTTGTTGCCTTTAAAATTAACCCCCCTTTTTTAGCCTCGAGATAAACACTAGATAAAATAGGAAGAGTTGTGTTGTAACCAGTAATTCTAGTTAATAAATGAAGTTGATTAATTAGATGTTCTTTTAAAAGTGTAATTTCCATAGTATATAGTTTATTTATTATATATAATTAGTTACTACTATTAGATGGTGGAAAACCACAAAACAGACGAGGATCACCTTATAAACGGTCAGTTAGAATATTAAATATTGTGGGAAAACCTGTGAACATTTTTAGCAAAACAGTGACTTAATAACTATCAACAAACAATAAACAAAGAAAAACACAAGTTATACACAGCTATCTATTTATTTACCAGCAATACTTAGTATAAATATTGCTCCTTAATTGTTAAAATCTCCTGTTTTAGGGTAAGACTATTTTTTATCTTGGACTTTATCTTATTGTAGGCGTGGATAATTGTTGCATGATCCCTACCACCTAACTCCTTTCCTATGCAGGGATAAGAAAGCTTTAATTCCTCTCTCATAAAATAAATTACTATTTGACGAGGTTTAATAATATTGCTTTTTCTACTTTTACCCGTGATTTCATTGGGTTTTATATTATAAAAGGTACCCACGGATTCAATTATTTTATTTGGCGTAGTAGTCTTTACAATCATTCTAGAGAAGGAATCTCCAAGAATTTCTTTAGCGTTTTTTAGAGAAAAAGAAAGTTTTTTTAATTGGCAAACAGCAATATATTTATTTAAAGCCCCTTCTAGCTCTCTAATATTATCAGGAACATTACGAGCAATATATTCCAACACCTGACGAGGTATTTTAGGTGAACCAAGGTTTTTTATTTTTTTCATTAAAATAGCAACCCTTGTTTCGATGTCTGGTTTTGAGATATCCACAATCATTCCACCTTCAAAACGTGAACGGAGCCTTTCCTCTAGTGTTGCTATTGATTTTGGGGGACGATCCGAACAAAGAACAATCTGTTTATCTTCTTGATAGAGAGCATTAAATATGTGAAAAAACTCTTCTTGGGTTTTTTCCTTGCCTCCAATAAACTGAATGTCATCAATTAATAAAATGTCAATGCTTTTATAGTCATCTTTAAATTTATCAACTCGTTGTCCCTTAATGGCATCAATAAACTCTGTGGTAAATTTTTCCGAGGTTACATAGCGAACCTTTAATCCCCTCTTGTCACCACTAATATTGTTTCCAATGGCTTGAAGAAGATGAGTTTTTCCAAGACCAACTCCCCCATAAATAAAAAGAGGGTTATATTTTTCTCCAGGTCTCTCCGTAATTGATTCGCAGGCAGCTTTTGCCAATTCGTTGTGGGATCCAGTCACTAAATTTTCAAAAGTATATCTACCGTTAAGGTTTTGTTTATTAGTACTTGTATTATCCGTGGTGACATTATCTGTCTTAATATTTTTGGGTGCTGGAGCCGGAGACTGAACGGACGGTTTTTTAATAGATGTTATTTGATATTCAATAGACTTAATATCCTTACAATGATTAAGAATAGATTCTTTGATAAATTTACCGTATTTATTTTCCAACCACTCCTTGCTAAATCCATTCGGAACAGCTATGACCACCCTACCTTCTTTAATGCTGGAGATGTAAGTGTTGTTAAACCAGGTAACAAAATTACCCTTACTTATTGTTACTTCAATTTCACCTAGAACGGCTTGCCAAATATATTTTTTATCCATTCTTTTATGAAGAAAGCATATTAAAAATAATGGATTTCTATACTAACATAAAAAAATAAATGAATAAAGAAAATAAACGAAAGTTTTCTGTGTAAAAGCTGTGCAAAAGTATTAACGGTTAATAAGCTCACAATAGATACCTCTTAATTATTGAGGTATTACTAGGTTTTATGGAGCTGAGAACATTTGACATTTCACCCAAACAACCCTAACTTAATATTAGCGTGCTTATTAAATAATTAGAGTTTTTTATGTCAACCAAAAGAACCTATCATCCTAAGAAAAAGAAAAGAAAGAAAGCTTGTGGTTTTAGAATGCGACAGAAAACCAAGGGAGGGAAAAAGGTTTTAGCCAGAAGAAGGAAGAAAAAGCGCCAAAGGGTTGTGGTTGCTTAATTTTAGGATTAAAATGTCAAAGAGTAATCATTTAAATAGAGCAGAGGTAAAAAAAACGCTTAAAAACGGGGAGCGTTTTTCTATTAAGGGAATAACGGCTATTTTTTTACCAAACAATCATGAGTCTAGTATAATAGTTGTTGTTTCTAAAAAAGTTTCCCCCAGTAGCGTTAATAGAAACACTATTAAGCGTAGACTTAGAGAAGCTTTTAGAGTAGTCTTTGGAGAAAAAGAAAATATAAGGTATAATTTGGTTTTAATTTGCCATTCTTCCAGATATACATTTAAGGAAAGCATTTGGTGTTTAAAAAAAATAATTAGTTTTATTTCTAAGAAAAAAAATGGACATCTTCATAAATCTATTTCATGAAGTTTTATACCGCCCCCTCTTTAATGGGTTGGTATTTTTCTATAAAGCAACAGGTGATTTAGGGGTAGCTATTATTATGGTGACAATTTTAATTAAGCTATTGCTTTTTCCTCTCTCTAAAAAACAGTTAAATTCCCAACAAGAGATAAAAAAAATTCAGCCAAAGATTAACGAAATAAAGGAAAAAAATAAAGGAGACAGAGAGGCTCAGAGCCGAGAAATGATGGAGCTATATAAAAAAGAAAAAATAAATCCAGCATCGGGATGTTTCCCCTTATTAATTCAATTGCCCATACTAATTGCTCTTTATAGGGTTTTTCTTCCAGGTAAGGCTCTGCTTATTGATGGAGACCATCTTAAGGTTGTCATGGATGTACTTTATTCTTTCCCCTACTTACAAAGCGTTACCGAAATTAAAAACACCTTTTTAGGTATTGTTGATTTAACCCAAAGAAGCATTCCTATTGCGCTTATAAGCAGTGCTTTACAATTTATTCAGACCAAAGCACTTACTCCTAAGAAAAAAATAGAAAAGAAGAAGAAGGATGACAACAAACAACCAGCCTTCCAGGATGTCTTTAGTGGTCAAATGTTATATATGATGC
>Ga0307991_1003362_pt1 | contig 10358 bp, 15 predicted proteins | sample EllFjometagen131_FD_203146 | JGI IMG/M metagenome (GOLD analysis project Ga0307991, IMG submission 203146) | Marine microbial communities from Ellis Fjord, Antarctic Ocean - #131 | ecosystem: Environmental > Aquatic > Marine > Unclassified | place: Southern Ocean | collected 2014-10-08 | reverse complement strand
ATGATATGTTGATTCCTCTAATGCCATGACCATTTCTAACATTGTTGGATTCTCATAAACTGAATATGCGGTTTTTTTGCGTGGTGTTTTTGTGGAACCAACATATTTTTCTTGTAAATATTTTTCGAATCTCATAATCAAAATGTCCTTATTCTCTAAGTTTCTTTAACCATTGCGTGGCATTTACATATTTATTCATCCATGTCCAATCAGTTTCAGCGATATCTTTTGATCTACCATATGTTATTTCACGTGGATTTATACTATCAGAATCCATCATAACCTTAAAGCTCTTAATAGGAAATAGAAATTCCGTATCCCTCATCTGTTTCTTCCTCACGGAGCTGTTCATCCAATCGTTCCTTTTCTTCCTTTCCTTCAGACATAAGAGAATCGCCATCCATTGATATTCCACTATTACCTATTGAACCAAAATTAGCGAACTTCATTCTTATTCTACCCAATGTCATTTTACTCAATGCCGTAACATAATCCAATATCCACGGTTCGCCATATATATCCGTATCATCGCCCTCAACCTTATAGGCTCTCACCAGGATGAACCCAGGTGAATCATAATTAACTTCATCTATAGTTAACGTGTAGCCAGTAGGAGGCGTTGGTTTTATCTCTAATTTATTGGTATATTTATGGTACACGAATGTATATGAATCTACTGCATATTTCCTAACAGTATCAAGAAAATCCCTAGCTAAATGATATGAAACAAGTGAATATGAATCTCCACCTTTTAGCGCATCATATGCACCTCTTGAGTTAAGGAAATTCTCCATGGTGAATAATGTATTGACACTACCTGTTTGATTGGACTCATAGCCAAGGACACTGACCACCCCACTATCCATTTGATATTCTGCTTGTCCGCCTGATAACATTACAGTAAAATATACCTCATTGGTTGCATTGCCTACGGCCCATTTAATGTATTGCTGCCTTGCATAATCAATGTGGTCAATTATCTGTGTGTTGTCTAATTCGACCTTTACCATTGGATATCCAAGTCTACGTAATACCTTTTCTATCAAATCTTCTTTTTTCATAGTTTAATCCTTATTGAAAAATCAGTAATATTCTATATGTATTTATACTTTACAAAACATTTTTATTGACTAATTATAATATAGATGTTATATTGTACTTGAAAGTGAGGTAAGAGACATGAAATTAACTGAAAAAGAAACCAAGGCATTTAAGGCAATCATGGTACAGGCTTTACGCCAAATGGGTGGTGACGAACCAAAAGACCTTCTGAATGATAATTGTTCATGGTTCAATGAGAAGGATTTAACCGATGATGGATTTGGTAAGCATCAGGCCGCTGGGTTGATGTCCTCTCTGGAGAAAAAAGGGTTAATTGAGAATTATGAACCTGATGAAAAATTTGGTTGGGTTATTTCTGATAAAGGTATAAATGAAGGCCAGTTACTATTTGGTAAGTAAAGGAGAGAATGAAATGTCAATAAAAATGTTGACACCATAAAGTAATAATGTTATATTGTACTTGAAAGTGAGGTAAGAGACATGTTGACTGATAAAGAATTTAATGAAACAAAAATCGGACAGAGGGTAGCCATGGTAACAGGACCGGGACAAGCACCTGTTTCTGGCCTTTGTGAAGCTGAAGGAACAATAGTCGAAAAAATATCCAATGGATGGGGTAGATACTTTTTGGTTAAATTTGATGGCGAACCCATAGATGACATGATGCATGATATTACCACCTCAGGCATAGGAATTTATATTCTTGACTAATCATATAATACCTGTTATATTGTACTTGAAAGTGAGTTAAGAAGGAAGCCAAAATTACATAGGTGATGCTGCTCATAATAGGAAGTTTTGAAATATAAACGTAATAGCTAGCAGACCCCGTTGGGTGCGTCCTATTCCTATGTAACTGTTTGCCCGAAATGTGGTAAATCAGAATATTTAAGACAAATGGAATTATAATAAAGGAGAATAATTATGATAAAACCAGTAAACGGACGCATACAAGTTAGTGATATTATTGACAGGATAGATGAACTGGACGATGAATTGGAGGAACTTAACGAGGAATGTATGGATTGCACTGAGAATGAGAAAGAACAAAAGATATATGATTGGAATGAAGAAAACAAAGATGAATATGATGAATTGATTGAACTCCAAGAACAAATAAGAGACTCTCCTACATGGAAAAATGACGGAGAATTAATTAACTCCTTTTATTTTGATGATGTTATTAAGGACCAGTATGATGAATATATACATGACATATTAGAGAATGTGCCTTATTTCATAAAAGACCATATTAGTATTAATTGGGAAGGCATTGCTGATAATATCGCAACGAATGAATATTTTGAGGTTGAGTATAATGGTCATTCTTATTTGGTAGAGGCTTAATTATTTATTTCAAGGAGCCAATCAAAATTGTCTTCTTCTATAGTAACACTGGACAATAGGCCCCAACCTTCATCATCTACACTTTTTGTTTCAAGTGATACTGTTTCATCAAGTATATCCATTAAGAATATATATGTTGACCAGTATAATCCTGAAACAAGGTCATCATCTAAATCTTTGCCATACATTTTATTACTTTTTTCTATATAAGAGCCTAATTGGTTTATTGTTTCTAAATCAATTAGGCTTAAATTGTTATCCTCAATGAGTTTTTTCATTAACAGTACTGCTTTTGGTTTTGTGGCTTTAGTTGCACGGATTCCAAGGTCACTTATTTTACTTCCACTGTTAACCATATTAGTGTATTCTAATTCCCACCATAATTTATTAACAACAGCTGCCCCTTCAGCATTATTTTCAACTATCACATAAGCGTTATTATAAAATATACCTGTTCTATGTATAATATCAGTAAACGAATACACATCAATCAGATTACTTTCGTATACTGCAACCTGTGCCAGTTTTATTGGATTTAAATTTATTACTTTAAGTACTTGCATTGTAGAAAAATGCTCACCGGTACCCTTGGCAACATCTACGCCAATTAAATATTGAGTATGTTCAATTGGTTTTTCATAAATGCGGAATTTATTCTCAAGTTCAATTAAAATAGGCTCTTGATATTGTGTGAATAATACTCCTAACACCTCTGAATCGATAACAGTATTGGTTGACCCTAGAAACTCACAGGAAAATTCCTGAGCAAATTTGACTTTACCTATATTTTTCAACTGCTGTTTTGCCCATGCTTTATCACGTCCAGGCACTGCTTTCCAGGTAAATTTTAAAGCAATAAAATCATTAATCTTATTTTCAGCTTCACTATATAACCTATGAAATAAATTGAACATTCCATTGGGAGTTGATATTACCACAATTTTTGCTTCTTTTGATGCAGATATTGTTGGATAGTTAGCTGCCCAGAAATCATCTGCAATACCCTTTGGGACAAACGCAATTTCATCCGCAAGCAAAAGATTAAGAGGTTCACCACGGAAGGCGTCTGCTGATGTTGTTGATACAAATATCTTACTTCCATTATCAAAGTGTACTGACATCTTGTTATATTGCTTTACACCAGGCTTTAGCCATACTGGCAGTTCTTCATATATTTCCTTCAATCTGGTAAGAATACTTATAGCCGATTTTTCTTTATTTGAAACGATACCTATATTCTTGTTATCGTGAAAAATAGCATACCATAGAGCATAGATTGAAACCACGGTGGTGTTATGTGACAATATATCATTGGTATAATAAACAGATCCATCAACATTCATTAAATCATACATTGGTACATGTTCGTTATGTTTTATTATTTCTTTTACAGGGGATTTACCTTTAGACGTATCAACAATATCACCAATAGATATATCTTCAACAAATAATTCAGTATCATCATTCATTAATATATGAGTATCCGCGCATTTAAGTGATAAGTTATTTTCAAGAATAATTTCATATACTTGATAAGGAACTGTTTCACCAATACCATCGAATTCCTTCCATCCGGTACTTGTTAGTACTTCATAATCTGTTGTATTATAAATCTCTGTGAACTTTTTATCAGATATATACAATCGTTTTTCATGTTCACCAAAGTTGAAAAAATCACCAATTGGCACATTTTCAATTTTACCTGTATTCTTATTCCTAATTGTTATAAGGGAATCCGCATGTGAACACTTTCCACTTTGTCTACTGCATAAAACGCAGGTAAACCGGTTGTCCTTCACGGTTTTTAGTATTATTTTCTGGAATTTGTAAGGTTTAAATGTGATCTTGCCACGGTCTGGGTGAACAATTCTTACATGCTTTAGGAAGGGTTTAATATTATTAGAACATTTAGATAACTCAAGTATTTCTTCAGGTAAATAATTGTGTTCTTCAAATGGTCTTTTTACATAGTCGCTATATCGTATACTCATAGTACCTATTATTTATAACAGTTTTTTATTTATTCACCTCTTATTTAGAATAGTTGACTATATTTTTACCATTAAATTGGAATATGTTTTGAGTATATCACTGACATAACCATTTAAATTGCCGCCAACATATTTTTTTAATGCTTTATCAACACTTTTATACTTGTCTATGTATTCCCTGAGTACCCAGCAACCTAAATGTACATTATTATCAATGTAGAATATTTCATTGTATTTTATACCCATTGCTTTGATTTTTTCAGGATGTGCCTTTGGATTAATCTGTGTTAATCCAAGACATTTAGCTTTACTAACAGCTGTTGGCTTAAATGTTGATTCTCTGTATATCACACTAATAATAAGTTCTGGAGGTAAATTATATTCCTTTGCATATGTTTTGATTGATTTCTGTAATTGAGTAACAAGAACAGGATCAAGTTTTGTGTTTAATCGTATTATAGAATTTGTTATGTTTTTATTATAGTCATTTTCTATCTGATTCAAGGTTTGTTCATTCTGAGCCAGTACCTTTTCGTATTGATTACATTTATTAATAAGATTAGTATATTTAATGTGTTCTGTTGCGGCCATAATAGATAGTCCTATAATAAATACGATTAATGTTAATGTTAAATCCGAAATTCGTCTTTTTGCCTTTTTTTCATCAGCCATTATACTTCTTCCTTTCCTTTCAGTTCATCTTTTATTGATTCCTCGATACGTTTAACCACATCTTTATCCTTAAACAATGCCATTACCGCTTCTCTATCCGCTATTAGAATGTTCTCCTGCTTCATTGGTACACTACCACCACCTACACCCTGTCCTTTCATTTCAAGTGCTTTATTCTTAATATATACCTTCTTTCCCTCTAATTCAACCATTTGCTTCTTAATCTGAACATTCTCAAAATTAAATGAACCAGCGTACATTTTATCGACTGCATTAGTTATTGAATTTATTATTGATGCTGTGGCCTCTACCATACCTACGGTTAGTCCTCTATCAACATCCGAAATAATTTTATCTAATACCAGGTTAGCTTTATCTATATTGGTCTGTAATATAACATCTGGGTCTTCTGTTGCGGATTCTTCTGGTGTTATATTATCCGGTGGTATGTTTTCTGCTTCTACCATAACATCAGTCATATCAAATATTTCGGACAATTCGTTGTTATCTGCTTCATTCATTAATACACCTCAAAATACTTATAATGTGAAATTCTAACATATATAATACTAATTGTAAATGCAATATTTATTTTTGCTCTAAGTTTACAATATCCAATTTCTGTGTTAAAATAATGCTGTACCGCGGAAAGAGAGAATGATCCTTTTTCCTTTCCTTTTTCCTTTCCTTTTTCCTTTCCTTTTTCCTTTCCTTTTTCCTTTCCTTTTTCCTTTCCTTTTTCCTTTCCTTTTTCCTGAACATGTATTGATATGTTATGTTAGAATTTTTCCTATTATATGGAGAAAAATGGTATGTTAGAATTTCCATGGTTAGAATAAAAAATACCATATATAATAATTACATATCACTTATGTTTCCCTAAGAAGGGTTACCTTAATATTCAACTGCTTAATATTACAATAAGTTTTTCGTGTATAGTTTTATTATACATGGTAAATTTATGTTTTAGATGTTTTTCATGGTATTTCTATTCATCCACCTTCCTCTGCCCATGCCAATACCTCTATTTGATGCTTGTCCTCTACCTATACCTCCTTGTCCACGACCGAGTAACTGGCCACGTACTGGTGTATTATTTTGTGGTTGACCGACACAATTACCTAACTGTCTGCCTGTCATTGGACCCATTCCTTCTGGTCCCGTTCCATTTCCAAATGGCATATGTTTTCACCTCCTTGTTTCTTCACCTATATTTATATCACATTTAGCATTGATATGAAAAAAACTTGACAATAAATTTAATTAATGTTATATTATTCTTGAAAGTGAGGTAAGAGTGATGTCCGATACATACACAATTCCTTTGGTAAATAAACGTCTCGCACTTAGGGGAATCAATAAAATCAACAAAAAAGCCAAGGCGCTTAATGTTGAAGGTATTGAATATATTACATCGGATGTTTACAAGAAATTATACACAATATTCGTTCCCGAAATAGACGAATTCAAAGATATCGAAGTTGAAGTGGTTGATTTTATTCTTGAATCGACTACGGTATCACTTAAAGGCTGGAGTTTTCTGGCCGTCATAGAGTCTACTCCTAATGGTAACATTGTTCTTAAAATAAGGGATGATGTTAAAATTCCTGAAAGATACAGTGTTCCTAATACCTTCTGTGAGCATTGCAAAACAAATCGTAAAAGAAAAAAGTTGTTTCTAGTATATAATGAGGACACCAAGGAAACGATACAGGTAGGAAGTACTTGTATTCGTAACTATTTAGGATTTGACGCTTCGTATTTGATGTATCATGCTGAAGTACTTGAAAAATTCATGAACGGTTCTTATGATAATGACGATGCTAAAAGAAAACATTATGAGCCAGTTATCAATCTTGATGTATTTTTGTCGTATGTTATTAGTGATATAACACTGTATAAATATGTATCAGCTAAAATGTCACGTGAAGATGAATATATCGATGCTACTGGTCATTCTGTTTTTTCTGACTATTTTGACCTTAAAGCCAAGGACAGTGAAAAAGATATACGAACAAAATATATGGGAGAAATCAAAAAGATTCATGAGTGGGTAGAGACCCTTGATTTAACTAATGATTATTATCGTAACATTTCAATAGCCTTTAAGAATGACTATGTTACATGGAAATCATCTAACCTTATAGCTTCTATTGTTATATCATACAGAAAAACACTGGAAGAAAATAAAGTAAAAAAGAGTTTGCCTGTTTCTGAGTACTTTGGTGAAGTCAAGGAAAGAATTGATGTTTACATGACACTGGAAGCAGTATATAAGTTTGATAACCATTTCGGTATAGTGTCCATGCATAAATTCAGAACATCAGATGGTAATGTAGCCATGTGGACCACGAACACCGGAGCGTTCACCTTGGGTAATTATGTAGGAAAAGCCACTATTAAAGAGCATAAGGATTACAAGGGAACAAAACAAACAATATTAACACGTTGCAAAATTAAAAGAGTCTGGGAGGACAAAAATGAAGACAATAATTAATGCTGGTGGTACAATAAAAAGAGTAAGTAACAAGAAGGCCACTATGATGGTGGACAATGAAACTTGGACCTATTGCTCCAAAAAAGAATGGAAAGAATCAAAAAGCACAAAGAAATAAGGTGGTAACATGAATAAATATCACAATTTTGCTGTCCACGTTTACAATTATAAGTATATGTATTATAATAAGTAAAAAATAATGAAACAGGAGGATTAAAATGAACAAGTCAGATTTAGTTAATGTAATTGCAGAATCGATTGATATGACCAAGAATGATGCCAATATTGTGGTATCTACTGTGGTTGATGCTATGGTAGATGGTCTATTGGAATCGGGTAAGTTGGCGCTTTCAGGCCTCGGTACCTTTTTGGTTGCCGACCGTGATGCAAGAGTAGCAAGAAACCCGAAGACCGGCGAAGCAGTAGATGTTCCGGCAAAGAAAGTTGTGAAATTTAAGATGTCATCCAAACTCAAAGAAGTTCTGAATGTTAAGGAGTAATAAATTGAGTACTGATATATGGACGTTTAAGCACTCTCCTGATAAACTGGATGGTATGATTCTTAATGAGTCTGTTAAGGGTAAGTTTAAGAAGATTATCAAGGAGTTACCCAACCTACTTATCTATTCCACACCGGGTCAAGGTAAAGGAACATTTGTTAATATTTTACTTAAAGAAACCGGACTGGACCATATGATAATTAATGCTTCCGATGAAACAGGTATTGATAATCTCAGGACCAAAGTTAAAAGTTTTGCTACCTCCCTTGGTTCAACAGATATCAAAATTGTGGTATTAAATGAAGCCGATGCTCTATCTATGGGACAGTCCGGTGCACAAAAAATGTTAAGACAGTTAATGGAGGATGTGCATGGTATAACGAGATTTATATTACTGGCGAATTATGAACATTTGATAATACCAGAAATAAAATCCCGATGTCAGGTGATTGAAATATCCAATCCACCAGCAAAGGACATATTCTTACATTGTATGAAAATACTTGCCGCAGAAAGGGTAGAGGTGAGAAACAAATCGGCAATTGTTAGTACAATCAAGAATTTATACCCTGACATCCGTAAGATAATCAATACCATACAGCTTAACACGGTTGATGGTATTCTTGATTCCATAGCAGTCGAAAAGATTAATGGTGTGTTTAATATAATAAGGGAATCGATATTAAAAGGTGATGTTGATGAAATAAGAAAAACATTAAGAAGTAACTCTATTGATTATGTTGAGTTATACAGATATTTATATGACAATTGTGATGGATTCAAGTCTCCAGGAGATGTTATTATTAATGTTGGTGAATATATGTATAAAGATTCTATTGTCGCCATCAAGGAAATAAATTTCATGGCAATGGTTATTAAATGTATGAAAAATGGGTACATATAATGGCAGATAAACCAGTAAATATATTCACATTCTTAAATCAGATATATTATAAAAAATATGACCATGACTATGACCCTAAGGTTGCCAGTATATACATGATATCTGTATGGTTATCTCATGACTCTAAACTTATTGATATGGTTAATAGTATTAATGAATCCATATTTCGTTTACCACCAAAGGCCATATATGAATATTTCTTTCATCAGGTACCTAAAGGTAAGAGATATATTAAATGGGTAAAAAAAGATAAGGAAGATGTTAAAAAGGACAAGGTTATTAAAGAGTTGATGCAAGAGAAAAATATATCAAAGAAAGAAGCAATGATATATTTGAAAATGATATAAAGGAGAATATTATGGGATGGTGGAAAATAAAAGATATCGAAACGGGTATGGTTGATTGGGACCATGAGTGTCCTACAAATCATGAATTAACAAATGCTGTACCAGGTTATGAGGTCACGGATTCTATGTATAATGGTGATGGTCCAGCGGATTTAATGGGACCAATGTTAAAAAAAATTAGTAATTTGTATAAAGTGAGTTGGGGACGTCCAGCCAAAAAAGATGAACTTATAGCTGTATTTAATTTTTGTTGCAATGGAATGTTTAGAAGTAATAAAGACGATCAACAATCCGATATTGATGTTGAAAATACTGTAGGAGACAAAGTTGAGCCTTTTAATAAACAGTTTAAGAAGGAACTGGAGGAGTTATTAAATTCACATTCTATTGAAAATGAATGTGATATGCCTGATTTTTTACTGGCTGAAATGATTGTCGGGTTTATCCGAGGCGTTGGAGGACCGATAAAGAAAACATTAGACTGGTATGGTGTTGATTCTGTTTGTCATCCTAAAAAAGATATTTCATAATTTTACATTAACCGATAAAATGTGTTATAGTAAGTAAAAATATAAACGAGGATAAAATATGATACTTAATGTTAATAAATTTGCAGATGTTATTAGAAAAGCTACATTAGATTTTACACTGGAAACAGTCCAGTTGAATTTCGATAAGGATAAGGTAGCAACTAAAATATTCAATTCATCTGAGGACGCCATTGTGTTCCTTGATATTGAAAATGATGTTATGCCTATTACATCGGAGCATGATGAAATACAGTTTAATTTCATTGACCCAATCAACACAATTAAACCTTATCTGGCCTTGATAGACAGTGAACAAGCTGATATCGAAATCAAGAAAGAAAAAATTATACTTAAATCCGATAATCAGCGTTCAAATATATTTTTCTGTTCACCGATAGTAGTTAAAGTGTTTAATCGTGATGATGTAAAGCCCGGTATAGAATATTTCACAGAACTGGCCATAGATGATAATTTTGTTAATGGTTTCAATAAGATAAAGAAAATAGGG
>Ga0307991_1003360_pt1 | contig 10359 bp, 9 predicted proteins | sample EllFjometagen131_FD_203146 | JGI IMG/M metagenome (GOLD analysis project Ga0307991, IMG submission 203146) | Marine microbial communities from Ellis Fjord, Antarctic Ocean - #131 | ecosystem: Environmental > Aquatic > Marine > Unclassified | place: Southern Ocean | collected 2014-10-08 | reverse complement strand
AAGGCTGATAAATTGATAATTGCTATGGGTAGCGGTTGTGAGACTATTCAGGAAACAATAAACTACTTAAATAAGAAAGGTGAAAAACTGGGATTACTTTCTATTCATCTTTATCGTCCTTTCTGCTTAGAAGATTTTATATCTGCCATTCCTGGCACCGTTAAGAAAATCGCTGTTCTGGATAGAACTAAAGAACCTGGAGCTATTGGTGATCCATTATATCTGGATACTGTAGCTGCCTTAAAAAATCATCATGATCTCACCATTATTGGTGGAAGATATGGACTTTCTTCTAAGGAATTTACTCCTGCTATGGTGAAAGCTGTATATGATCATCTGGAAAATGATGGATTCCATGGCTTCACAGTAGGAATTAATGATGATGTCTCTCATAAATCTATCCCTGTTGGTGACAATTTACCAACTTCTCCCGAAGGCACTATAAGTTGTAAATTCTGGGGTCTGGGGTCTGATGGAACAGTGGGTGCTAATAAGAACTCTATCAAGATTATTGGTGAGGGAACTGAAATGTATTGCCAGGGCTATTTCCAGTATGATTCCAAGAAATCTGGTGGAGTAACACGATCACATCTCCGTTTTGGCAAATCTCCTATTCAGAGTGAATACACTGTTGTTAATGCAGACTTTATTGCCTGCCATAATCAAGCGTATATCGGCAGATATGATATCCTGGAAGGTATTCGCGAAAATGGCGTATTTTTATTAAATTCTATCTGGGAACCAGAGGAAGTATTTGCTAATCTTACTGCAGATATGCAAAGAACTATCATTGATAAAAAAATCAATGTTTATAATGTTAATGCTCTAAAGATTGCTCAGGAAATTGGACTGGGAACCAGGATCAATACTGTAATGCAGACTGCTTATTTCATAATTTCCGGGATTCTTCCAGAAGAAAAAGCACTAAGTATGATTAAAACCTTTATCCGTAAAACCTTCGCTAAGAAGGGTGATAAAGTGATCAATATGAACATGGAAGCTGTGGATAGAGCCACTAAGAATATTCAAAAGATCGATGTACCTGCTGAATGTGGATGCAAAGCTATGGAAATGCACAAACTGGTGCCAGATGATGCTGATAAATTCACTCGCAATGTGATCGAAAAGATCATGCGGGAAAAGGGAGATACTATCCCTGTTTCTGATATGCCTTACGATGGTTATATCCCTTCTGGTACAACTCGTCTGGAAAAAAGAGGCGTGTCTCCGTTTATTCCTGAATGGATTGCAGAAAAATGTATCCAGTGTAATCAGTGTGCATTTGTATGCCCGCATGCTGCTATCAGAGCAAAATTGATTGATCCTGAAAACCTGAAAGATGCTCCCAAAACATTCAATACTCTGGATGCAAAGAGTAAAGATGCTGGTATGAAATTCAAAATCCAGATATATACTGAAGATTGTCTGGGATGTATGGTTTGCGTAAATGAATGCCCTATGGGTGCTCTGGTCATGAAACCTATTCAGGAAGAACGTGATAAAGGCGAAACCATTAATTCTGAATTCTTTGATGCACTGCCAAATGATGTTCTCTCCAAAGTTATGGGCGAATTCACTGTGAAAGGTAGTCAGTTCAAGCAGCCTTTGTTTGAGTTCTCAGGAGCTTGTGCTGGTTGTGGCGAAACTCCTTATGTTCGCGTGATTACGCAATTATTTGGTGACCGCATGTTAATTGGAAATGCTACCGGCTGTTCATCAATATATGGTGGTACTTTCCCGACTATTCCTTATTGCCATAATAAAGATGGTCATGGTCCTGCCTGGGCAAATTCACTGTTTGAAGATAATGCTGAATATGCGATGGGTATGCGTCTGGCTGTAGATGCTAACCGTAAACAGTTAAAAACCAAAATTGGGCAATTGCTGGATATGGGTTGTGATAGCGAACTCGCAGAAAAGCTGAAATGGGCTTTGGATAACTGGAAAAAGGTAGATGATGATGCTAAGGAAAATACCGCAGCAATCAAAAAAATCTTGCCTGCTTCTTTGAAGTCTGCTTCTCCTGAAGCGGTTGCAGTCCTTAAGAAGATCATTGAACTTAAGAACTTCTTCGTTGATAAGTCTGTATGGGCTTTTGGTGGTGACGGCTGGGCTTATGATATAGGCTATGGCGGTCTTGATCATGTTCTTGCTTCTGGCAGAAACATCAATATTCTGGTTTTGGATACTGAAGTGTATTCCAATACTGGAGGTCAAGCATCTAAGGCTTCTCCTCTGGGTGCAGTTGCTAAGTTTGCAGAATCTGGCAAAACTACTGTCAAGAAAGAACTGGGTAAGATGATGATGGAATACGGTTATATCTATGTAGCTTCCTGTGCTATGGGTGCCAATAAAACCCAGTTCGTGAAATCTCTCAAAGAAGCAGAAGAATATGATGGACCATCAATCGTGATCGCTTATTCTCCCTGCATTAATCATGGTATAAATATGAGCATGAGCCAGAAAGAAGAAAAGAAGGCTGTTGATTCAGGCTACTGGCTGCTTTATCGCTATGATCCACGCCGTGAAGAATTAGGTGAAAATCCCTTTATCTTCGAAAGCCCTGAACCTAAAATTGACGTAGCTGATTTCCTGAATGGTGAGAAACGGTATTCAAGTCTCCAAACCACCTTCCCGGAAAATTCTGCCAGGTTTGTTGAACAGTTCAAAGGTTATGTGATCAAGCGTTATAACAAGTTCAAAAAGATGGCTGAAAAATAGACTTCGGCTATTGAATAAAATAATAGCCTTCGCGTTTGCGGAGGCTATTTTTTTTTAAGGCGGGTAGGATTTGAGCAATAAGAAAAAAGATTCCAAAAATGAAATTAGGTATGACTCAATTCTGGAAAGTATCTCTGACGGTGTATTTACGGTTGATGAACACTGGCGTATAACCTCATTTAATCGTGCTGCTGAAGAGATAACCGGGATTTCTCGCCAGGAAGCAATTGGCGAAATATGCTCTGATGTCTTTCGCTCCAGCATGTGTGAAAATGATTGTGCCTTACGCCAAACTCGCGAAAACAATAAACCAATTATTAATAAATCCTGCTATATTATCAATGCCGAAGGTGAAAAAATCCCTACAAGCGTTTCCACTGCTGTCCTGAGAGACCATAAGGGTAATATTTGCGGAGGTGCAGAAACCTTCCGTGACCTGAGAGAAGTTCACTCTCTGCGTAAAGAATTAAATAGTCAGTATCGCATTGGTGATATGATCAGTCGCAGTCCCGCTATGCAGGAAATATTTCACCTGCTGCCAATAGTGGCAGACAGCAATGCAAATCTGCTGATTTCTGGTGAAACAGGTACTGGCAAAGAACTTCTGGCGCGTGCTGTGCATAATATGAGTGCCAAAACAGATCAGCCATTTATAGCTGTAAATTGTGCGGCTCTGCCAGATACGCTTCTGGAATCTGAATTGTTTGGCTATAAGAAAGGTGCTTTCACTGGTGCTGATCGTGATAAACCAGGCAGGTTTGCCCTCGCTGAAAATGGTACTTTGTTTCTGGATGAAATCGGTGAAATCTCTTTGACTATGCAGGTGAAGCTACTGCGGGTTCTACAGGATCATGTCTATGAACCTTTGGGAGGCATCAGATCCGAAACTTCCAGTGCCCGCATTATAGCAGCTACTAATAAAAACCTGCTCGAGCTGGTGGAAACTGGCAAATTCAGGGAAGACCTCTATTACCGCATTAATGTGGTAAAGCTTGATTTGCCACCATTATGCGAGAGAAAAGAAGATATTCCTCTCTTGGTGCAGCATTTTATTACCAGATTTAATCACCTGCAAAATAGAAAGATTAAATCTGCATCTACACCCGTTCTGGCTGTATTGATGGCTCAAAAATGGCAGGGAAATATCAGAGAACTGGAAAATGTTATTGAACGAGCTTTTGTGCTTTGCCGTAATGATGTTTTAGATTTGCAGCACTTGCCTCCAGAATTTCAATATAATCAGCTTGGAAGCAGTCAGTTCAACACAATCAGACAGGTGAGGCAGCAAACTGAAAGACAGTTAATTATTGCAGCTCTCAAAAATAATAATTATAATCGCAACGCCTCTGCTCGTGAACTGGGTATGCATAAATCCACGCTTTATCGCAAGCTGATAAAATTACATATTGACTTGCCAGCCTCGCATTACAAACCTCCCCGGTAGCATAAATGCTACCAATACTTACTGCTAATTCGCACTAAAGCTACCAAATAAACTCTCTCTCTATAACCTCTAAGTTGCCTAATCTGCTACTATATTAATAGTTATAATTAATTTTATCTTATGGTACTTATCTTGCATTAATATTTTCTGTATTTGATAAGGAGATAAATATGCTAATAGCGATTCCAGAGTGGAATAAAAGGATTTCACCTGTATTTGATGAAGCGCTGCACTTCAAGTTCTACCGGATTATAGCAGGAGAGGTTAGTGAGATTGCTGATCAGGAGCTTCCCCCTCTTTTATCAGGCAGACAGATAGAGTTTTTATCTGAAGCTGGAGTGAATATATTGATTTGTGGAGCGATCAGTAATTATTTGCAGAGGGAAGCTGAGCGTAATAGTATCAGTGTAATACCTTTTTTAGCTGGAGATACAGAGTTAGTGATACAGGAGTGGCTGTCCGAAAGCTGGCAGCAGGGACGTCATCGTATGCCTGGTTGTGGCAGAAGACAATGGTGTGAAGCTCCTGGCTCTTGCTCCGGCAGAGGGAATCGCGGTAATAGAGATAGAAATAAACACTCAAGGAGGTGATTATATGCCAAATGGTGATAGAACAGGACCAGAAGGACGTGGTAGTAAGACGGGACGTGGTGCAGGTTACTGCTCCGGTAACAAACAACCCGGAAACCAAAGTGGTGTACCTGGAAGAGGATTAGGTAATCGTATCAGAAACGGAGTTCGTCAATTTTTGGGCGGACGCAATCAGAATGTAAATCGAAGAACAAAATAAGACAGGAGGTAAATTATGCCTTATGGAGATGGAACAGGACCAGAAGGACGTGGTAGTATGACAGGAAGACAGGCAGGATACTGTACTGGAAACGATCGACCCGGAAGATTTGAAAGAGGCTTTGGCTTTGGTTTCGGTATTGGACGAGGTCGGGGTAGAGGAATGGGGCGTAGAGCACAAAATTATGCACCCAGAGGATACTATCCCACAGATTACGGCTTTGAGCCTGAACCAATAGCAGTTCAGGAAAAGGACGTTCTTCAGCAGCAGCAGTCATGGTTCAAAAATCAGCTTGACAATATAACCCGTAGATTATCTGAGTTAACAGAAGAAAAAACAGAAAAGTAAAAAAAAATATGGAAATCAGGAGTAGATTAATCTACTCCTGATTTATTATGGAGTAAATTAATGAAAACATTTCATGATTGCATCCCCTGCCTGATGCAACAGACAATCCAAGCTGTGAAACAAATTTCAAATGATGATCAATTAATTGAAAGAGTATTAAGATCCGCTTTGTTTCTGGCTTCAAAAATGGATTACTCTCAAACCCCTGCATTAATAGGCAAAGAGATTCATGCTTTGATCCGTGAGGAAACAGTTAATAATGATCCTTATGCAGAGATCAAACATAAAGCAAATGAAATAGCCCTGGCTATAGCTCCCGCAATAAGAGAAGAAATAATAGCAAGTGACAATCCCCTCCAGGTAGCAATTCGGTATGCTATAGCAGGAAATATTCTGGATTTCGCGTTATATAATGGCTGGGATGATGAACGCTTTCATAAAAGCCTGCATTCTTCACGTACCAAAAGCATAGATAAAAAGCAACTGGACAAACTTCAAGCAGAAATAGAAAAAGCTGAAAATATTTTAATATTAGGAGATAATGCAGGAGAAACTGTTTTTGATCAACTATTAATTGAGCAGTTAATACCTAAGCAGATCACTTATGCCGTTAAGGGCTATCCGGTTATTAATGATGCTTTAAGAGAGGATGCTGTCTTCGCTGGAATTGATAAATTTGCCACTATTATTGATACTGGACTTGATTGCGCTGGAACGGTTCTCAGTATGTGTTCAAGAGCCTTCCTTGATATCTTTTACAATGCTGATCTGGTAATTGCAAAAGGTCAGGCAAATTATGAAACTTTGTGCGATAGTCAAAGACAGATCTTTTTTCTAACTCAGATTAAATGTTCCGTTATTGCTCAGGATTTAAATGGTAATGTCGGTGACTGGGTAATTGCCTCAACACAGTAGAATAAATAAATAAATGGACAATTGTAGTTATTCAATTATCTTAACTTAAAAATATTAAGGAGAATATTAAAAATGCGTATAGCGATACCTGTAACTAATGGTGCACTGAGTATGCACTTTGGGCATTGTGAAAATTTCATGATCATCGATGTTGAAATGGATAGCAAGAAGATCATTAGTGATGAAGCCGTAAAACCTCCATCTCATGAACCAGGCTTACTTCCCCGCTGGCTGGCAGAAAAAAACGTTAATGTGATCATTGCTGGTGGAATGGGTCAAAGAGCCCAGGACCTGTTTAAAGCCAATAGTATAGATGTTATCGTAGGGGCTCCAGATAAATCATTTACTGAACTGGTTAATGATTTTATAAATAATAATCTTAAGGGTGGAGCAAATTTCTGCGATCATTAATTGATCATTGATTAAGAATTGAAAAACCTGCCGGAAAATATTTCTGGCAGGTTTCTTTTTTACTCAGAGGGATATATTGTCTTACATGGAACCATCACTGTTATTTTTCATTTCATACTCAATCTCTTTTGAAAGCTTGTCCCCAATACCTTCCAGGTGATCATAGTAGAAATCAATTGGTTTACCTTTGTTCATAAAAACCTTGATAACATCATTTTCTAAAAGTCCACTATAATACTTTTCCCAGACTTCATCTGTTACCGGCTTCATAATTAAAATCAGGTCCTTAGGTTTCTCATCTCGAATGATCTTCACTTTAAAAGAATCATCATAATCTACTTTGTTAATTATTTCACCAATATCATCAAATTCTGACACTTTTTCACCATTGATCTCTAACACAATGTCTCCAGCCAACATTCCACCTTCAGCTGCGGGAGTTTCTGGTATCACTTTATCTATCTTCAAACCATTTTGAATATCTAGATCATCATCGTTTTTATCAGTATCAGAAACTATTACACCCAGAATTTTGCTCGATGAATCCTGATAAGCAAAAACGTGCATGGTTTCTGGTAAACCAATTGAATTCCAGAGGTCATAAACATCATCCAGATCATCCACAATATCAAGTCCGTTGAATATCTGATCAACTGCCTGAAGATCGTACCAATCTAATTCCAACTCACCTAATTTAAGCTCTGTTTCCGCCTCTTTGCCACCACGCAAGTAATCAACTTTTACCTTATCTCCAGATTGATACTTCTTCAACATAGGACGAACCTGATCCACTGCATAAAGTTTTTCTCCCTGAATAGAAAGAAGCACATCATCTATCATCAATCCAGCTTGTTCTGCTGGGCTTTCTTCTTTTACCAGTGTGATCTGTAAACCATAATTCAGATCACAATTCTCCTGTTTAAAATCATCGCTCAATGACACTCCCATCCATACTGGCTTCTTGTACTCAGTATATTCCTTTTCTCCCAGCACGACCTCAAAGGTTTTTTCGCTTTCATTATCAAAAACTACAATTTTGACCATCTCCCCCACTTTGGAATTTCTGATCATACGGGTTAACTGTTTTTGGGTATACACTTTTTCATCCTGATAAGATCTGATGATCATACCCTTTTTCAAGCCAGCATTTTCCGCCTGAGAACCTTCTACAACTTGCTTGATCATTATTCCATAACCATCTGTAATACCATATTTGGCATAAGCAGAGTGATTTATATCTGAGGTTGCTACTCCCAGGAATGGGATTATGTCTGCATTTATACTCATCATCATTCCCAGAAGCAATAAACTGATAATAATATTTCTCATTTTTCCTCCAAAATTAATAGCATCTTGCAGAGACCTTTCTGATCTTATTTTTCTGCATTTGCTTATCATATTCTGAAACTACCATAACTTTGCCTGCACTTGGTGAATTATATTGTCTAATAAGATATGTCTTATCATCATCAATCAATCTATTTGATGAATTTACATCGTACCCCTGACCAACTGGCATTACTATTCCCTTGCTCTTCTGCACATTTTCTGCTATTATTGGCTGTTCTTCGTTTTGATCACCAAAAACCAGTGTGTTTACACTACTGGCAAAATTGGGCACCATAAAAGTAGCTGCCAGAATTAAAAAAAGCAATGCTGCCATTGATACTGCCCAACGATAACGAAGCACATATACTCGCTGCCGGCTAAAAAATGCCTGCAGCAATCTGCTCCTGAGGGCATTGAACTGATATTTATCATCTATTTGGGGGATTTTTAATGAATTAAGCATATCTTTGATCTTGTCCATGATCTTTCTCCTGTTCCAGAATATTTTTCAGCTTTTTCATGCTGCGGTGCATTTTCACTTTTAAAGCATTCTCTTTCTTTCCAAAAATCTCTGACAGCTCTCGATAAGATTTCTTCTCGAAGTATTTCAGAGCCACCAGATTCTGCTCAAAGGGTGTTAAATAACTTAAACACTGTTTCACATATTTAAACTCATAAGGATAAACGGTGGGGTCATCCGGTCTATCATTCTTCTTTTTCATCACCAGCTTAAAATCACGCTTGCGATCTCGATAATACTGGTTTATTTCACTCACTGCTATGCGATATAACCATGATGAAAATGAGCTTCGGTGGCTATCAAGAAACTTGAACCTATAGAGATTTTTCATGGCTTTGTAAAACACATTTGAGACTATCTCATTCCGTATATCTTCATCATAGGTACGGTGAAACACGAAATTATTGATCTTAGGATAATATATCCTGTATAGTTCATCAAAAGCCTGGATATCCTGCTTGGCTCTTTTCACTAATTCTCTTTCTTCCAAAAGACACCACCTTATCTCTTTTCAGTTCTGCATTATTAACGCATAAACCACCACTGGTTACACATTTTTATTCTTTTTACAGCAGATTATTCTGTCAATAGCAATATAATAATAACCACAATGAACACAGTAAATATAATCAACCATATTCATTGCGTTTACAGCATTCACAACCAATTCCACCAACCCCAGGTAAACCTACAACAGCATTCAGGAAATTGCACTCCAAACGACACCACATTTTTTTGTTGTGTCGTTTGGAGTGCAGGCGGGTTAATATCACTTTAAAGCTTCTTAGAATGATTTGGGAGTATGACAATTTGGACTAAATATATGGATGATAATATAGATAGCTGAGAATCAGGTGTGATAGCGGAGTAAGGAATAAATGTTTTTCTTTGACAATATTATCAGATAGACAATAAAAGGACATTTAATGGTATAATGAAAAATGGAGGTTATATTGGAAAAACATGATCTCAAGATTCTATTCGTAGAAGATGATGATTTAATGCGTAATACAATCAGCAATGTCTTGGAAAAAAATGCCGAAACTGTAATATTAGCGTCTAATGGAGAAGAAGGTTTAGAGCTATTTAAGCAAGAGGAACCTGATATAGTTATCACAGATATAATGATGCCTGTCATGAATGGACTTGAAATGATCCATGAGATACGGCGTCTGGGTAGTAATGTGAAGATAGTTGTTGTATCTGCCTACAGTGAGAAAGAGAATTTTTTGAAATCGATTGCTCTGGGTGTAAATAACTTCCTGATCAAGCCAATATCATATAAGAATCTTCTAAATGTTCTGGAAGAACTGGCAAATATAATCCAGCTCGAAAAAAATGTGGAAGCAGAGAAGCAGGAGAAACTCCAAGCTCAGGAGCAACTTAAGATCGCACATGCAGAATTGGAAAATAGAGTGATCGAACGCACACGAGAACTTGCTATTGCCAATCAGCAACTGATAGAATTTCAGGAGACTCTGCAGGATAAGATAGCAAAAAGCGTAGCTGAGATACGCCTTAAAGATCATATTATGATGTTGCAAAGCCGTCAGGCAGTGATGGGAGAAATGATCGGTCATATAGCACATCAATGGCGTCAACCACTTAATACTATCGGGCTTCTCACTCAGTCGCTCCTTTTTTCGTATCGTAATTCTAACTTATCTGATGAAATGCTGGAGGATAGAGTAAATAAGATCATGGTTGTTCTGGAGCACATGTCAGAAACTATAGATGATTTTAGAAATTTCTTTAATCCTAACCGGGAGAAGATCAATTTTGGTGTAAAATCAGTAGTTCAAAAGACCCTTTCATTTGTGGAAAGTTCCTTTCAGAAGCATAAAATAGAAATAGATCTGGATATTGAAGATGACTGTCAGGT
>Ga0307991_1003357_pt1 | contig 10363 bp, 5 predicted proteins | sample EllFjometagen131_FD_203146 | JGI IMG/M metagenome (GOLD analysis project Ga0307991, IMG submission 203146) | Marine microbial communities from Ellis Fjord, Antarctic Ocean - #131 | ecosystem: Environmental > Aquatic > Marine > Unclassified | place: Southern Ocean | collected 2014-10-08 | reverse complement strand
ATATTGAATACGCCAAAATCAAAAAAATTTATGGCGATAATGACCGGTTTATTCAAATTTCAGTCACCCACAAAGACCTGTGGACCCCTGCTGCCCTTGATTCAATAAATAATTTTCTTGTTGATATTGAAGAATACAAGGATTTCAACGAAATTAAAGAAAACCACCGCGTGGAAAAATTTTATACAGCGACCTGCCTTCTACCTGTCAAATTTGAAGACATTATAGTTCGATTCAATGATGATACGCCCTTTGTACGACTTCTGAAAAGAGAAACCCCTCAACACATACAGACCAAAACATCGCTGAATGAAAAAGATATTCAAACGATAGAAAATATGATTCTTCATGATATGGCGTTAAAAAAAAGCAATATCATCGACACCATCTTTTCTCCCTTATCGGCCGAAGATATCAGCGGTGAAAACGACGCTCTGGAAACCTATGATCTGATTGAAATCGATCCGTATGAAAAGCGGATCATTCCCAAAACAAAAGAAAAAATTGATGCGTTCAAGCACCGCCTGACAAAAAATCCGGCCTATCGCAATCGACTCTATGCCACAGATGCGCAAACAGGCGAGATAACCGATTTTGGGGTACTCATCAAATTCGCCGGCGCCCTGCCCCGGGAAGAAATTGTCTGCGCCCTCATGGGCATTATCGATGCATACCCTGAACTGGAAATATACATTTCCGGTGTGCCGTATGTGGCAAAAAATTTTAATGACTATATGCGAAAGGATTTATTTAAAAATATTCCACTGATACTTTTGGTTGTCACCCTCATTTTTTACCTGAACTTCAGATCATTACGCGGTGTTTTGCTACCCCTTGCCACGTTAGGAATGGCGGAAATATGGACCCTTGGCCTGATGGGATACTTAGGCTATAAAATCACGTCCGTCGGCATTACACTTCCGCCGCTGTTGATATCTGTGGGTAGCTCTTATGCGATTCATGTGTTAAATCAATATTATGCGGATTTTAATCTAATTAAACCGGCTGACAAACGGTTGGGGATCAAAACCGCCATGACGCATATATCCATCACTGTTTTTTTAGCCGGATTCACCACGTTTGCCGCCTTCATAACCCTCGTGACAAGCCATGTATCCGCCATAAGGGAGTGGGCGGTCTTCGCCGCTGTGGGAATTCTGTTTACCGTTTTTATATCCATCACGCTGATTCCCTGTGCTCTGGCGATCCTTCCGCACAAATTCCCCAAATCCCTGATAGGAAAAAACGACTCCCGAAAAATAACATTCGTGGACAAGATTTTGGTCTTTACCGCCAAAATTAGTGTCACGCACCCCAAAAAAGTTTATGGGGTTGTCGGAATCATCTTAGCTGTCGCCATTGTCGGCATGTGCCAATTAAAAGTGGATACGGATATTCTGCATTATTTTAAGGCAGATGATCCGGTGAAACAAAATGTAACGATTGCCGGAGATAAGTTCGGTGGCGGATGGGGATTCAGTATCATCATTGACTCAAATGAACCTGACGGTGTAAAAAACCCCAAATTTTTGAACACGGTTGAAACCGTCAGAGAATGGCTGGTGGCGGATGAGAATGCGGATCTCAACATCGGCAGATCCGATGCGTTCTCCGATTTCATCAAACGAATGCACATGGCTATGAATAACGATGATCCGGATTACTTTAAAATCCCCGACAACCGGATAGATATCATGGATTACCTTGAAATCTATTCCGGTGATGACGATGATTCAGACGGCCGTATTGATGCGTTTGAACCTTTTGTAGATGCTGACTTTCAACAAAGCAACATTCTTGCCAGAATGGGCCACAAAACAGATGCCAGGGTCGGCACAACAAAGGTCAAATATATTCTAAATAAAATAGAAAAACATCTGGCGGCCACCCTGCCGGATGCTTATTCCTTCACTGTCACCGGTTATCCGGCAATCGAGGTTCAACTGGCCCATTATATTGTAACCGGCCAATTAACCGGCCTGTTTCTGTCATTGGTCGTTGTCGCTTTCGTTATCATGATTTTATTTAGAAAATTCACCGCCGGCCCCCTGGCGCTGATTGATATGGGGGTAACCATTATTTTGAATTTTGGAATTATGGGTTGGTTCGGCATTGACCTGGATATGGTCACATCAATCATTGCTTCCATCACCATCGGCATCGGTGTGGATGATACCATCCACTTCCTGAACACCTATCGACAATACAAGAGCAAGGATATCAGCATTTCCAGCACCATCGAAAAAACCATGTATGTTGCCGGCAAAGCCATTATCTATACATCTCTTGCACTTACCGGCGGGTTCCTCGTCCTGTTGACATCCAGTTTTCAACCGATTATCTTATTCGGCATCCTGATATCCCTGACCATGGTCAACACAACCATCGGATCGATCGTACTCATACCGGCAGCCATTCAGTTAACCGGCATCGAACTGGATCAATAGTGGGCGTTATCGTTGCCACCGTTTAATTTGCTCAATAAAAACACCATAAAGACAAGCAAATATAAAACACCTTATACATACAAATCGCATGAGACAGGTACGGACACGATAACAACTATAGCCAAAAAAGGGTTGACTCTGTTCGATAGTGAAAACCGTCTATCAACAAAGCACACAAAAGTGATGTGAAGTTTTTTATACTTATTTTACAAATAGAATTTTATTGACATTTAATAAAAATTGTAGGTAATATTTCATATATTAGGACAAATATTAGTATAAAATTAACAGGCTAAATCAATAATATTTTATGCGAAACCACAATACAAAATTCACTTTCCTTCAGACATCTGATTCAGGATATTTATTCAATCGCACCCCTCTTCTGAAAAACGTTTTCTTTCCGGCCGCGCATAATTTTGAGATATAGCTGGGACATTTAAACAATACAATTCAAAAAAACACATGCATATTGCCGCTGTCGCATCCGTTTTACCGGATCATTATTACGACCAGGAAGCTTTGATTGCATCTGTTCGTCATCATTGCGCAGGCCGCCATCATAATGTGGATCGGATTGCGTCCATTTACAGGAATACCCTTGTCAGCGGCAGATATCTGGCGCTCCCCATGGAAGAATATGAACAACTGCAAACGTTTACCGATGCCAACAATGCCTTCATAAAATGTGCTGTGGACTTGGGAGAACGGGCAATACGAAAAGGGCTGAAAAAAGCCGGTCTTACACCGGAAGATATTGATCATATAATATTTGTGTCCATTACCGGAATCGCCACACCGTCCATCGACGCCCTGCTGGTCAACCGGATGGGCCTTCGAAGGGACATCAAGCGAACCCCGATTTTCGGCCTGGGATGTATGGCCGGTGCGGCCGGCATCACAAGGGCAATCGATTACGTAAAAGCCTATCCTGACCAGGTGGCTGTTGTTTTATCCGTTGAATTATGCTCCCTGACGCTCCAGCGAAACGATTTTTCAGTGGCCAATATTGTTTCCAGCGGCCTTTTTGGTGATGCAGCGGCCGCCCTGATTGTAACCGGCAAAAACCGTCGCCCAACAATACCCCGTGTTATTGATACGCGATCGGTTTTTTATCCAAATACGGAGCATATCATGGGATGGGACATTACAGACAATGGCTTTAAAATCGTTCTTTCCGGCCAAACCCCCAAAATCGTTGAATCATCGCTTGAACCGGACATCAAACACTTTTTAACAGATAACAACTTAACAATAAAAGACATTAAACAATGGTTGTTTCATCCGGGCGGACCAAAAATACTTGAAGCCATTCAAAAAAGCCTCAAAATTACAAAAGAAGATCTTGCCCTGTCCTGGAAAAACCTTGAGGAAGTGGGGAATGTCTCGAGTGCTTCAATTCTGATGATATTAGAAGACGCCATGGACAATCATCCACCGCCCAAAGGGTCTTATGGATTCTTTAACGCTATGGGACCGGGTTTTTGCGCTGAAATGGGGTTATTGCAATGGTAATAACGGTAATTGTGTATATCCTTTTTCTGATGATTGTCAGCGCAACCCGTCTGCTGGAAATGCAAATCAGCCATCGCAATGCGGCCTGGGCCTTTGAAAACGGCGGTCTTGAAGTCGGCAAAACACATTTTAAATTCATGGTGATTCTTCATACCGCCTTTATATGTTCTTGCGGCCTTGAAGTTCTTTTTACCCATCGCCCCTTTATCCCGGCAGTGGGTTATCCGATGCTGGCTCTGGCGATCAGCGCACAAATCATCAGATTTTATACGATTTCCGTATTGGGCAAATTCTGGAATGCCCGGGTAATCGTTGTTCCTGAACGACCCGTCATCACTTGCGGATTATACAAATACATCCGACATCCCAATTACCTGGCAGTGATTGTAGAAATTTTTGCATTACCGATGATCCACACGGCCTGGATCACGGCAATTTTCTTCAGCATCTTAAATGCCTGGATGTTGACGGTGAGAATCCGGGCCGAAGAACAAACATTATCAAAGCACTGCGATTATCAGGATAGGTTTAAATCCCTGGGCCGTTTTTTGCCATTGGCTACGAGGAGCAAAAATCTTGAACCAAAATAAAATACTACAAGGCATTCAGCATGTTTTTGACCAATATCTTAAAATCGACACCCCCATCGCACCAGAAATGGATTTGCTGGCGGACCTTCAACTGGATTCCATGGAACTGACAACCCTTGTGGTGGAACTGGAAAACCACTTTCTGGTCATGTTTGAAGAAGGTAATGAATTAAATGTTCATACCATTGAAGATCTGATTCATTTAATTGATCACTGCCTGACCGAACAACATGGTGTTTCTAATGAATGAACAGACACTTTGCACTTTAATCCATAAAGCTGCGATACTGGGGAACAGAGGATACCGGTTTTTAGACCATCGGGAACAAGAATTATTCGTTGGATATGATGAATTATATAAAAAAGCATTAGACTTTGCCGGCGCATTTTCCCGAATGGGTATCAGGTCGGGAGACAAAATCTCGCTGATATTACCCACCTGCCCAGAATTTTTTTATGCCTTTTTTGGTGCCCTTTTCTGCGGTGCCGTTCCGGTTCCGCTATACCCACCGATTCGACTGGGAAGGATGGAAGAATATCACCAAAAGACAGGCCGTATGATAGAAGTATCCGAAGCTCGCCTGGTGTTCACCGACAAACGAATCAAACGCATACTCGGCCGGTCATTGTCCACTGCCAGACCGGACCTGGGGTGTCTTACATTAGACGAAATTGTTCCGGCTCCTTTTGAAATGATCGAGAGCGGACCGGACACGCCGGCGTTAATCCAATTCTCTTCCGGGACTACCATTGATCCCAAACCGGTGCTGCTAACCCACCGGCAGATTGTCGCCAATATCCGAATCATGCTTAATTATGGTATGGATTACTATGCCGATGCGGCTGATGGATCATCATACTGTGGCCTCAGCTGGCTACCCCTTTATCATGACATGGGGTTGATCGGATGCGCCATGCTCGCCATTGCCCAGCCCGCTGATCTTGTCCTGATACCGCCGGAACTTTTTATAACGCGACCGGCTGTCTGGCTCCGGGCGATTTCCACCTACAAGCCGATCATCAGCGGCGCCCCGAATTTTGCTTTTAGTTTATGTACAGAAAAAATCAAAGATAAAGAAATTGAAGGGGTCGACCTTTCCAGCTGGCAGGTCGCACTGATCGGTGGCGAAACAGTTTCTGCTTCAGCACTTGAAAAATTCATCAGCCGTTTTGAACCTTATGGATTTTCTCCCCATGCGCTGACCCCTGTTTATGGACTGGCTGAGGCATCACTGGGTGTTACATTCTCAGACCTGGAACAGCGATTTGTCTGCAACCATTTTAACCGGCACCTGCTTTTAAAGGACCAGGCAAAAATTGATCCGTCCGGCGATCCCATAATGTCGTTAGGCAACCCCCTGCCCGGTTTTCAGGTGGAAATCCGTGACAAGACAGGAGAGAAGGCTGCTGACAGGACTATCGGGTCCGTTCATATCAAAGGCCCTTCGATTATGAAAGAATATTATAATAACCCCGCTGCCACCGCCGACACAATGCATGACGAATGGCTTGATACCGGTGACAATGGATTTATTTTTAACGGAGATCTTTACCTGTACGGTCGAAAAAAAGATTTGATAATCATCCGGGGGCAAAATTATTCGCCCCAGATGATTGAACTGGCGTTGGCTAATTTCCCCGGCATTCGCGTCGGTTGTGTCGCGGCAACCGGCTATATCCCGGAAAATGATGAAAATGAAAAATTGATCGTTTTTATTGAAAGGGATAAACAAAGTGGCAAGGCCGATGATAAAATACTGGCGACCAAGGCTTCTAAAAAAATTACCGAATCCACGGGTCTGGTACCCGAATCCGTGATTGTGCTGGAACCCGGCACCATCTTTCGAACATCCAGTGGAAAATTTCGCCGAGGGGAGACATTAAGACAATACATCGCAGGGACCCTGGCACCGCCTGCGCAGGTCACCATATTTCAAATGTCTGCAGAAATGGTGAGGTCAAAAATCGCCTTTTCCCGCATGAATTGAAATGGGAACCGATGCTGTCAATAATTGACGAGATGTGAACATTTTCATTAATCATCAGGCACGGATAAAATCAAACCGGATAAAATCAAACCAGATAAAATGAGACGAAGCATGTATAAATTAATTGGTATTTCGATCGGGTTACTTATCGCATTCAGCATGTTCTTTTTCATGTATTTGACTGCCCGGTATACATATACGCCAACCGATCCGACAATTGTTGAAACAGATAAAAATTTAAAAATTGCCGTCATCGGGGCCGGGGCGTCCGGGCTTACGGCAGCCTATACACTGAAAGAATCAGGATATAAAAATGTGACGGTTTTTGAACGTGAACCAACGGCCGGCGGTAAGATTTTTTCATATGAATATAATGGTCATTTTTATGAATTGGGCGCTTTGTATTTTGATTCAGTTTATTACCAGACAGTTTTGGATTTGGGTAAGGAATTTGGCTTAGATTATGCGGACTGGAATGGCCCCATCGGCACTTTCAATATGGAGGGGAAATGGTGGTTTCGACGTGACATGAAAAAAACATTTGCCAAAGTTCCGGTTGAATTTCGTACTATAATCCAAAACGATGGGGCCAGCAAGGAGTCGTCGGAAAAGTGGAATAAATTTCAGCTATTTACCGCTTATTTAAACTGGAAATGGCTGATTTTAAAACATAGACGGACAATTATGGGCACCCCAGGTTTTCCTTCAACAATATCGGAAATGTATATCAATTTTAATGAATTCGCATTGACACACCATATTACGCCCATGGCGCATCCGATGGCTGTCTTTATGACTGCTTGCGGTTATGGGTACTTTACTGACGTTCCGGCTGTCAACTACATGAAAATAGTACCTTGTGCATTGGCACCAGACAGAAAACGCAGTTACGTTATTAACGGATGGCAGTCGTTCTGGCAGAGAATGGCAGACTCTCTTACTGTCCGCTATAACGCGGAGGTCACAAAGGTTAAAAGGTTTCAAAAGGGTATTCATGACAAAATTAAAATTACGGCCAACAACAAAAAAGAAATTTTTGACCGGGTCATTGTCTCCGCTCCGCTTGAATTGGCCCATCATTTTATGACACTTTCAGAAAAAGAAGCATATCTATTTAAAAAAATTAAAAATTTTGAATATTATGTAACATTGATTAAACTAAAAAAAGAGCTAAATAAAGATCCGAATTTGCCGGATCAACCATTAACCGGGGGAGTTATCGATCATATCTATCCGAATTCAGTCGGTCATATTGTCTGTGTGCTGAAATCCATGCATAATGATGAACATGTCTATACTTTTTACCAGTTAAATAATTGGGAAAAAAATCCGGATGAAATGTTTCAAATACTTAATGAAGATATTACAAAACTTGGCGGTGAAATCGATGAAAAAGCACCCAATAACGGTATTCTCATTCAAAAAAGATGGACCTACTTTCCACATGTTTTAACACAAGACCTGCAAGCGGGTTTTTATGAAGATTTAATGGATTTACAGGGCGTCCAGGGCACTTATTATATCGGCAGTATAATGGATTTTGAATCCGTTGAACACACGGCACGGTTTTCAAAATATCTAATGCAAAGACATTTCCAGTAAAAATATAACTTAGGGAAGTGGAAAATATTAAAATACCGGAATTGCGCAAAATTTTTGGTCGTATTCAAGGCGCGTCAACAGGCGCATAACTGGTTATGTAACTGTTGACACAACGAAGAAGACGACCAAAAAGGCAAGATAGTTTGGTATATTAATATTTTGAAGTTCCCTTCACTCACTTCAAAGACGAACTGAGGAAAATCGTTGATGCAATCACGGGTTTGCATCAAATGGACACATCGTAAGGAGAACATATCTTGTCTCCACCCAAAATGACCGGACAAAACCCAACTTCAAAAACAACGGTCCAAATGCCACCAGTTGCAGTGATCGGTATCGGTTGCCTGTTTCCAGGTTCTCACGATAAGCAGGGGTTTTGGCGGGATATTACCGCTGGAAGAAATATGATCGGACCCGTTCCGCCGAGTCATTTTCTCATTGAACACTACTATGACCCGAATCCGCTGGCGCCAGATAAAACTTACTGCAAACAGGGCGCTTTTCTTGATCCTATTGAATTTGACCCCATGGAATTTGGTATTCCGCCGACAAACCTGGTTGCCACCGACACATCCCAACTACTTAGCCTGGTGGTCGCCAAACAGGTTATTAAAGACGCATTTAAAGGACAATTTAAAGATATGGACCGCAGCCGAATCAGTGTCATTCTCGGTGTGGCGGCGGGCCTGGAACTGCTCGGTGAAATGGCGACCCGGCTGACAAGGCCCACCTGGGTCCAGGGGATGCGCGAAGCAGGACTCCCGGAAAATGAGATTAATGACATTTGTGATCGGATCATGGCAACCCGGGCCCCCTGGAAAGAAAGCACATTCCCCGGTCTTCTCGGAAACGTGGTCGCCGGACGAATCGCAAATCATTTTGATCTGGGCGGATTAAACTGTACAACTGATGCGGCATGTGCCAGCTCTTTCTCGGCCCTTTACCAGGGACTCCGGGAGCTGTCTGCAAAAACATCGGATGTGGTCATTGTCGGGGGCGCAGATACAACCAATGATGCTTTTTTATTTGTCAGTTTTTCCAAAACACCGGCATTGTCTCCTTCACACGATTGCCGCCCCTTTTCCGATCAGGCCGACGGCATGGTTATCGGTGAGGGAATCGGAATGCTTGCCATCAAACGCCTTGAAGAGGCCGAGCACGACGGCGACCGGATTTATGCCGTCATCAGAGGTATCGGTGCGTCATCAGACGGTAAAGGATCAAGCATATACGCGCCGTTAGCAAAAGGTCAGGCCACCGCCCTCAGGCGATGTTATGAAGCCGCCGCATACCCGCCGCAAACGATTGAGTTACTCGAGGCCCACGGGACCGCAACTCCTCCAGGGGATAAAGCCGAATTCCAGGCACTAAAACAGGTATTTGGCGATGAGGTCGGACATGAACTTAAAAAAACGCAATGGTGTGCACTGGGATCGATAAAGTCCCAAATCGGGCATACAAAAGGCACCGCAGCAGCGGCCGGAATTATCAAAGCAATCATGGGACTCCATCACAAAGTACTTCCGCCCACCATCAAAGTTAAAAGTCCCAATCCACTGCTGGAAATAGAAAAAAGCCCATTTTATCTAAATACCATATCCAGGCCCTGGGTTCGGGACAACGCTCATCCCCGAAGGGCTTCCATCAGCTCGTTCGGTTTTGGCGGCACCAATTTTCACGTAACTGTCGAAGAATATAAAGGGCAGGGAAAATCAGCATGGCGCATACGCAATGTCCCCAGTGAACTCATTGTACTCAGCGCAAACAGCGCCACCGCACTCGAAAAACAATGCCGGGAAATCACCAACGGTTTGAATACTGAAGGCATGCTCACATATCTGGCCAAAACTTCGCAAACGACTTTTGACCCGTCGTCATCCGCAAAATTAACCATCGTTGCAACAGATGAAAATGATCTTAGAACAAAACTCAATAATGTGATAAAAAAATTATCTGAAAACCCGGAACAAAAATTTTCATTGCCCGGCGGGACCAACTGCTCTTTAAAAAAAATAAATCCCGGCGGCATTGCTTTTTTGTTCCCCGGACAAGGCGCCAGCGTTTATATCGGCATGGGTGCGGACCTTGCCATGCATTTTACAGATGCCATGGATATTTGGGATTTATCCGCAACCGGCGACCGAAATCGAGGCGCAAAAGAACTTTTGCACACCGTTGTCTTCCCGTTACCGGTTTTCTCAAAAAAAGAAGAAATAGCCCA
>Ga0307991_1003355_pt1 | contig 10369 bp, 8 predicted proteins | sample EllFjometagen131_FD_203146 | JGI IMG/M metagenome (GOLD analysis project Ga0307991, IMG submission 203146) | Marine microbial communities from Ellis Fjord, Antarctic Ocean - #131 | ecosystem: Environmental > Aquatic > Marine > Unclassified | place: Southern Ocean | collected 2014-10-08 | reverse complement strand
AGACCCTGGAAACCATTGAACGGGCAAAGGAAGCGGGATACACCACCATTGTATCCCACAGATCGGGAGAGACAGAGGATACCTTCATTGCCGATCTCGCAGTCGCGATGAACTGCGGCCAGATCAAAAGCGGCTCCGTCTCCAGAAGCGAGCGGCTCGCAAAGTACAATCAGCTTATCAGGATAGAGGAAGAGCTGGGAGATCAATCAGTATACAGGGGGAAAGACGCCTTTTACAGTATTCGCAAAGGGTAAGAGAGACGGACCAGGGGTCTCGAAACTTGAGTCCCTAAACTGATACTACTACATCATAAATTTAAATAATCTGCGCCTGAGGGATTCCAGCGAACCTTTATTATCCAGGGAAAGGAGCTTGGCACCCTTATCGTTTTTGTTGTTCCCGGAGGCCGATATCGCGCCACTGTCCATAAGAAATTTGAGGGCGTTTTTGTAATTCGACTGGGAAAGGGCCTCCGTCTTGGAGATTTCACCTTTCTTATATATCTTTGCACCAAGTTTTTGGATCTTCTTTACAAGGTCCTTTTCCTGTCTCGCCTTGTTCTTTAGATACACGCACCCCCTGGCTACGACCCAGTAGGATTCAAGATAACTCTGTATGAGCCCCGCAAACCAATGGAGACGAGCTCCCCCCTTGCCGGTCACTTCTATGGATATGCTGTCGCCATCCTCATGAACAAGGATTATGCCTCTGTCACGCGCGTATGATATAACTTTATGTACCTCGTCTTGATCATCCACATTATTGTCATATATAAATTCATACTTGAACAGATCCTTGAAAAAGCGGTAGTCTGTCGTAATTTCGGAAAGAGTAACCCTGTTACCGTCACCCGAAAGGATCGAGATGGAAACAAAAGAAAACGAAACAAAGGAGTGGAGTATGCTGTTCTTATGGTATTCGAGGTTCAGTCTCTTGCCCTTATCCACGGAGTAAATAATCTCTTCGAACTCATCTTCCTCATCATCCTCTTCCGGTCCCGTCTTCGATATAAAACCGGACGACTCAAGCATTCCCAGGGCATCACTGAGCGCTTTTTCTTTGTTGACAAACGTGGATGAAAATTTCACCTGCCTGTCGATGAGATAATCATAGAATTCATTCAAGATATCCATCAAATCATCATGCGATATTCCTCTTCTGTAATAGCATAAAAGCCCGGCCGCAACTAAGGAAAATGGGGATACGACAGATACCTTATTTATTTCATTAACAATCTCATGACCCATTCTTCTATACAGAGCTCGCCTTTCCGACAGGGTCAACTCTTCAATGGAAATTTTGTGTGAAGCAAGGTACGATTTGAGCAGCATTGGTTCCCCTATATTCATGTAAACACTCCCGTAGCGTTTTCTGAGGACCTTTTTGCTCTTTATCAGAGATAGAATTTTTTCCTTTTCCTTAGTGCCGCCCTCCAGTTCCTTCAAGTAGGACTTTTCCTCTATGACTCTGTCATACCCTATAAAGATAGGGACTATCGCAAGATCATCAAAACTTGCCTCCCTGTATGCCTGCATTACCATAGAAAGAAGACCGTATTTCGGCATAACCATCTTGCCAGTACGACTTCTCCCACCCTCAATAAAGAATTCGATGGGGTAACCCTCCTCTAGGAGTGTCTTTATGTATTTAGAAAGAGCCTCTCCGTACAGGGCATTGTCACCAATCGTTCTTCTGATAAAGAAGGCTCCAAAATTTCTAAAAAAATGCCCCAGAGGCCAGAAGCTGAGATTGATCCCGGCAGCAATAAAGGGAAGTTGTATATTGTTGTAGTAAAAAACATAGTGAATCAAAAAATAGTCTATGTGGCTGCGATGACACGGTATTACTACAAAAGGCATTTTTTTAGAGATATCCCTCATTTTTGCAAGGCCTTCTTTATCTATGATGACACCGTCATATATATTTTTCCACAACCAGGAAAGTATCCTATCCATAATACCCACATACGTATCATTATAACCTGCGGCTATCTCAAACAGGTATTTTCTCGCCTTATTGATGATGGCGCTGTAACCTTCTTTCCCCGTCGAGACCATCTCCTCTACAAACCGTACAAGATCCGGATCCCTCAGGACCATCCCGACAATCTCCTCCCTCGACTTGAGGACAGGCCCCACAATTGACCTCTTTTCCTCATTGATCCTGTCTATGAGCTTCAGCCTCAAAAGATAGCTGATGGTTTCTCTTGACTCCTCCCTGTTGTCCTCCAGAAATTCCAAAAGGTTCACCGGCTCTGAGGACACAACAAAGGCTTTCTTGTAATACCTGAAAAAGGTGATGATCCTCCGCAACATTCCCGGATTTTCAGTCTGACCGAACAACAACTCTATCAGACTTTTGTTCTTCTTTTCCCTTCTGCGTCCGTACGCAACAAGTTGAGGCACCAGAAACACCGGTATATCCATCTCCCTTTGAGCATCAATCAGCTGACCAAGAGGGTCTTTCGCACTCTTATCTCCGATGAACTCCGAACCGCGAAGGTATACAACAGAACTTTTTTTGTCTTTTGTTATTCTTTTCAGATACTCACTCTTGAAAGGATTGTTAAAAAACCGCGAAATGATTGTATTGAAGGCACCCCGGAATGGCTGCCAGAGAATCATGTTAATTCCGTGACAATAGGCGGGTCTTTCAATGTTCCCCCGTTCCAGCATGTTCCGAAGTATCAGACAGTTCAACTGGCTCTTGTTCTTCAGGGCGTATACAACCACTCCTTGACCCGAGAGACTTTTCAGTTTTTCCAGTTCTTCTTCATCTGTTTTTACCTTGGATAGAGCTATATTGAGAAACCTAAAGAGGAGGAAGCTTCTTTCCTCATATAAAAGGCCTTTGTAATATTCACCTATCCGTCTGCCGAATGCTTCCCATCCCGATCTGATTGTCATAATGTCACTTCAATCCCTTATATGAGGATACATACCCCATCCACAACCCGAACGTTTCAAAGTAACTGAAATTATGCAACTACGTCACAAGTAGCATGCCCACTCTGTGGGGCACGGAGACCCATGCTACCCAGGCAAAGAAACTACGCTGACAGAAAACAGGCTAGGCCTGTCAAGTATAAAGACATGACCACCGGATTCCATATATTCAAAGCCCTTGGCATATCTACCAGTTAACCGGACAGAAATCTGGAAATCTCTCAGTCATGTAACCCTTTACATAGTCCTTGATCTCACTGGCCGTGAAAAAGGTCATGACTTTTTCCAACAATTCTTCCGACTCTCTGACCGTTGAATTTCTTATTATATTCTTCACACGGGGCACCGCCAGTGGCGTCATGCTAAGTCCATCCAGTTTGAGTCCAAGTAAAATGGGCGTACACAATGGATCGCCCGCCATCTCGCCGCACATTGCAACCTTTATTCCCGCATTATGTCCTGCATCAACAACCTGTTTGATCATCCTCAATATAGCAGGATGAAGCGGCTCATACAGATATGCAACACGTTCATTGACCCTGTCGATCGCAAGCGCGTATTGTATTAGATCATTAGTACCGATACTGAAAAAATCCACTTTCTCTGCTAGTTGATCCGCTATGATCACGGCAGACGGAACCTCTATCATAATGCCTATCTTTATATCTTCATTAATAGGAATTCCGCATGATATTAGCTCTTCTTTTACCTCATCAATTATGTTTCTGGCATCCACAATTTCCTGCACCCCGGAAATCATGGGGAGCAAGATACCCACATTGCCATAGGCACTGGCGCGCAATATAGCTCTTAGCTGTACCTTGAAGAGTCCAACTTCCTGTAGACAGAACCTTATTGCCCTCAATCCCATTACAGGATTCATTTCTTCGGCCAAACCTGCATCGGAAATAAACTTGTCACCTCCTAGATCAAATGTTCTGATAGTGGCCCATTTGATTCCATCACCCTCTATAATTTTCTTATAAATGGAGAGATGCTCTTCTTCCGACGGAAGTTGTTCTTTGTTTATGTAGATGAATTCCGTCCTGTAAAGACCTATACCATTGGCACCGTGAAATACTGCCGAGGGAATTTCTTCAACAAATTCTATATTTGCCCCCACACCGACACTATGGCCATCTACCGTCACTGCGGGAAGATGCGCGTCCTTGAGCAGGTCTTCTTCCATCACGAGGTAGTGTCTCTTCTTGTCTTCGTATCTCTTTACTACCTCAGGATCGGGGTTTACAATAACAACACCCGCAGTACCATCAACGATGATCGTATCACCAGTGCTCACCTCTCCGGTAACTTTTTCGAGTCCGACAACCGCAGGTATTTCTATCGATTTTGCCACAATCGCGGTGTGGGAAGTTTTTCCGCCCATATCCGTGGCAAAACCCATAATCTTGCGGGTCGCCATCTGAACAGTATCAGCCGGAGAGAGGTCTCTCGCGACAATGACAACCTCTTCGCTGATATCAGAGATTTTTTCATGGATTTTCCCGGACAGATTTCTCTGTATTATCTGTCCTACATACTCTACATCCCTGATACGTTCTCTGAGATAGTCATCCTCTATCTTGTCGAATATCTCCCTGTGTCTGGAGATCGTCATCTTCAATGCCCATTCCGCATTAACACGATGATCCCCTATGTTCTTTATGGTATTGTCGATGAAGGCCTTATCATTGAGTATCATGACATGGACATCAATAAACAGCGGCCCTATCCCCTCGCGATCCTCGAGACCCCCTTTTATGTCCAGCAATTCCTGCTCCGATTTTTTAAGGGCTTTTTTGAACCTCTCTATTTCCCTGGAGACAGATTTGCCATCACTCAACTTATAGAGCGTCTCCTTAACATCCTGTCGGTTAAAGACATAGACGCTTCCGATCACTATACCCGGAGACACCCCAATGCCCTTCAGGGCAACTATTTTTTTCAGCTCATTTTCACTCAATTACTCTTCTCCAAATTTATTCTCTACGAGCTCCACGAGCTCTCTCATAACATCGTCCGCGTCTGAACCATCAGCTTCAACTATGATACAGCTTCCCATGGGACACGCAAGGGTCAATATCCCCAGAATACTCCTGCCTTCGACCCTTCTTCCATTTTTCTCGAGAAATACCTTCGATTCATATTTGCTCGACACATTTACTATCTTGGCAGAAGCTCTTGCGTGAAGTCCCAGCTTGTTTTTTAGAGTGACCGTTCTTATGTTTTTCATCTTACACTGCCACCACAAAGAAGAATATAACGAGAGAAGATTTCATAAAAAGGGTATCCGTTAAAAATAAAGAAACTGAACCAATCTAATCCTAAAAGACACAAGTGGTAAAGTAGCATGTTTACCACATTCGGTCAATTACCAAGAGTATATGCCCACAGGTGAAAAGATTTTTTTATTGACACGGCATATTTTATTTGTTAGGAACCGCGCCAGTCTATTCGGAGCATTTGCAACTATCGGGGCACTTGCGGTATGGTGGTTCGATTTTTTTTGTACTGATAGATATTTAATCAAGAAAGGGAGAAAGATACCCATGCTTTGCCAAACTATCAAAGAAGGCTCTGAATGTATCTTCATGACCAGAAAAGGGTGCAGTTTTAACGGAGGCAGGTGTCATACGATCATTGACAAGTGCGAAGGATGCAGTAAGTGCGTGGAATACCCTACTGGTAAATACTGCACTATTTACCCTGATCCTGCGGGGAAATGGGCTATTGGAGGATGTCCATCAGCAACACATATAGAAAAAACTGCTGAAGAAGAGTCTCAGAAAATCAACCCGTTGAAAGCGTCAAAAAGAGGATCGAAAAGATAGTTCCCGCAGAAAGATTTCACGGCGGTTATGATTTAAGCGTTTTATTGTAAGCAAAAGGCCGGCTAAAGTTGATACCTCTAACCGGCCTTTTTATGCGTACTCCAAGTGATCCTCACACTCAACCAACAATCTCTTTCATTTCCTTTAATTTCCTTTTAATGTCAATCAGCCTGACATTTCCATCAATGGAACTGTTGTCTTTCTGATTTATGTTAACCAGTTTCTTCCTGGCCCCGGCTATAGTAAACATTTCTTTATACAGCAGATTTTTGATTGTCAGTAGCTGCTCTACATCTTTCCTCTTGTAAAGACGCTGATCTGATCTCGTCCGCGCAGGCCTCACGGCCTTGAACTCCGACTCCCAATACCTGACAACGTAAGGCTCTACGCCCAGTATCTTACTTACCTCACCGATACGAAAATAATTCTTGTCAGGAATAACCATAATAGAGAACCCGCAAAAGCCAAGATAGCATAATCATTCAGACGGCTATACGTTTAATGCTTTTTTTAACACCTGGCTTGATTTAAAGGTCAAAACTTTCCTGGCCGATATCTCTATTTCCTCACCGGTTTGGGGATTTCTTCCCCTGCGAGCCTGTTTTGCTCTGATGCTTAATTTGCCAAACCCAGAAATCTTTACATCCTCACCTGTGGCAAGGGTTTCTTTTATGGTATCAAATACTGACTCCACCAAGCGGGCAGAATCACCCTTAGAGACACCTATTTTCTCATGTACATTCTTTATGATATCAGCTTTTGTCATTTCCCCCCCCTGGTTATCGTATTTAAATTTCCAACCCCCTGATCTTTGCACCAGTGGATTCTGCTATTTTTTCCGCGAGTCTGTCATGGGCACTGTCAACCTCGCTGTCCGTCAGGGTTCTCTCGGCCGAACGATATGTGAATCTTACAGCAAGACTCTTCATTCCGTCAGGAATCCCTTCTCCGGTGTATACATCAAATATATCTGTACACTCAAGTAATTTTTCTCCCTCTTTGAGGGCAAGATTCAATATATATTTTCCTTCAACTGTTTCAGGCACTACAAACGCGACATCTCTTGAAACAGACGGAAACTTCGGGATAGCTCTGTAGATCAATGCCTCGTGGGAGAGAACGGCAATCGACCGGATATCAAGCTCGAAGACCACCGCCTTGCCCTTTATATCCATCTTTTCGAGGACATCGGGATGAACATCGCCCAGAAATCCAATAACCTTGCCATCCGACATAATATAGCACGACCTTCCGGGGTGAAGAAAGGGCAGATCGCAATCGGATTTGAACCGGAAATCACGAATTCTCAGGACATCAAACAGACTTTCCACGCATCCCTTAAGATCGTAAAAATCGGAATGTAATCCGTCATCAAAGTGCCACGACTTGTCATATCTGGAGCCTGTGATAAGACCTCCCATTCTTTCATTCTCCATGGGCAATTCATCACCGATATCCATAAATATCTTTCCCATTTCGAACATCCTAAGGTCACGATTGCCGGCGCTGATGTTTTTCCTCATCGTTTCCAGGAGACCATACACAAGACCAGTCCTCATAACGGACATCTCTTCGCTAAGAGGATCTTTAAGTCTTATCACCCTACGACCCTCATCATCCACGCTCAGGCCTAGTATATCCGCCGATGACTGGGTTGTGAAACTGTAATTTATAACCTCTGAATAGCCATAGCCGTTAAATATGGTCCTTATCCTGTTTTCAAGTTTCCTTTTATCATTCGAACTTCCTGTTACATCTGAAAGTTTCGGCAACGTAGTCGGTATATCCCCATAACCATGTATTCTTGCTATCTCTTCATCCAGGTCCACCTCTCTTGAGATGTCCACCCTGAAAGTGGGAGGAGTAACAAGGTATCTATTATCTCCATTGTCCTTAACAGTCATCTCAAGACTTTCAAGGATATCCTTCATCTCCCCTGCTTCAATTTGTGTGCCCAGAACCCTGTTCACCCTTTCCGGTCGCAGAGGAATATCTCTTACCCTTTCTATCTTCCGGGGATATTCATCGATACAACCCCTGCATATGAAACCACCCGACAGATCGGCTATCAATTGAGCGGCCCTGTTGAGGGCACGTACAACTCCTTCAGGGTCTATTCCTCTTTCAAAACGAAAGGCCGCGTCCGTACCCATCCCCATAGATCTCGAAGATTTACGTATGGAGGAGGGGTTGAAGTAGGCGCTCTCAAGAAAGATTTCTTTTGTGTCATCTTCTACTTCGGAATCGAGCCCGCCCATTATGCCGGCAATCGCAACCGGTTTGACACCGTCACATATCATCAGTGTATCGGCACTCAGTGTTCTTGGTTTCTCATCCAGTGAAATAAACTCCTCACCTTCCTTTGCGCCTCTTATAACAATTCGGCCCTCTTCAAGAAACCTGAAATTAAATGCATGAAGTGGTTGGCCATATTCCATCATTACAAAGTTCGTTACATCAACAACATTATTGATCGCGCGTAATCCCGCGGCTTCAAGCCTCATGCGCATCCATGCGGGAGAGGGCTTTATTTCAATGTCCTTTATAAGTCTGGCTGCATATCTGGGACACAGTTCGGAGTTGAGTATATCCACGGAGGTCAGGTCGGCTGTATTCTCTCCCTTCTCCTTGAATTCTATATCGGGGTACCTGACCTGTTCCCCCGTCATCGCTGCTATTTCTCTCGCTATACCTATCATACTGAGGCAATCGGAACGGTTGGGTGTAATCGATATCTCGAGCGCAACATCCTCCAAGTCAAGTGCAACGGCCAGATCTTCGCCAAGATTGAGGTTGCCGGGCAGCACCATTATACCGGTTGCATCTTCGCCTATACCCAGCTCATCTTCGGAGCACAGCATACCCTCGGATATCTCTCCTCTCAATCTGGACCTCTTTATCGTGTATCCGCCCGGTATGGTAGCCCCAACTTTCGCGAGTGGAACGATATCGTCCGCTTTTATGTTTTTTGCACCACACACCACCGGGAATACCTGATCCCCCGTGGAGACTTCACATAGTGAAAGTTTATCGGCATTGGGATGGGGTTTTACTAACAGTATCTTTGCGACAACCACGCCGCAAAAACCGGGGTTTATCCTGTTTATGGAATCAACCTCCAAGCCGGCCATTGTCAGATTCGCGGCAATCTCCTCCGGAGTTAACTCCACATCGATATAATCCCTCAACCACTTGAGACTGACTAACATGTGTATTCACCACCACTGGTTATAAAAGGTTAGAATTGCTCCAGGAATTTCCGGTCATTTTCGAAAAACAGACGAATATCAGATATGCCGTATTTAAGCATCGCGATTCTCTCTACACCAAGGCCAAAAGCAAAACCTGAAATTTCTTCGGTGTCGTAGTTCACCGTTTTGAAAACCGCAGGATCAACCATCCCGCATCCAAGAATCTCTATCCATCCGCTGTGTCCACACACCCGGCAGCCTGCACCTCTGCACATCACGCATTGTATGTCAACCTCTGCACTCGGCTCTGTAAAAGGGAAAAAGCTTGGACGGAACCTTAGCATGGTGTTACTGCCAAACACCTGCTGTAGAAAAGATGTGAGAATACCCTTGAGATCACCGAATGTAACATCCCTGTCAACCAACAGCCCTTCAACCTGATGAAACATTGGGGTATGCGAAATATCGGAATCCGGCCTGTATACCTTGCCGGGTGAGATAATCCTCACAGGGGGAGATTGTTTCTCCATTGTCCTGATTTGGACGGGAGAAGTATGGGTGCGCAAGACAACATTATCGTTTACATAGAATGTGTCATGTATATCCCTGGCAGGATGATCTTCTGGGATATTGAGAGACTCGAAATTATAATAAGTTAATTCAATCTCCGGACCCTCCACCACGGAAAACCCCAAGGTTGAAAATATGTCGCATATCTCGCCCTCCACCCTTGTTACGGGATGGATTTTCCCATATCTTACACCCCTGCCGGGAAGAGTTACGTCTAGTCTCTCTTTATGCAAAGAGCTGTGCTTTTCACTGGATGTTATATCTTCCAGGGCTTTTTCTATCTTTTCCAAGAGGGATTTTTTTATGTCGTTGGAAAGCTTGCCGAGAACAGGTTTTTCTTCAGGCGTAACATCCTTAAGACCCCGGAGAAGATTGGTAAGAAGACCTTTCCTCCCAAGGTATCTGGTTTTTATGTCGATAAACTCCCCGCCGGTTTTCGCTGAATGTACCTCATCATCGGCTTTTTTCTGCAGACCTTCGAGGGCTTTCTTCACGTAATTTACTCGCCTTTCGCCATACCGGCAATCCTTGAAAAGGCTCCGGGATCATGAACTGCAAGGTCCGCAAGTATCTTCCTGTCCAGAGCAACACCCGCATTTTTTATTCCGTTTATAAACCTGCTGTACGAGATACCATTCATGCGGGAAGCCGCATTTATTCTCGCGATCCAGAGCTTTCTAAAATCACGCTTCCTTACCTTGCGATCCCTGTAGGAGTATTTCATCGCTCTTTCTACAGCTTCGGTAGCGGTCCGGTACAACCTGCTCCTCGCACCGAAATACCCTTTTGCGAGTTTCAGAATTCCTCTTCTCTTTTTCCTGGCGTGTATACT
>Ga0307991_1003352_pt1 | contig 10373 bp, 8 predicted proteins | sample EllFjometagen131_FD_203146 | JGI IMG/M metagenome (GOLD analysis project Ga0307991, IMG submission 203146) | Marine microbial communities from Ellis Fjord, Antarctic Ocean - #131 | ecosystem: Environmental > Aquatic > Marine > Unclassified | place: Southern Ocean | collected 2014-10-08 | reverse complement strand
GTTATTCGCAAGATCTTGCCCTGCCCAGGTCCCCATTGCCAGCATAAGATCAATATCTTTCTTGAATTTTAATCGTTTTATTATGATTCTTTTGTTCTTTTTGCGCAGTTTTTTCATATCCCAGTTTGATGACCAGTAAGCATCCGGCAAAAATTTAATATATTTACTCTTCACATTGCGTGAAATCCAGGCCCACAGGTCCCGTGTATCATTTTCATCGTTTAGAGGTATTTCATTTATAATTTCAACCCAGCCTAAATCGGCAAGTGCTTCAACAAGGGCTTTTAAGTTTATCGGATAGTTGCTAAACGCCCCCCCCTCAAGATAACCGATCCTCCATTTTTTACCATTATTTGTTTTTGGTTTGATTGAATAGAGACGGTTGTCTGAGGCATCAATTGAAAAACAGGATAAACTTGTGGTGAGAAAGAAAAAAATAAAAACCAAATATTTCATATCAATATTGTCTCCCCAATTAACAAAAAGCACTATTCAGAATAATTATTGGTTTTGTGGAACGCAGGTAGACCGCAATAGATGAAAGCCTATAGCTTGCGGTGACAATTGAGACTCGTATATCAGAGGTGAGTCAGGTCGTCAAACGACATCTTTCATTACTAAATTAGACGGTTTCGTAAAAAGTCCAACTTCTGCGTTGTGCTGCATTTCGCAATCATTCAACGTACGAAAAGTACGCTTCATGATTACAAAATTTGCACGCCTTGAATTTGAACTTTTTACGAAACCGTCTAAATCGGACTTTTTACGAGTTCATCAAATTTAAAACCCCTAAAGTTTAGGGATTTATATCAAACTTAAATCTGTTTTGAAATTGACACGGATGCGATTGCTTTAGATGTTATTTTTCTTTCTATGAATTGGAGTCAATGTATGAATTGGGTCAAAAGCTCGAATTGTGAAATAACTTTTGACAATTAAGCCATTATCATTCAGTAGAATCGACAAGGGCAGGGCATGTGTACAGGATCAACCTTGCTCATTGTTTAACCGTGAGGGCAAGACAGTGATAAAATTGTCTGAGCGTACAGAATTATTGTGTTAAATAGGTTTTGAAATGGTTTCTATGGGAGATAACAGAAGATAGACAAGAGAATAAACTTTGACGAAAGGAAACGAAAGAATGGGGAATAAACTTTTTTCTAATAAGACCGCTATTGTAACCGGCGCTAGCTCCGGCATAGGACGCGCCGTGGCATTGGCTCTGGCAAAGGCGGGTGCCGCAGTGGTGATCCACGCGCGCCGCAAAGAGCGGCTGGACGAACTGGCTTCGGAAATTGCTAACCAGGGTGGGAATTCCCTGGTTGTGGCCGGTGACGCAAGCATTCAGGCAGATTTGACAGTTCCTTGACCCCTTTCCTGATCTTTTCAATAACGGAAGTCAAACCGTCCATCCTCGCTTTTGATTGAATGCGAATTCCTTTAACGTATCGGCAAGTCGGTTCATTTTTCCGGTTTACAGTTATTTATCATTTTTAGATGCCATTGCCTTCCGCATTTTTTCCGCCAAATCGCTCATGGGCTCAGAGGGTTCAGGCTGTGCGTAATTTTTCCAGGCGCCCTCGTCTTTAGCGTTCCCCGGGGCAAGGACAATCTTTCGGTCACGGGGATGGATCTCCGCCACGGTTACCGAAAACGAATTTCCGACGTTGAGTTGTTGGATCAATCCGGGCTTTTCGGCCTCACTGATTTTCGATTTTGGCAGAAGCCCGGTGATGCCGGGAGCCAGTGAAACAAAATAACCGAATATTTCTTTTTTCTCCAAGGTCCCTTTGATGATCTGGCCGACACTGAATTTGTCGGTTACCTCCAGCCAGGGGTCTCCCTCGGCATCTCGGATGCTGAGGGAAATCCGCCGCCCTTCTACATCGAGTTCTTTGACCAGAACGGAAACCGTTTCACCCGGGGTTACCACGTCTTCAGGGTTGATAATTCGCTTGACATAGCTCATCTCGCTGATATGAACCAGGCCTTCTATGCCCGGGGCGATTTCAACAAAAACACCAAATTTCATGCACCGGGTGACTTTTCCGAGCACCTTGTCTCCCGGCTGAAACTTTTCTGTCACCGTATCCCAGGGATCACTGTCAATCTGTTTCATGGACAGGGAAATTTTTTTCTGATTCTTCTTGTCACCGTCCGCAATGGCGATTACCTTGACCAAAACCCTATCATCGGGGCGGACAATCTCTTCTGCCGTTTTCACCCGGGACCAACTTAGTTCGGAAATATGAACCATCCCTTGGACGCCGGGTATCAGTTCGACAAAAGCCCCGTAAGGCATGAGTTTGGTGACCCGGCCCTCAAAAGTATCGCCCGTGTTTAATCTGCTGAAAAAGGCTTGTATTTCTTTTTCCATGGCCCGGGCGAGAAGTTTTCGGCGGGAGACAACGATGTTCCTTCCGTTTTCCTCGAATTGGGTAATCAAAAATTCATAGGTCTGTCCCACGTAATCTTCAGGCGTTTCCACATAGGTGACATCGATCTGACTGATCGGACAAAAGGCGTGTCTCTGAAGTATATCCACGCGGAAACCGCCTTTACATATTTCGCTTATTTTTCCTTGTACGGGAATGGCGTTTTCAAACGCCTCATTTAGAAGTTCAAATCCTCCGATACCGGAAATTGCTCTGGAAAGGCGTATTTCATGTTCATCAATTCCCACCACATACAGCTCAATTTCATCGCCTTTACCAAAGGGCATGTTTCCCTCGTCATCTAACAGTTCCGCCCGTTCAACGATTCCGTCAACCTTTGTGCCGGTGGTTATAAAAACCGAATCTTTTCCCATGGAAATAATCTCTCCGCTGATCTTGTCTCCGATCTTAAGATCGTCTTTCATGCCGGAGCTGTAAGATTCGAAAAGATCGGCGAAGCTTTCCTCTTCGTGGTCCGGGTTTTCAGTGTTGAGATCGTCTGACATGTCTCTGCTCCAAAAAAAGAGTAATGGTTATTATCGTATTTAACAGTGGTTATCGATTATTTTTCTTTTCCTGCTTCTCCTTTTTTTTCTCCTTTATTGATTTGGCCGGCTTTTTTTTAATATCTTTTTTTGTATCCCTCGACTTTCCCATTTTTATCCTCCTGAATAAAGAAATAAAGTCTTAGAGTCGCAATGGCCCTAACCATACAATAGAAACTTAAACCTAAATCGAGCGATTTTTTACTCGCTTTAGGTTAACTTTTATGGCATCCCGCAAATCCCGTATTTTTCCAGAATCGTTTTGGATAGTTCCCGAATAGGATCTTTATTAAATTTTGAACTTTCTGGTTGGGTGTGTACTTTTCGAGTTGAATATCATATTTCGCTAAAAACTTCATCTCTAATCCACAACTTTCATTTTCTGGATCCAGTGATCCTGCAAGTAATGAGGATCAGAATAAATATGGAATAATTAAGCAAACAACAAAACCCCAACTCTTTACCTGAGAAATGGGGTTCCTTCTATATTCATATCTGTTCTCCCTTCCCTAAAAATTAAAGGAAAAATTCGAACATTCTTATCAACCTTACTCTTAAAAAATTATTTGTCAAGAAATTTAGGCTCACTTATATTCGAGTTCCATACCTTTTACATTTTAATATCAGTGGGCGGGTCAATATGATCATTTAATACACCAGAACTGGTACAGACCGGAAAACTTGCATCCCTCGGAGAGCTGGTTGGGTGGGTGGCGCATGAATTGAACCAGCCGCTGATGGTCATTCGAACCAACGCTCAACTGATGAATCGGTCTTCAAAACAAGGAACTCTAAGCGTCGAAGATATGGTTGAAACCACAGATCGGATTGACCGAAACACAACCCGTATGATGCGGATCATCCAGCATCTCCGTATCTTTTCCCGGCGAATAAATATACAACGCTGATAGGCGCCGCCCGGAGAACCCCGGAAGTCGATCAATACACAAGGGCGGAGAAATTCAAAAACTGGCAGCTCATTTAGCCGCACATGGGGGTTGACATCTATGAAAAGACGCTGGGCATCGTCGGTATGGGCGCTATCGGACAGGCCGTAGCCAAAAGAGCAAAAAAAGGGTTCGAGAACCTACTTTTTTTCGTTAGACTTAGCTTTTTCAGGCATCAAGGATGTCCATCCCCCGCCAAGGGCCTTGTACAGGCTTATCAGGTTGGATGTTACGGCCCCGTCACTTTCGGCCAACTGGTCATGGAATGACAGTAATGATCGCTGGGCTTCCAGGATATCCTGAAAATCAATTATTCCGGAAGAATACTGCTTGAGCGCCAGATCCACAGCGCGTTTAGCGGCTTGTGTTGCCTGGGTCAGGGATTGGCGCCGCAGTTGGTTTTGGACGAAGGCCACCATCGCATTTTCCACTTCTTCAAGAGCGTTAAGAATAGCAGCTTCATACTGTATTAGCGCCTGTTCCTGGAGCGCATTTTGCACCTCGATGTTTTTGCGTATGGCGCCGGCATCAAAAATATTCCACGAAAAACTCGGTCCGACACGGTCCGTCCGGTTGCCGGTAGAAAATAAATCTCCCAAAGACAGGGCTTCGAGACCAATGGATCCGAGCAACGAAAATTTGGGATACAGCTCTGCGGTTGCAACACCCACCCGTGCGGTCTGAGCTGCCAACTTCCGTTCGGCGCGACGGATATCGGGTCTGCGTCGCAAGATCTCCGCAGGAACCCCCACAGCGATTTCAAGGGGGGGTACCGGTATGGGTTTTCTCACGGACAGGTCTGCATGAAGGGCGCCGGGGTGAATGGCCAGCAACACCGCCAGACGGTTCTTAGCCCCTTCAAGGCTGATCCGCAACGTGGGGATCTTTGAGCGGGTATTTTCCAAATTGTATTTGGCCTGTTCCATATCCAGCGCGCTCGAAAGACCGGCTTCAAAAAGAAATACCGTAAGTTCGTAAGTCTCGGCCTGCGTTTCAAGATTTTTCTCGGCCACGTCAAGTCGTGTTTGGGATGTGCGTATTTCCACATAGTTGAGGGCGACTTCGGCCAGCAGGCTCACCATGACATCGCGATAATCCTCCTGGCTCGTCTCCAGATCCCCCTGGGCCGCCTCAATGGATCGCCGAACACCACCGAACACATCCAGTTCCCAATTGGCATCGAACCCTGCCGCATACAGTTCTCGCCGTTCACCGCTCCCCGTGTCCTCACCGCTGTAACTTGAGACAGCGGAACCCCTGACGTCGAGGGTCGGGAAACGTTCAGCCGCGCTGATGCCCCTGCGCGCTCTGGCCTCGCGAACCCTTGATCGAGCTTCTTTGAGATTCAGGTTGCCCGTGAGGGCCCGTTGGATCAGACTCGTTAACGCTGGGTCATTGAGGGTCGTCCACCAACCGGCCATCATCTTGGAATCCATGGATCCTTGGGTCAGGGCTGCCTTTAAATCAGTATGCCACTGCTCGGGCGCCGAGATCTCCGGCGGGATGTAATCCGGTCCCACGGTGGCACATCCGGCAAGTAAAAAGACTACCAGCACCCTGGCGATCATTTGCAGGGAAAGGGATTTCATCCGCCTTTTAGATAATTTTTCCATGTGGTTTTGTTTTGGATCAACCGGTTTACTCATATCTCAACGCATCAATGGGATCGAGTCGTGCGGCCTTTTGCGCGGGGAAAAAACCGAAGATTACCCCTACAGCTGCGGAAAACAGAAACGCGATGACCACAATGCCCGGGTTGAAAATAAAGGGTACCTGAAGCATTCCTGCGAACCAGACCGATGCTGACAGGGCCAGCGCGATGCCAAACAAACCGCCGAAGGAAGACAGGACTACCGCTTCCACGAGAAACTGCATGAGTACTTCCCGCTCCATGGCGCCGATTGCCATCCGGATACCGATCTCGCGGGTGCGTTCGGTCACCGATACCAGCATGATATTCATGATTCCGATTCCGCCCACCAGCAGGCTCACCGCCGCCACGGCCCCCAGCAAGGCGGTGAGCACCTTTGTTGTTCCCGTGAGCGCGCTGACAAGTTCTTCCATATTTCGAACATGGAAATCATCGTCTTTATCCGGCGAAATGCGGCGGCGCTCGCGCATCAGCCGCTCAATATTCTGTTCGACTTTTTCAGTAGAAATGCCGTCTTTTGCCGAAATAGAGATGGCGCTGACATCCGTATTTCCTGCAATGCGTCGCTGGAACAGGCGTAAGGGAACGAACACGAAGTCATCCCGATCCGTACCGAAACTGGACTGCCCCTTGGATTCAAGTGTACCGATTACCTTACAGGAAAGCTTTTCCAAGCGGATAGTAGCGCCCAGGGGATCTTGTCCGCCGAAAAGTTCCTTGCGCACCGTATTGCCCAGAATGCACACGGCTTTGCCGGATCGCAGTTCGCCGTCGTTAAATTCCCGCCCAATGTCAAGGACCCAATTTCGCACCTGTAGATAGGCATTGGAACTTCCGGTGACCGAGGTGGACCAGTTTTCGTTGCCGTAAATGGCCTGTGTGCTTTTGGATGAAACAGGGGCCACTGCGGCCAGCCCGGAAATCTCCCGGGCGATGGCCTGGGCATCGTCTATCTCAAACATGTCAGCGGTTGACCGCGTGCCGCCGGGACCCCGATGGCCCTGCCCCGGCCTTACTTCAAGCAGATTGGTGCCCAGGCTTGAAATCTGTTCGGTAACCTTAGCTGTAGCCCCGTTGCCCAAAGTTACCATGATGATGACCGCGGCAACCCCGATGACAATCCCTAAGATGGTCAAAAAAGAACGCATGACGTTGCGGCGGACTTCCCGTAAGGCCAGCAAGAACGCATTCCATAACATCAGGCGGCCTCCCCGTTTTGTTGGTCGGTTTCGATCCTACCGTCCATGAAGTGAACTATGCGTTTTGCATAGGCCGCCATGTCCGATTCGTGGGTAACCATAACAATAGAGATGCCCCGATTGTGATTCAGGGCGCAGAGCAGTTCCATGATTTCCCGGCTGCGGGCAGAATCCAGGTTGCCTGTGGGCTCATCGGCCAGCAAGAGTGCGGGCTCGGTGACAATGGCTCGCGCGATGGCCACGCGCTGTTGCTGTCCCCCGGAAAGCTCTCCCGGTGTATGGGTTTCCCATCCCTTGAGACCCACCGCCTCCAGCGCCTTACGTGCGCGCGCTTGCCGCTCGGTTGAGGGCATGCCGCGATAGATCAGGGGCAATTCCACGTTTTCTATTGCCGAGGTCCGGTTTAACAAGTTATACCCCTGAAACACAAAGCCCAGATAGTGGCGCCGCAAAAGAGCACGCTGATTGCGGGACAGTTTGCCGACTTCTACACCCTTAAACAAATAGGACCCGACAGTGGGTGTATCCAGGCAGCCCAGGATGTTCATGCATGTGGATTTTCCCGATCCGCTCGGCCCCATTACGGCTACGAACTCACCCTCATCAATACGAAGGTCCACTCCGCGCAGCGCCTTCATGGCCGCCTGGCCCTGACCGTAAACCTTGCTGACATCCTTGAGTTCGATTAAAGGCTGGGCAGTCAAAATGCTTGTTATGCTTGAAACACGGGTGTTCATTTGCCAGACCTCACGACATCCACTAAGAGCGATATTCCGGGTTTGATGTCACCGGCCACCACCTCGGTCATGCTGCCGTCGGTTGTGCCGACCGTAACCGGGATGGAAACGGGGACGCCATCTTGAAGCGTCCAGACATGCTTCTTACTGCGATGGGTCGGCGTGTCTTGATGTTTTTTCGAGGATGAACGCCTATGCGGCCGCGGCAATAAGGTGCCGACCAGACCTCTGCTGCGTTTGGAGCCCTGTTTCTCCTGTTCCGGCGGGGTAAAACGCAACGCGGCATTGGGCACTATAATGGCGTTTTCGACTTTTTTGACTATGATATCCGCTGTAGCCGTCATGCCTGGCCGCAACCACAGATCCGAGTTATCCGCCCAAAGCAGTGTTTCATAAGTCACCACGCCTTCATCGGTCTGGGGCGCATAACGAACCTCGGTGATCCGGGCAGGAAAGATTCGATCCGGGTACGCATCAACCGTAAAGGTCGCGTCTTGCCTTTCCTTTACCTGCCCCACGTCGGCTTCATCCACGTCCACGTGCAGCTCCATCTGTGCCAGATCCTCGGCTATGGTAAACAGTACCGGGGTTTGCAGAGAGGCCGCCACTGTCTGGCCGGGCTCGACCTTACGTTCGAGAACAATTCCATTGATGGGTGAGCGAATAACCGCTTTTGACAGATTTGTCTGATCCACACGAAGGGCTGCCTTGGCCTCTGCAATCTGAGCCTTGGCGCCGGCCTCCTCGGCATGTGCACGCTTAAGAGCCGCTTCCGCGGCGTCCAGATCATGCCGGGATGGCACTTTCCCCTTGCTCAACTCCTGTACGTGCTTAAACCGTTTCAGTTCGTTTCGCGCCTCGACAAGGCCGGCCTGAGCCTCGAGGAGGTTGGCCCGGGTCGATTCCAATGCGGCCTGAGATTTCAGCACCTGCGCCTCGAGTGTGTCAGTATCCAGCCTGGCCAGCACTTGACCCGCTTTCACCCGATCGTTATAGTTGACCGGCACGGTCTCGATTGTCCCGGAAACCTCTGTGCCCACATCCACCTGATTGACCGGCTCCAGTTTTCCGGTCGCTGTCACGGTGACGATGAGATTACCCTGTTCCACTTGAGCCGTCTTGTATTGAAGTGATACGTCATTTTCAGGGTAAAACAATATAACCACACCTGCGATCAATACCGTGACAATGGCTGCAACACCCCAAGCCTTGGCTCTCTTGTGAGCAGGCGTTTGTTTATCAAGGCCTATCATTTCATTGATAGGGTTGCTATTCTCGGAATCGGAGTTCATCATTAAAGGTTCCTTTTTTCATCATTATTTCCCATTTAAGTCGTTGGTTGTTGAGTAAAGGTTACACCAAATAATATTTATAAAATATAATAAATAAGATTATGAAGCAAAAACCGCACCCGAAGTTTTTCTATAGGCTATATCGGGGCATGAAAAAGTCATAAATAGTGCCTGAACGAAAACTGTCTTTTCCGCCAATATCTGCGTCAGACTCAAATTTTAATCCTCGAAATACTACCAGTATTCCTGTGGTTAAAATTTTCGTCTTCCTTGATCTTAACGAAAAATCCTAGTTTTCGTTCGGACACTAAGTTTCAACTGATAGTCGGTTCTATTTTATTCGCTTTACATCCGTTCCCGTTTGGATGAACATTTTTTTTGTAACTCTTTTGAGATCCATTGCGACTTATACTAGAGAAAGGGAATTCCTTACAATTGAACGGATCAAGCAGCACTTCGACACTTGGCTTGAAAATGAAAGAAGATGACCCCCGGGCATAATTCCACAAGAAGATTCCAGGGGGAGCATTACCGATTTGTTAAAATGGTTCTCACGCATTAATTTATTTATTTTTGAGCGAAAACCTCTCCATCGGGTCTCGGGTGTCAGGTGTCAGGAATCGCCAGACCTGAAACCTGAACACTGACACCTGAAACCAAAAAGTCTTGGAAAGCTATTAACAAACTGGTAATGCACCCATTTCAGGTTAATGAATCCCTTTTTCTTTATGGTTCTTTCTGATATAAAACTATTTGAAATTTCGAACTGATAGCATTTAAAAAAGAACCATAATGCAAAATGATCCGATTAAGTCAAGTGATACTGAAATCGTTCGCCGAGTTCTTAATGGAGACGTTAATGCATTCGAGTCTCTGTTAATCAGGAACAAGGATACGGTCTTAAAAATCGTTAAAAAACATGTGCCGTATAATGATGTTGAAGAGACAACCCAAAATGTATTTTTAAGGGCCTACCAATCATTGCCGTCCTTTAAGGGCAAGAGTGGGTTCAGGCAGTGGCTGTCTTCAATTGCAGTCAGAACTTGCTACGATTTCTGGCGAAAAACGTATCGTTCCCGGGAAGTTCCCATGAGCGTGCTTACCGAAAAACACCAAAAATGGCTGGAAGAAGTGATAACAGAACAATCCGAGCAGGCAATCAATGAAAAAGGTTCTCAAAATGAAGCCAGAGAATTGCTGGATTGGGCGCTTGGAAGGCTTACCGCCGAAGATAGAATGGTTTTGGAACTTGTTTACTTGGAAGGGTTGTCCGGAAAAGAGGCCGCTGATCTTTTGGGTTGGAGTGTTTCCAATGTTAAAGTCCGATGTTTTCGTTCTCGAAAAAAGCTTGAAAAGATTTTAGAAGAGGTGAGACAAAAGTAGCGGGAGGTGAATATGAAATCCATTAAACATGAAGACCATGTAAAACTAAGAAAAGCGCTGGCTTCGGCATATGGGAAAAAAGAGAGTGCTGATGTGGGTGATTTTTGGCAGGTCAAGGTAATGGAACATATCCGGAATCTCGATCCTTTTCATACCCAGCCAAGTTATCTTGACCTTTTTCAAC
>Ga0307991_1003351_pt1 | contig 10375 bp, 12 predicted proteins | sample EllFjometagen131_FD_203146 | JGI IMG/M metagenome (GOLD analysis project Ga0307991, IMG submission 203146) | Marine microbial communities from Ellis Fjord, Antarctic Ocean - #131 | ecosystem: Environmental > Aquatic > Marine > Unclassified | place: Southern Ocean | collected 2014-10-08 | reverse complement strand
AAATACACCGGCGGAGCATAAAAATGCGGTCAATTTTTCGCCCATGCGCGAAATGGTTGACCGCAGGTCATTGGAAACGGCAAAAAGAAGAATAGAAGCGCCCAGGATTACCCCTCCTTGAAATCCGCCGCCCGGACTGTGGTGGCCATGTGCAATGACATACAGCCCGAAGATTTGAATAAAAGGAATAAACAGGCGGCAGGCTGTTTTGATGATCAGATCGTGGGGAACCCAGGAGGAATCTATTCTCTCAAATGTGTCCGATTTTTCCGGCAGCTTTCCACCCGGTTCGATTCTAAGCGTAATGCCGGTGGCAATATGACGGTATAGTCTTGACTGGGAAGATTTGGGTGTAAAAATTCGTAGTAGCAAAAAGCAGGCAATCGCTGCCGAAAAAATGACCGCCGTTTCGAACATGGTGTCATATCCGCGATAATCGGCCAGTATGGCAGTGACAATATTGGGAACGGATGTATCTGTCACCGCGTTTTCAATATAATAAGCCGATACATGCATGGCGGCCGGGGAGGTAGGATCACCCCAGTTGGGAAAATCGGTCGTAGCGTATGCCAGCAGGCCGCCGCATAATAAAATAATGATTAAGCCGACAACTTTCAATCCTTGGTCCTCCTGGATGTCCGGAAAACCGCCGCTACAAATAACACCGTACTGACCCCTGCACCTACGGAAGCCTCGGTAAAAGCCACGTCCACCGCCCCCATGATGGCCCATAGCAGGCACATCATGAAACTGTAGGCCCCGAATAAAATGGCCGCCCCCAAAAGATCTCTGACGGTTATCGCTGCAATTCCGCAGATGACCACCATTATCGTGATCACCAGTTCGATGTACCAGATCATGGCCCGTCCTTATTTTTTTCTTGTTTTGTCCATGGCGTCAGTCCGGCACGGAAACCGGCATCTACAATCGCATGGGTGGCCGTAGGACTGGTGATAAAAACAAACACAACAATCAGCATGATTTTCAGGCTGGTGAGCAGCGCCATCATGGAAAATCCGTTAAGATTATATAGCGCCATGGCACCCATGGTCATCAGGAGCCCCATGGTATCGAGCTTGCCGGCCGGATGCAGGCGTGAATAAAAATCCGGAAAACGAATGATGCCTACTGAGCCACCGGTAAAAAATAAAAGCCCGAACAATAAAATGATAACAATCACAATATTCATGACAGCCTCAAATTTTCACTATTCATTTTCATCATGCAGACCCTTTTTTTTTTGAAAATACTTGGCGGCCGCCAGAACGGCAATAAAATTCAACGCAGCATAGGCCAGGGCAATATCGATGAACATGTCCACCCGCTGGTACAAAATTCCCAGCAGAATCAGTAGTGCCGTGGTTTTGCTGCCAATGGCATTCGCACCCAGCAGTCTGTCCAGCACCGTGGGCCCGGCCACTGCCCGGTAAAGGGAGAGTGCCATTAATAGCGATAGATACAGGCCGGCATAAAAAAAAATTTTTTCCATTATTCACCAAAAATGCGGGCAATTTTTTTTTCCATTGCGCCGGGCAGCGAATTCGCCGATTGTTTATCAATGGCATGAACGGTGTATTCGCCATAGATGGATGTATATATTGTAATGGTACCGGGTGTCAGGGTGATGGAATTTGCAAAAATTAAAAGCGCCATGTCACCTTTCAGCCGACTGTTGAATTTGATGATTAGTGGGGCGATATGTTCTTTCATACGGGGATGAAACACCAGATAGAGCATATGAAGGTTGGCCCTGAAAATTTGATAAAACAACCAGGGGAGATAGCCAAGAAAAGCAAGCCACTGTTTTGGCAACTCTCTGGTAAACGTGGTCGGAAACAGCAGGTCGGCTGAAAAAAATGCAACAAGGCCGCAGGATATAACCCCCAAAGATATATGAAAAACATCAAATCGTCCGGAAAGAATCAGCCAGGTGGCAAAACATATACAAAAGGTCAAACAAAAAGAGATGCATTTTTTGATAGAATTCAAAGAACTGTGTACTTGTTTTTTGCCGATCGTACCGGTTTGTTTTCGATAGTTTGCTTTTTCCCCCAGCCCGCTCATCAGTCATTGGCCCCCGGTCAGGATATTTGATGATATTTTCTACTCATCGAGAAATATCGATAAAAGAAACGGTTGTCGTACGGCGTGGTGCAAGTTCTTTATTTGGGCTGCCTGACCATGCTGCAGATAATCCGGGCGGATTCATCAAGTCCCAGTCGGCTTGTATTAAGGACGATGTGATAGTGATCTGGCTGATCATAAGTCAATTTTCCGAATTTACGATAAAGATTGATCCTTCTTTTATCCTCCTTGCTCACAGCCTGAAGCGCCTGAGCCGGTGTAAGTTTATAGTGTTTTTCCATAAATTTAACCCGGTCAGTCTTGTCCGCAATCAGCAGAACATGAAAGGCATCGTCACGATCTTTCAGGATATACTGTCCGCCTCGGCCAAGGATAATTGCATTACCCTCATCTGCAATCTTTGTGATAATTTGATAAAGCAGGTCAACATAAATCTCTTCATCGATATATCCCCGCTTGTTATCAAGGACCTGGTCAATGAGTTTTTTAGACACAACACCACTGATAAATTTCAGCAGTTTACCGCCGGCTTCCTTTTCGATGGATTCGACCCAGTTGGTTGAAACCTTGGCTTTCTTAGCCACCATCTGTATGATTTCATTGTCGATAAATGTATAGTCAAGGCTTTTGGCCAGCATTTTTCCCAGGGTTATCCCCCCGGCTCCAAATTGACGTGAAATCGTAATGACTGACATGTGCGTCCCCCCTTTCTTGCTCGATAAAGTGTATTGTTTTCCCGATTATGAGACCGCCTGCAATTGATTAACGCCGTATAGTCTTGAATTGGTGTGTATTTTGATTTCTTCTTATAGTGGAATTTTAGTCGTTGTATACACACATAAGTTAAGAAGCGGCCAACATCGCTACTGAAATAAAGTTAGGACTAAAATTAATTCGAAAAATAGCGATGTTGATCAAATTCATAATCAATATACATATTTATTCAAATAGTTTCAAGTATTTTTTTTATGAAGGAAATTTATTGATTTTTTGATTAAAAACCGTCATCATCTTTGGCAACCGATCCATGATGCTCGCAGAAAAAGCGCTATTTCTGCGGATTCGGGAAACAGATGCCAGGAGGCATCCGGCGAGACTTGTAAAATGAATCCAGCCGGCAAAATGGTAAAAAGCGATTTTAAAAAAAATAAAACAATTGGGGAAATATTTACCCGGGCGGAATCCGGTGGGCGCATGATCCTAAGATGTGATGGATTTGACAGCGCCGGTGATTCAGACCTCCTTGTCTGAAGATAAAGGCAGGGGAACCTTGAAAAAATTGATTCCCTCCTCTCTCATTGTTTTTTCTTCCTGTTTGGTGCTGACACCTCGTATGCTTTTGGGCTCGGAAGCACCATAATGCATTTTCAGTGCTTCTTTTGCAAAATCAGACCCCACATCGGCAAAATTTTTTTTGACATAATCGGTCATTTTTTTGCTGATTTTTTCGAGATCTGTTTTACCGGATAATCCGTCCGGCGTATGGGCGCCTTTTATCGCAAAAGTCGAAAGCATTTTTGAAATAGAAGTATCGCTGCACATCGGGCATGAGATCAATCCTTCCCGGTTCTGCCGGTCAAATGCTTTATTGTCTTCGAACCAACCTTCAAATGTATGTCCGTTGGCACATTGCAGGTCAAATACGATCATAATAAAATTATACCATGAATAATCGGCTGTTAAGTATTTAAATTGTTTACTGACGGTAAATACACCATTTTTAAATTAGCATACTCAATATTGTTTTAAAAGAATATTATTGACAGAATTTACTTTTTCGACACAATATGTCTCATGTTGACCCGAAGGGGGCTGATACTTTGGGATATTTTACGTAACCATCCTGATATACTGTTTACGCGGTCATCAATTTTTTCAGGAACCAAACCATAGACATGGAGCGTTTCGACATGAAACAGATTGTTTTGATAGTATCGTTTTTAGTTCTAACATCAGGAATTGCATCCGCCGAAACCATGTTTGTTTCAGATCGAATGGAGATAACACTCAGAACAGGGCCTGGAAGCGATCGCAAGATTATATCCATGCTGAAATCAGATGAGGTAGTTGATGTTCTGGAGACTGAAAACGGCTGGTCTCGTGTACAGCTTCCTGATGGTAAGGAGGGCTGGGCAATTACCCGGTTTTTGACATCCGATCGGCCCAGTCGCATTACCTTGGAAGCCTTTAAGCAGGAGTATGATAAATTTTTAGCGGAAATCACAGACCTGCGGCAAAAAAATAATTCACTTACGGATGAAAAACAACAACTCAGCAAAGAACTTAAGCAGAATAAAAACCGTAGCACGGAGTTGAGTCGATCTTTTGAAACGCTCAAAACCGAATCCGCCGGATTTATCCAACTTCAGTTGGATTATAAAAACGCCATGACTGCACTCAAGCAGCAGACACAAAGAGCGTCGGAACTGGATACCGAAGTTGGAAAATTAAAATGGAATCAAAATATTCGATGGTTTTTAAGCGGTGCGGGCGTCCTTTTACTGGGGTTCATCATCGGTTTCAGCACGAAACGTCAGCGGCGGCGATCTTCTTTGCTTTGAGGCATAAAAAGTAGCTTATCATGGAAATTAAAACGGATTTTCTTATCATCGGCAGCGGTATTGCAGGATTGACCTTTGCGTTGAAAGTGGCCGAATTCGGCAGTGTTACCATTGTAACTAAAAAGGGTGTGCGGGACAGTAATACCATGTATGCCCAAGGCGGAATCGCCTCTGTATTCAGCAGTCGGGACTCGTTTGATATGCATATTCAGGACACCCTTGTCTCCGGGGACGGATTGTGCAATCAGGACGTCGTGGAAATGGTGGTAAAAAACGGACCCGAAAAAATCTACGAACTCATTGATCTTGGGGTGAATTTCAACATCAAGGATTCCGCCAATGGCCAAATGCCGTCATCTAAAATGACCCCGAAACTGGATCTGGGCCGTGAAGGAGGACATTCCCGGAAACGAATTGTCCATGCTCAGGACATGACCGGACGGGAGGTTGAAAATGCCCTTGTGGCGCATGTGAAAAATCACGACCGTATTGATCTGTTTGAAAATCATATTGTCATTGACCTGATTACCCTGTCTACCCGCATGCAAAGAGGGTTGGTCACAACCGTTCATGAGGACAAGTGTTGCGGCGCTTATGTGCTGGACCAGACTACCCGTAAGGTAAAAACGTTTAATGCGAAAACCACATTGCTGGCAACCGGGGGTACAGGCAAAGTATATCTTTATACCAGTAATCCAGATATTGCCACGGGTGACGGTATCGCAATGGCTTACCGGGCGGGCGCCACTGTGGCAAATATGGAATTTGTTCAATTTCACCCCACCTGTCTGTATCATCCGGAGGCGAAAAATTTTCTTATTTCGGAGGCTGTCAGAGGCGAGGGGGCCATACTTAAAGATTCAGCCGGCAGACCGTTCATGCACAAATATGACCCCCAAAAAGACCTGGCCTGCCGGGACGTGGTGGCCCGGGCCATTGATACGGAACTTAAGCAGAGTGGAGATGATTCGGTTTTTCTCGATATTTCTCACGAGGATGCCGATTTTATTAAAAAACGATTCCCCAATCTTTACAGCAAATGCCTGAGTTTCGGGATCGACATGACTCGCGAACCGGTTCCGGTTGTCCCTGCGGCCCACTATATGTGCGGCGGCGTGGCCACCGACATGTTCGGCCGTACCGATATCAACAGGCTGTATGCCATCGGTGAAACCGCTTGCACCGGTCTTCACGGCGCCAACCGTCTGGCCAGTAATTCGCTGTGTGAGGCCTTGGTATATGCGGGCAAGGCTGCTGCTCAGACTGTCAAGGAAATGCAGAATCAAAACCTCGAATTCACACCGGACCTGCCTCCCTGGGATGAAGTCGGGACAACCGACAGCGACGAGGGCATCATGGTATCGCATAACTGGGATGAAATTCGGCGTTTTATGTGGAATTATGTGGGCATTGTCAGATCGGATAAGCGCCTGGCCAGGGCCCGGCACCGTATTGAAAATATTCAGAAAGAAATTCAGGAATATTACTGGAATTTCAAGGTGGCCACGGACCTTATCGAACTGCGCAACATTGCCGTTGTGGCCGAACTGATTATCCGTTGCGCCATCCACAGAAAAGAAAGCCGGGGCCTTCACTATAACCTCGGATATCCAGTGCGAAACGATAAACGCTGGCAAAAAGATACCGTTCTTCGCAGGCCGTTTTTAGGATAGATCTTTGTTTACCGCACATTTTTCACTAATCAAGGGCGATCAGTCAGACGATGCGGAATTTTCTGCCCCGGCAAGAGCACCAAGGGTGTCCATTTGTTTTAACATGAGATCTATTTTTTGTGCGCCCTGTTCCAACGAATTGTTTTTAATATTTTTTTCCGCTTCAATGGCCTCTTCATACAGTTCCGCCAGTCCCATATTTCCAGAAGAGCCTTTAAACGTATGAATAGCCCTGGCTGCCTGCTCTGCCTCTCCCACCTCAATGGATGCGATGCATTTTTTTAAATCCGCCGCTCCGGTTTCCAGGAAAAGTACCAGCAATTCCAAGTATTCATCTTCATCCAGATATAAATTTTCAGCCAACTCCTTAAAGTTCATAATTTCTCCATATAATACATATTTTTCAGATGCTGGAATCTATCCGTTTTGTCACTTAACTTTTTGGTTTTTGGGTGCAGAAAGTGTGGGGTGACCTAATGTAATTGAATCATGAAAATTAAAAATAGAGCACTTCAGTTTTTCAGCATAAACTTATCGATACCACATTTATTCATTCGTTAATATTTAATTTCTATTCTTACCCTGACTGCTGCTTTTTCTCAAGTCAATACAGGTATCCAATGAAATTTTATCGGTATGCCTGCGGCTTTTCAACGATTTCCCGCTTGCCGGCCGGGTCCCTCAACACTGAAAATTAGCGAATTCATTTTCTCTCGAACCCTTAGCTGTCCTTGGGGTACGAAAGGAGATACTCGTGATTACCCTGCATCAGGATACGGGGAATTTTTTATGATTAGATCGTCGAACGTTGATGCGTTGACTTTCAGGGGATCCGTTGATAAAATTATCAATTATGGAATCTGGAAATATTATTGAATATATTGATCGCCAGAAAATTGTTTGCGCGGTCATAATGGAAGCTAAAAAGCAGCGTGTAAGGTTGCTTAACGAATCCAACCGGGAAATTAAAATTTCCGTGGGCCGGTTGTCACATCGATGTCGCAATCATCTTGATCTTTCTCTGGGGCGAGATCGGCTGGTCGCCAACTTGAAACAGACGGCAAGCAGGCGTAACATGCTGGCAGACAAGGTCGACATAAAAGAGTTGTGGGAGATACTGAATACAGAGCAGGAATGGATAGATCTGGATACGATGACTGAATTCTGTTTTTCGGAAAAACGCGACTGTGACCACGAGGCAGCGGTTGTGCGGGCATTTTTCAAGGACAGACTTTACTTTAAATTTAATACGAATTGTTTTTTCCCCAATTCTCAGGAACATCTTGAGCACCTTTTCTCCCGGATTAAGGAGGCGGAGAGAAGAAAAAAAATGATTGAGGACGGAGGCACATGGCTAAAGCAGGTCCGGGATCAGGAGCACCCGGTTTTTTTTGCCGACCGGTCGGAACTGATTGATATTCTAAAATCTTATTACCTGTTTGAAAAGGAAAGTAAGGATTATACGATTGCCAGATCGATCCTGGCTTTTGCCGAAATTGAAGACACAGAGGGGATTTTTGATATTTTCGTAAAGCTGGGTATATGGGGTACAAATGAAAATATCGATCTTTACCGTTATGAGATTTCAACCGTCTTTCCCGATGAAATTGAGGCTTCGGCCATAAAATATGCCGCCTTATCTGAAAATCGTATTGGAAAAAAGGGACGCCGTGATTTAACCCATCTGTCCCTGATGACCATAGATGGTCAGTCCACACTCGACTTTGATGATGCATTGAGCATTGAGGAGACAGACGATTGTTTGGTTGTCGGTGTCCACATCGCAGATGTGGCCGAATTTGTAAAAAAGGGGGGGCGTCTCGATCAGGAAGCTTTAATTCGCGGCAGTTCCATATATATGGCGGATCAAAAAATTCCCATGCTGCCTGCCGGTTTTGCCGAAGGTTTGTGCAGTTTACGGGCCGGTGAAATCAGGCCGGCTATCAGCACCATGATCCGTTTGAAAACCACCGGGGAAATAATTGATTTTGAGGTTATCCCGAGTTTGATTCGTGTTGCTCATCAGAGAACCTATTATGATGTTAATCAAGTGGCGGAACAAGATCCGACGATTATGAAATTGTACGATATTGCGAAAAAATTTCGTAAAAAAAGATTGGCGGACGGGGCCGTTCAGATTACCTTGCCGGAGGTTAACACCTGGCTTAATGAAAAGGGTGAACTGGCGGTGAGCTGGACGAACAGAGAAGGCCCAGGCCGAATGCTGGTTGCTGAGTTAATGATATTGGCCAATTGGTTGATGGCCAGTTTTTTGGTCAAAAGGCAGATGCCGGCAATTTTTCGCTCCCAGGCCGGCCCGCGGGAGCGCCTTTACAAGGAGGATGGCGGCACTCTGTTTCAGAACTGGATGCAGCGCAGACATTTAAGCCGCTTCATGTTGGGATGTAAGCCGGAACGTCACTGCGGGCTTGGCTTGAATGTTTATTTGACCGCCACATCGCCCATCCGCAAGTATTTTGATCTTGTCACCCAACGCCAGTTGAGGGCTGTTTTCGAGATGGAGACCCCCTATACCCGTGAACAGGTGCGGAATATCATTCATTTACTCGAGCTGCCGATGGGGCATGTCTCAAGAATACAATACCGGCGCAATCGCTACTGGCTGTTGAAATATCTTGAAGGCCGAACAGGTCAAAGGGAAGAGGCGATGGTGCTGTATAGACGTCGTAACAATTATGTGGCCCTTATTCCCGAGTATATGATTGAATGTGAATTGCCCGTGTCGAACAGGCTTGATTTAAAACCCGAGGACTTGATTCAAATTAAAATACAGCATGTTGATGCACGCAAAGATATATTGTCCGTATTTATGGGATGATTGTTTAGCGGAACAATAAGATTGGGCGAAAAGACCCTCTCCGGATGGACACTATCTAACGGTTTAAATTTTTTTAAAAGGCAATCGTTTTTTGTTTTATTTTCAATGCCGATGATCCCGTTACCGCCTGTTATTGATTTGGTCCTTGTAAAAGGTGGGGAGATATTTTTTGTAAACGGGTTTTTATTTTTGGGTCCAATTGGGCCTGATACAGGTCCTGTGCCTTGGCGAGGCTTTCAGGCTGTATATCGGTTGCCCCTTGAAGGTTTGCCTGACCCAGGTCTGCATTCCATAACCGGCTGTCTTTAAGCACGGCGCCAGCGAGATTTGCCTGGTGGAGGCTGGCTTCCCGCAGATCGGTATTTTCCAGGTTTGCATTTCTCAAATCGGCCATGACCAGGCAGGTGTTTCTCAAATCGGCATCTTTGAGATTTGCATTTTTCAGGTTTGCATTTTTCAGGTTTGCCCCCCTGAGATCAGCACCCCGAAGATCGGCATCTTTGAGATTTGCATTTTCAAAATTTGCGTCCCAGGCAATGACGTCCTGAAGGTTGGCATCCCATAACTGGGCATGGTATAAGTTCGCGTTTTTTAGGTTTGCTTCCTGCAAATCCGCATCCCACAGCCTGGCGTAGGGCAAATATGCGCGCTTCAGTTCCACCGCATCAAGAGACCTTTTCCAATCCTCTACTGTTTCTATTAAAAGATGGACCATCTGAAGATATTTTTCCGTTTGTGTCAATGAGAAATATACAGTGGCCGGTTTTAACAGCCGTGGTTCGGGAGGACAGGGGAGATGCTGGAGGTCGGGTATTCGGCCCAGGGCTTTTTTATAGGCAGGTGAGGAGAGTTGCAGGAAAACGATATTGGTCCGTTTTTCAATTTTGGCAACCGTTAATTCATATTTTAAGGATGCCCACCCGAACAGCGTCAGATAAGCACCAAGCAGCCAGAATATAAAAGTGACCGGAGGTCTTTTATGCATGGTACGCGGAGGAAAAATTTTTTCCCAGATAAATCTCAGACCGGAAAATTCCCAGACAATCCACAGTAATAATTTTTTTCCGCGGGTAAAATTTATTGCAAAAAGAGAAACCATGCCGATAATTATCCAGCCCAGTAAAACCGCAATTAAATCTATTCCCTGAAACATATTGATGACTCCATGCCCTGGTGGGCAAAAGTTGGATGGCCCGGTCAGGCATTTGGGCGAACCG
>Ga0307991_1003350_pt1 | contig 10377 bp, 3 predicted proteins | sample EllFjometagen131_FD_203146 | JGI IMG/M metagenome (GOLD analysis project Ga0307991, IMG submission 203146) | Marine microbial communities from Ellis Fjord, Antarctic Ocean - #131 | ecosystem: Environmental > Aquatic > Marine > Unclassified | place: Southern Ocean | collected 2014-10-08 | reverse complement strand
TTGTTTATGCAGTGACTGTGACCAACAGCGGAAACGGTTCAGATAGTTTTGGTCTGAGCACTTCTGATGATTCGACATGGACATGGACGATCTACAAAGATGTCAATGAAAATGGTGCATATGATTCAGGTACGGATACTGAGATCACAAATACCGGAACCTTGGGACAAGATTCGATTCTTTATGTGCTTGTAAGAGCAACAGTTCCTGCCGGTGAGGAAGATATGGCTGTAAATGCCATGACATTGACGGCTACATCAGTCGGTGGTGGATCTGAAAGTGATGTCGGTGTTTATACGGTTACCGTAACGGCACCTGCACTTTCATTGACAAAAACAGTTTCTCCTACAGGTCCCCAACCTCCGGATACAGAGTTGACATATACTGTTATAATCACCAACTCAGGTAGCGGTTCTGCATCAACCATTGTTATATCTGATGCTGTTCCCACTAATACCACCTATGTTGCAGGTTCAATGACGGTCGGTGGCGCATCTAAAACTGATGACTCCGATGCTGATGGTGCAACTTTATCCGGTAATTCTGCGGTATTTGAAATTTCTTCTTTATCCGTAGGTGGATCGGAAACTGTTACATTTAAAGTTACCATCGATTAACAAAATATATGAATTTTTGTGATGTTAACATTCTAAGGTAAAATTGATGAAACGAATGATCCCGAAAAGTGGTTTGATGTATGCTTTGATCCTGTGGATCGGTTTGTCGTTTACGGCTCTTTTTGCCGAAGCGACTGCCAATACCTCGTTAGCTGCACTAGTTGACGAAACGGGAAGCAATACTAGCATCGAAAATACTGCCTTCGCACAATATGAAGATGGCGGGGGTTATGTATTTCAAATCCAAAGTCAGACCGTGATCACGATCGTAGAAGAGACATTTCTGCTCGATATTTCAAAAAGTGTCGAACATACGGAATATCATCCTTCAGATACGGTCAGATATCAGATCGACCTGACAAATTCAGGAAATATAGCCGTTTCTTCAGTTACAGTTACCGACACCTTGTCGGATGATCTTATTTATGTTAGCTCACAACCCCCTGCCACGCAAAGTGGACAGGTATTCTCATGGAACCTCCAGAATATACAAACGGGTGCAACGCAAGGCATTGATATGATATGCCTCGTTGCGCCCGATGTTGTTTCGGGAAATACCATTGAGAATAGTGCAATATATTTTGTTGCCGATCAAGATCCTGGACGATCCCAAACGGTAGCAATTACCGTTGTAAGAACTCCGGAACTCTACGTAGAGAAAATTGCAGATCCACAAGCTTTCAGAAATGATACATTGACTTACGTTCTCAATTATGGGAACTCAGGTGATGGTGTTGCTCCGTTAACACAAATTACGGATACTTTACCATCCGAGATCAGTTTCATTTCGGCTGAAGGACCTTTCAATTACGATGAAGACTACCATTGTGTCAGTTGGGATATCGGTGATCTATTACCGGGTACCAATTCGACATTGAATGTCACAGGACTTGTAAAGTATGTTAGCGCTGCTATCAGTGAAATATCCAATACAGCCCACATTCACTCACAATCATTGCATGTCAGATCGAATACCGTTATCAGCGAGCTAAATGCATATATGCTAACTATTACGGCGGATCCAGATACCATCATTGGTGATGGTGTTTCTCAATCGCTGGTCACCGTAAATGTTAGAAATACATCAGGACAGCCTGCGCCTGACGGTATACCTCTTTCATTGTCCACTGAACTCGGTACGCTATCATCAGATGATACCTTGTTCACTGTTGATGGAAGGGTTCAAGATACTCTGACTGCAAGTGTCATCGATCAGGAATACATGCCGGTCAAACTTGAAGCAAGACTTTTGGATGCTTCGGAAACGACCGCTAGCGATACGATCGTCTTTTCTGCACTAAGGATAAATGGACTCGTAGTGGATCCCGATGGAAATCCCGTTGATGGAGCGATCGTTACGATCATTCTTGACGGAGAGATCATTGGTATCGATACTACCGGAACAGACGGTATTTATAGTATTGCGATCTATGCTTCAGGTAATTATATCATACGTATTCAGTATCTTACTGAAAATGGTGATGTTAGTACGGTTGATAAAGATATCGACATCAACATTGAAGATCCTGATCAACCGACAACCATTGATGATTTTTGTTCTGTATCTGGACGTTTGATCGATTACGACACTAAGGACCCTATCAGAATACCTGATATTCCGATCGTTATAGACTATACAGATTTGGGTGGTTTAGGAAGAAAGGCGGATGCCAATGGCACCCTGCCCGACACAAGCTATACAGATTCCAGCGGTTTCTGGTACTTCAAAGATCTGGAATTAGGTGATTACACTATTCGCGCCCTCTTTGATGAGAATGACGGATATCATATTACGACCCAATCGGTTGAAATTGATCAACCGGGAGAGAATATGGTCAATGTAGATCTTCTCCAGCGACAGATATTATTCGGAGCTTATAAAACCGTAGATAAGACTCAGGTATTTGGTGGTGATACTGTGAGATATACCATTGTATATCAAACGATGGAATATGCTATTACAGATACCATTAGTATTCTTGATATGCTTCCTGAAGGAATTGAGTTGATCGAAAGCAGTTTGGAATATTCGGATGCTTTCGCATCTCATGATTATAACCCGATCGAACATGAGTTGTTCTTATATCGGGTGGGCATGTCTCCGGAAACCATTGATTCAATTACCTTCCAAGCTATTGTTGGTGAAGATATTATTTCATTGGTCAATAACGAAGCCATTATCATGAACTCTGCAGATACCGCTTACACGGTGGACAATGATTCATCATCTGCTGAAACCCTGATTTTGACGCCCTTCCTGGTTGCAAGTAAGACAGTAAATCGCTCTGTTGCTGAAACGGGTGATATGCTTACTTACACGATCAAGATCGAAAATAGAAGTGATGGTCATACTTTGTATGGCATGACGGTCTATGATCAGATGCCCAAAGGATTCCGTTATAAGGAAGATCGAAGCTTCTTGAATAATACGAAAATAGCTGACCCAGATATTGCAATGTCCAGATTAAAGCAAAGTTTGACCTGGACTTTAAACGATACGCTTGAAATCGGTGAAAGCATGATCTTGAAATATCGTGTGATCGTCGGTTTGGAAAGCCGTATTGGAGAGAATATCAACGCTGTAAGTGCAATGACTCAAATGTATAACGATTATGAAGTATGGTCCAATATTGCTGAAGCTGAGGTGATAGTGAAACCTGGAATGATCCAGGATCGCGGACTTATTTTCGGAAAGGTCTTTTATGATCATAATGGAAATTTACTCCATGATAATGATGAAGAGACCCTGAAAGATATTGAGATCATAACGGAAGAAGGTATTCGCGTGATCACTGATGAGTATGGTAAATACTCGATACCTAATGTACGTATGGGTGATCATGTGCTAAGGGTAAATGAAGCAACCTTACCCGAAAATACTGAGGTCAGTTTGAGCTCATCGGATTTCCTTGGAAATTCACAATCAAGATTGGTAAAAGTTTCGTATAGCGGTATTGCAAAAGCCAATTTCCTTATTACTGCAATTACAGAGGAGATTAAGCCTATTGTTGAGATTATACCCGAACCCGAACCAGTAGTTGAGATCATATCTGAACCGGTAGATACAGTCGATGAAAGAGAAGCTATTGTGGAACTTGCTCAGCGTTCATTGACGGAATCTATGCGATTGATCGTAAACGATTCTTGGAGTATGATGCTGAATTATGATTATTCTTCAGTAAGCGGCACATTCAGTTTGAGTGATACCTCGAATATGGATAAAATAATACACTTCCTGAAATGGCAAACAAAAATGCAGGTAAAGATCAGTGAAGAGGTTGAGCTATCGGATGCTCCATCATTCTCCTTTGGACAGATGAATGATGAACCGACAACACCTGCTAATCTTGTGTTTGACTATTTGAAAGAACATGGAATTGATGAAGACAGGATCTATTTGGAAGATACCTTAACGATCGAAAGATATCAATACGCTCAAATCAAGAACTGTCAGGTTGAATTGCTACTTCTACCTAAGGATGGCGTATATGTACCAAGTCAGACTATGTCAATGGAACATGATATTGCTTATTCAGGCGAATTGCCCATCGAAAAAACCTCAATGCTGACAAGCACACCGGAAGGTTTTAATATTGATGAACGATCAGCTATCTTGGATGGACGATCTGTAGAAATGGAAACAACAGAAAATAGCATAAACCGATGGGATCTGGGCGAATGGACGCAAGATACAGTCAGAACCTTAAGCTATGATCTGATACCGATTGATCCTCCGAATATCAGACGAGCCACATCTATCATGTCTTATATGGAATTAACACCGCCAAGTGGCAAAACCTTAATAACGAATTCATTGAATACGAATATCCCAACACGCGTAGAAATAATAAAATTTGATGTTACTCTAGAGGGAGCATTGTTTGATGTGGGTTCATATGTACTCAAACCAAGTGCACTATCATCTATCGAAGAGATCGGCAATTTCATGCTTTGGAGAACGGATGAGAATATCTTGGTAGAAGGTTTTACGGATCATACCGGAACCGAAGAGGACAACATGATCTTATCGTACAATCGTGCGAAGGCAGTGAGAGATCATTTGATACAAGCCTTCAATATTTCACCTGATCGGATAGAAACTGCCGGTTACGGAGAAGAATTCCCGGTTGCCGACAATAATACACGGGAAGGTAGAGCGTTGAACAGACGAATAGAGATCATTATGAATTCCAACTTTGTCCAAAAAGGAAAAGAGCTGGATCCGGTGCTTCAGGATGATCTGAAATTGAGAGTAGAAAATAAAAAAATTAGAGATTTTTAACGAGGAATTGCCTCAATAGGAATGATGTTGAATAAAGTTACACGTAAAATCTTCAGGATGCTCCTGATCATCACCCTCTGGGTATCGGTACTGCCGGCTCAGATGCTGATCCTCAATCCTGCTGAAAATAGTGCGACAAACCTTCATCACATTGCGATATCAGTTGTGGGTAAACCTTCTGCTGAAGCAAAACTATACGTGAACAATGAATTGATGTCTACCGGTAAGATTCGGGTAGACGGTGTGTTCGATTTCCTCAATATTAATGTTCCAGATGGGCCGGTATCACTGCGTGTAGAAGCCCTTGGAGCTTTAAATAGACTATATTCTGCAGAACGAAATATACATATTATGGGATTACCAACACAGGTTCTGCCTTACGAAGATAAGATCCAGATCCCTGCAGGGGGAAAAGAAAGTAAAACGCTAAAATTCGAAATTCAAGACGAATGGGGATATCGTCTAGATCATTTGAAAGTGGCAACAGTATACTTGGAATCAGGCAACATTATCAATGAAGATATTGATACTATTTCCGATGGTATCCAGATACCGGTCACTGATGGTGTTGTCGAAGTTGAGGTCAGATCAGCAGTTAAGGCCGGTCGTGCAATACTGAGAATCGAATTTTATGATGTATCTTTTGATCAGACAATAAAATATACTACACCACAGTTACCATTCATTCTAGTCGGATCGGTCAGTGGTGCAGCAAGTAACTATCAAAACTTCGGTGACAATGGCGATACACCGGACGTTGAGGAATGGCGTCAGGATTCAACGTCAATATTTGGATTACCTGTTATGGGTGGCGGTCGCGCAGCACTTTATGCCAAAGGTACGATATTTAAAAATTACGGATTGACGGCTTCTTACGATTCAAAACGAAATTATACAGACGAATTTTATCGTGATATTGATCCTAATAATCAATACGCATTATACGGAGATGCAAGCACGCTAACATACGACGCGAAATCACAATCACCACTTTTTGTCAAGTTGGAACGTGATGAATCCTCATTGATATTTGGTGATTTCAATACATCAATTACTAAGAGTGAATTTACTGCTTACAACAGAACCTTTAATGGATTTGTTGCAGATATAAAAGAAAAAGATCATGCAATTAGAGGATTTGCAACTCTATCTGACCGCGAAATGAAACTGGACGAGATTCGTGGCGAAGGTATTTCGGGGTATTATTATTTGAGTGAAAGCAATGTTACGGAGAATTCTGATAAAGTTGTTATTATCACTCGAGACAAATATCATTCTGAAGAGATCATCAAATATAAAGAAATGATCCGCTTCCAGGATTATACCATTAACTATGAAGATGGCTCGATCATGTTCAAACAACCCGTTGCCAGTCTGGATGAGGATAGCAATCCAGTGACGATCAACGTCGCTTACGAACATCAGAGCGGTAAACGGAATAGCTTTGTCGGCGGTTTAAGATATGACGGAACTTTCTTTAATAAATTAAAAGTCGGTGCCTTGGCCGTCATGGAAGAACAAGACTCAAGTAACTACTTCCTATACGGTATCAATGCAAGCTTGCCGATCACTAAATGGCTTGCATTGAAAGGTGAATACGCCGGATCTAGTACACCTCAAATAAGTGGTAATTCGCTAAACGGTCAGGCATACAAGGTTGAGATGCAAGTTAAAGCCTCTGATTTCTTCAATGCTAATGCTTATTTCAGATCTGTAGACAGTTCATTTGTAAACAATTCTCAGTCAGGTGGAAGCAATGAAACCGGATCGACCAAATATGGTGTCAAGGCTATTGCCGGAAATAAGATCACAGGATTATTAAGTTCCGAATATTACATGCAACGGAACAAGATGGGTACCGTGAATGAAAACACAGCTGAAGTCTTTAATATGACCTATAAACGTGATATTGCTGAAAAAGCTGATTTTGTTCTGGCCTATGAAAATGCTAAACGCAATGATAATGCAGCTCTGGATTCTGTTTATTCAAGAAAGTCTAGTATTATAAGAGCTAAATTCAATTATAAGATCATAGAAAAATTGACCGGGTTCGTTGAAAGAGACCAGAATCTTGTGGTAGGTGATCAATCCAAACCCACATATACCGGTATAGGACTTACATACTCAATCACTGAAAAGATCGGTGTCATGGTCAAATACAAACGCATCGAAGGTGAGACTCCAGGTAATCAATTCGTATTTGGACTTGATTCAAAGATCGGCGATAATACTGATATAAGCGGTAAATATGAGATCGGTGGCGCAACAGGTAACGACAGAAATCGTGCAACGATAGGCTTGAAGAACAAATGGGCTGTAACAGATGAATTTACCTTGAATTTCGCTTATGAGAACGTCTCTACATCCGATCATTTTGAAACACCGACTACCGAACATCAGGCCTTGTCGATCGCTTACGAGTATTTACCTGAACTGCCGATCAAGACCAGTGGTAAATATGAATTTAATATTAAAAAAGAAACCATACAGAACAACTTAATGTTGAACGTTGATCTTAAGATCTTGAATGGCTTGGCCATTATAGCTAAAACCGTTAATTCACGTGTTGATTATAGAGCAAATGTCGATGATTACACCTTCAAATCAAATAGTCAGCTTGGTTTGGCATTCAGACCTGAGAGAAGCGATCAGTACAATGCCCTATTAAAAGCCGCATATATCATTGATAAGAATACACATGTACAGAATCCGATCAATGATAAGCGTTTTATCCTGTCAACGCATCATTACTGGCAGCCATTGGATAAACTGGAAATCGGATTCCGCTATGCTTATCGCGTTGTAGTTGATGAGGAAATTGGCTTGTTCAAAGATCGCGCATCTACGAACTTCTTTGCTATGAGACTTGAATATGACTTAAGCCTTAAATGGTATGCAGCCAATGATCTGAGATTTATCCACTTAATGCCACTAGATGAATTGAAGATCAGCTCATCCATTGAAGTTGGATATCTGATTACCAATAATCTTCAAGTTGGAGTGGGGTATGCATTCAACAGTTTTGAAGATCCTGATTTCACCACTGAGAATTACACTCTTAGGAATTTCTTCCTGACCATGCATATGAAATTCAGCGAAAATATGTTTAATTGGAAGTAATAATTTTATCGTAAGATTAAAGATAAAAGTAAAAAGATAAAAGTAGAGCCACACCATGGCATGTCTCTACAGCAAGTTACTTCATCAACAATATTTTCTTCGTATCAACAAAATAACCTGCTTGCGCCGATGAATATCGGTGAAACAAGTTCAGCCTAACGTTGTTCAGGATAACTCGATAGGATGGAGCTGTAGGCTGATTACTGAAACTGTCAGCTAATTATAAATCTGTGAAATCTGTGCCTGCCGGGCGTAGCTCGAAGAGCGTAGACTGGTAATCTGTGGATAGGTTTGTTTCTATTACATTTCCTCATGAATAGATCTCTTCACTTCGCTTTACTCCGGTCGAGATGACACATCTTCGCTCTTAAGAGTTACGGTTGGCAGGCGGTTACACTTGGGATGACATCTTACTTTTTCATTTAAATATTTTATTGCATAAAAAAATACCTCCTCGTTAGTGAGAAGGTATTAATCTAAATTTTCTTTAGTGGCTTTGTGCCTTTGTGTGAGGTCTTTTACGAGTCACGCGTCACGAATTACGAATTACGAGTTACTTCTTTACAACTATTGCATTCGAAACACTACGTTCACCCTTATGATCGAATTTCTTATTATCGGAAGGATAATTGACGACACTATTTTCTGTTTTGCCTTTAATAACCATGGTCGTGGAACCACCACCGTCAAAGTTCATGGCTTCGCTGCAACCGAGTTTATTCATATACGCCTGAAGTTCCCACATGTCCATACCGGCTGCTTCGGCGTGACGGCCGTTAATGGTAACAAGTAAAAGATGATAGTCATCTGTAATACCGAAAGCGGTACGTGGATGACGGTTTATATTGAATCTAGCCGAGTCCAGATCAGTTAATACATTGTCATACATAAGCAGAGGACCTGAGACGATCATGTCATCATAGGCAGGATCAAAACCCCAATCGGCTTCAGGACGTTCCAGGATCATGATTACACCATTTGTATCCATAGCATAGGCGGATTCGTTGATGAATTCAATTCTGTCATTGGTCTCAAAAATAACGTTCCCATCTTCTTGGAGGAAAAGTACTGAGCCACCAACCTTCATATCGAAAAAAGAACCGTTTATTCCGGCTATTCCTTCGTGTTCCATAACAATATCTGAAGTCTTAACAAGAGAATCGCGGTACCAGGCAAGAACGATATCACCTTCGAATTTATTCATATCTATATCAAGAATATTGATCGAGGCAGGGGAGCCGTTTAACTCTTCCAATTGAATTTGTTTCCAATGAATATTTTTATCGACTTTGGTTAAGATAGAAACGTTCGTGAGTTCACGGTTTGAGCAGGAAGCAAGGATCAGGATCAAGGCTAAGGTCAAGATCGTGGTAATTTTTTTCATATTGAGTCCTTTGTGTTTATTTTTATGTTGGGAATTTAAGTGGAAATGGGGTGATTTGAAATGGATAATTAGAATAATAATTTAAAGTACTGAACGGCTTTAGACTGTTCCGTACAAGGAATATCCTTAATTAGATTCTTGGAAATAAGCCTCTTATTCTTTATTTTAGCGAGATAAAATGACAATGGAGACCTAATGTCCGAAACAGTAAAAAGCAATTCATATCCTTTCCCTACGATCGAACCAAAATGGCAAAAGTACTGGGAAGATAACAACATATTTAAGACCGTAGAAGATCCTGCTAAGCCCAAGTATTATATTTTGGACATGTTTCCCTATCCGTCGGGTAACGGACTGCATGTTGGACATCCGGAAGGTTACACCGCCAGTGATATTATTGCCCGTTACAAACGTATGAAGGGCTTTAATGTCCTGCATCCCATTGGTTTTGACGCTTTCGGACTTCCTGCCGAAACTTATGCTTTAAAAACAGGTACACATCCCCGTATTACAACTGCAAAAAATGTTGAGAATTTTACCCGTCAATTAAAGATGTTCGGTTTTTCTTATGACTGGAGCCGCGTGGTTAATACCACTGATCCCGATTATTATCATTGGACACAATGGATCTTTCTTCAATTGTTCAAAAAAGGTTTGGTTTACGAAGCTGAAACACCCGTCTGGTGGTGCGAAGGTTTAAAGTCGGTGTTGGCTAACGAGGAAGTCGTTAACGGACGCAGCGAAAGGGGAGACTACCCCGTTAAACACGTCATGTTAAAGCAATGGATGCTCAAGATCACAGCTTATGCAGATCGCTTGCTTGAAGGTTTAGAAGAAATGGACTGGCCGGAATCGGTTAAAGAAATGCAGCGCAATTGGATCGGCCGCAGTGAAGGTGCCGAGGTTACATTTAAAGTTGACGGTCATGAAAGTGCTGATATTAAAGTTTATACAACCCGACCCGATACACTTTT
>Ga0307991_1003349_pt1 | contig 10378 bp, 8 predicted proteins | sample EllFjometagen131_FD_203146 | JGI IMG/M metagenome (GOLD analysis project Ga0307991, IMG submission 203146) | Marine microbial communities from Ellis Fjord, Antarctic Ocean - #131 | ecosystem: Environmental > Aquatic > Marine > Unclassified | place: Southern Ocean | collected 2014-10-08 | reverse complement strand
ATCCTTTTTCATGCTTCCCGATAGATCAATTAGAAAAACGTAGATATCTTCAGAGTTAGAAGATTCTTGAGCATAGATATTTGGTAAAATAACTAATGTGAAAATGATGAAAAGTAATAATTTACAAGATATATTTGTCATAACTTCCTCCAATCAACAAAAACGTTACATTAATATTACGTAATTGAAATATATTTAGCATTTTAATAATGACTTTGTATATTTGTCAATATTTAACAATTCTTCGTCCTTATTCGACAATTACTAAAAGTTGATAATCTCCTATTGAAAAGCTCTCTTTTACTGTCCCATTCACTTCTAATCTCACTCCTTTAGATGGCAGTGCCTTTTTTGTGATAATTACAATTTCTCCTGTTGTATCTTTTAATTTAAAGTATTTAATCAAAAGAAATGATTTCTTTTCAATTACTTCACCATAAACATTCACAACCTTATCTTCATATGAACGTGGGTTAGAAATAATTTCACCAATCGATGTAACAAATATTGGTGTTGTTGTTATGTGTTGAAAAATGTACAATCCAACTACGGCTATTCCTATAACAAAAAGTACTAAAATTGAAATCCATAGTTTTTTTTTCATTAATTTATTCTCCTTCTAATAATTTATATACTTTATGATCAATTATTCTAAGTAATTTGCTTTTAATTTCATATGGTAAAAAACAATATTTAAATCCATTTCTAACTAAACTCAATGTTTCCCATTGAGTTATGCCTTTTTGTTGATCTCTAAATGTCATTTCTGAAAGCCATAGATATTCTGTTGATAAATCTGTGTTTTGAACAGCTGGATCGTCAGTACACACCACAAAATGAAGATTGTTTTCCAGAAAAACAGAAGAAGGATATTGTTTAAAATAATATTTTTTGCTTTCAGTTTCTTTTTTAGAAACAATAAATCCTTCCTGAGTTAAGAAATTGCTTGAAGGACACAGCTCGATTGAAATATCGAAATCTTTAAATCTATCTCTTAATTTATTAGCATCTGGATCAGATAATGATAATCCATGGCCTATCCTATCTGCATGAAGCTCATATGCTGCTTCCCAAATTTTCTTTGATTTAGTTTCTTCGCCTGCATGAATAGTAATGGGCATACAACTCTCAAAAATCTCAATAAAATCATCTCTGAATTGTTTTGGATCATTTCCTGTTTCTAATCCAGTAAGATCGAATCCACATACAAATGGGTTGATGTCATCTGATAACATGTCATTATAAAAAAAGGAATTGTAATCTTTAGAATCTAGTCGATTATCAATTCCGAATTTAACATTTTTTTTAATTTCACTTTTTGCATAATGTCTCTTTAAAGCAATTATTATTGTTAATATCAGAAAATATCCTTCATCCTCTTTTATTTCTTTCTTAAAATCATTATACCCTTCACAAATTGCATCCCAAACTTCATCTTTAGAAAGCCCACCTTTTGTAAAATTCAAAGGTGTAACACGTAATGAAAGGTAAAAGAGATTATCATCCTTTGCTTTTCTACAAATATGTTGGATTGCTCTGCTTATTGTGTTTTTGGTTTGCATTATATCACTTCCGGTATAATCACATCCTTTTAAAAATGATTCGAGTGAAATACCACCAATTGAATTTTCAATTTGATTACCGTGTGTAGCTTGAATTAATTTTTCTAAATATTTAGTAGTGAACTTCCCGTTGAATAGATAGGTTAAAAAATCTTCGTCATTTTTTTCATTCTCCTTTGATAAGAAACAATTAAATAATGCTGTAACTTGATAAGGTCTTATGCTATAATAGTTATCTGAGATAAAATTAAAAAACTTTTCCGGGGATTTTATTTTTCTTAGTTTTTTAATTTTATCTTTGATAGTAAATCTTTTATCAGATTTATTCGAAAAATTATTTATTTCTTCAGCATACTTTCTAAATATTTTCCCCTGTTCATATATTTCGAATAACATCTCATTTAACTTATTATTATTCTTGAGTGATTTAAAATCATTTTCGCACGTAAATTTCAGGTTTTTTGTATCAATTACCGAAGAGATTTCCATTTCATTTATATTATCTAATTCAAAATTAGAATTTAGTTTAAATGCGGTTAATGTTTGAATAACCGTATACATTGATAACTCAAGTGTTATTGTGGCATCTAAATATCCACCGAGATGACAATGTAGATCAGCCTTAGGTAATATTTTAATCCATTTATAATCTTCATCAAATTTTAGAAATTCGGTTTGGAGATTTTTTCTCTTCCATCTTGGTAATTTATTCAAATTTCTAAAAGAATTCCCTTCACTGATAAATTTTGGATAATCTTTTCCAAGTTGGGCAAGTCTATATGGTATAGAAAAGATTCTCTCTTTGGGTATATAAAACGATGCACCAAAATTTAGAGCTTTTTGAATATCCTCAGTGTTAGTACTTCTGCTAACCGTAATGATTTCATATTTATATTTTTCCGGTTCATATTCCTGAATCTCTGTTAATCTTTTTATGATATTCAAACCTAATAATTTATCTCCAATCAATAAATCTGTAAAAATATAACGATAATTTTTTAGACGTAACTCAAACTCATATATAATATTATCCTTTGTGGTTCCTGTTTTATTATTAAATGATATTTTTCTGCTTTCTTTTTTATTATAATCATCATTTAAATAACTTAAGAATTTCACTATATCTTGCTTATTATTTATTCCATCTGCTTGAATTCTATTAAATTTGCTACCTGATTTTAACTCAATTGACTTTTTATAGGTTAATATCTCAAGAATTTGAGAATATTTTTTTTCAATCTCTCCGGTCAAATTATCATCAATTATTAGAATTCTATTTTTCTTATTATCAATATTATAATCTCTTAAATCTGTTACTAAATTTCTAGCCATATCCTCTAAAAACCAATGTAAATTTAAACCATAAAATTGTTTACCCATTTGATCAAAGTTCTTATTAATAATAGCATCATCTAGCAGCCGTTTACCTAAATGTGCAGATCCTGGTATAGTTTCAACAATTTCTTCTGCATTGAAAGATTCATTTGATAAAGGTAAATAGTGCTTAAACAAAGATCTTACTATTTCATCCTTTTTATCCTTTTCTTCGGAATCATTTTTTTTTATTAAAAGATTACTTTCTTCTTTACAAACACATTCTAAAGATTTCTGAAAAATTTCATAATAATTTTTATTCATACCAATTCCCTTGATTAAAAGATTAATACAGTTATTATTTTTTTAGGATTTTGTAATTGGTGTATGCTTCGGTAAATCATATTTAATGTTTCGTAAATTGAATTTGATTCAATTATTTTTGCTAAATTATGTTCTTTTAAAAAATCAATTATTAATTGTTTTTCTTGAGAAACCTTTGAGAATTTTAGTAATAAACAAAATTTTACATGTAGAGTATTATTTAAAATGTCTTCTAGTTGGGGTAATTCATTATCTTCGATTTCTATCTTAATTCCTTTCACTAATTTTAGATAATTGGTTAGTGAATTGCAAAGTAAAGATTCTTCAAGTTTCATTATTATTCCTTTTCTTATATGCTATTATTAATTTTTTCATTATTCTTTGTATTATGTCAATTCGTTTCTCGATAGTCAAATGAAAATCTTTATTAAATTTTAACGACCAGATATTCACAAATAATCTTGCGATATTCATTTCGAATGAACTATTTGTTTCAATTTTTGCTTTATTAATTTTCTCGATAAAGAATTTAAAGATAGTAAATTGAATTTTTGAAATATTTTTTTGCATTGTTTCTAGCTTTTCATCATTTATATCTATCTGTCCAAGATAGTAATTAATAATTCTCTCTTTATTTATTTTATCAGTAGTTTTAGATATAAGTCTTTCGAAAATTATAAAATGTTCTAGTTTTGCTGCATCCAGAAAAAAATGATTAATTCCAGTTTCAGCGAAATCAATAAAAATTAAATCATCTCCCAAAGACAATAGATTTCTAAAGGTGAAATCACCATGTGATATAGATGACGTTATTGTTACATCTGGATCATCCAATATTGAACAAATTCTTATTCTAATCTTTTCGAGAATAATTAGCTGTTGTTTTGTTAAACCAATTTTACTATTAGGCTTAGTGTATTTATTAATTTTCCTATTTAGATCATCTATTAATTTTTTGTGTGTATTATTATCAATAAACGGAGCAATCTTATCATAAAAAACATTAAGAGAGTTTATAATCTTATTAAATATCTGCCTGACATTATCATAATCTATTGCATCATCTAAAGTCATTGCTTCATCAGGTGTGATTAAACTCTTAAATGCGGCCTTATCAAGATATTTGAATTCCTCAATATATCCAATTAATGATCTTGGGTGAATATAAGGAACAGCATAATTTTTATAATTTTGAACTTCATTATGAATTCTTTCAAAATTACCAATTTTTAAGATAACATTATTTAATTTATAAAATTTATCATTATTAAAAGAAACTTGTTTAGATAAATTTGGAAACATTATTACTTTTTCAGAACTGTAACCTGTTACAAGTATTTTAAACTGAATTGTTTTGCCATAATTATCTTTAAACACATACTTAATCAATTCATCTTCATAATCTGATAATTCAGTTGATATAGTCTCCATATTTTCAAAATTGAAAGTATCACTATCGAATATACTATAATTATCCCTTGTTTTAGTTTTAGAAGGCTTCCAAATAATATCTAAATTTTCTAAAAATTTGATTTTACAATTTTCAAATCCACCTTTAATATTAATCCATTTTTTGTTAATTATATTATGCAACATATATGCTGCAATGTCATAAGCTTTAGAAGTAATTACTCCATATTCATTTTTATTCTTAGATTTTTGCGGAGGAACTATTTCATCCTTAAAAGCATTGAAACAAGTTTTGTAAATACTTTCATCTTTATTAATCTTAGGTTTATAGTTCGGCTTTATTGTTTCAATTTCAATCACCGTTTTGTTGTCTCCCTGCCTAAAATCATAAGAGAGAAAACATCCATTGATCAAATACTCAAACTCATCTTTTAATCCCCGATAAGGACTTTTTCGAACAACACTAATAGGAACTCTTGATGAACCATAATCTAATTTATCTGCTAAAGCAACTAAAGAAGATAATATTTTTATTTTATCTTTTATTTTGCTACTTTTTAATTCAGATTTAACAGCGTTACATAAATTTTTGTTATCTATTTTAGTTGTTTGACTATTGTGATTTTTTTTATTATATTTAAATTCCAATGCTTTAGATTCAATATCATAAATGTTTTCCACTTTTTTTAAAATATCATCAAATGCATTGGAGTCAAGGAATTCTTCAAAGGAGTAATGTCCATCATGAAAAAGATCAATAGTTCCAATTGCATATCTTTGAAACTCACTATAAAATTCAAAATCTAATAATTCTTCGATTTGCCCTGTTACTATCCACCAGTATATTGTCTTACAATGGTTACTCCTTATTTTATGAAATTCGCTTAATTCAATGTCATCATTATATTTAACGGGCATCATACCAAAATCGTGTAAAATTGTAGATATATAAGCCACCAAATATTCTTCTTGAGAAAATTCATCAGCTATCGGATACATCAATTTTGATAGATTATTCAATACATTTTGAGTATGAATCAAGCCATGAGCATTGAAAACAGAATGATACTTGCTATGTGAAAAAAAACTTTCTAGATATTTTGAAGTATTGACATATACTTTATGGCAGAGCTTTCTATTTTTTATATTAGTAATTTTAGTATTAAAAAAACCATTATAAAGTGGATATTGTTTGTATTGTCTACGTTTATTAATACTTTTATCAATAACCTTTTTGAATGATTTTAAATCCAATTGTTTCTTAAAGAAAACATGTTCTCCAATTAAAGTTTCTTGAATTACATGAACATCCATTGAAGATGTCCAGAAAACTACAGGCAAATATGGATCTCGTGATTTAACATTTTCTTTAACCCAATCTACTCCAGTAAGATTATTTTTTAAAAAATAATCAACAATCAATACATCATATTTTGAGTAATTCTCAATTTGAACGTTAGTATCACCTTCATAAACAGTTTTACAATCTTCACAAAAATCGACATTATAATCTTTTTTGTTGAAAATATTAATAAACAATTTTTCCCAAATTCTGCTATTATCATCTACTATTAATATATTTTTCATTATGTACTTTAATTATACTTCTTATTGTGAAAATGATGATTTGAAATAAATTTAAATAAATCAAATAAATTTTGGGAAAGTTTTGAGATACTCGATTCTTGGGGAGTTTTATCATCATCACCTACCAATTTAAGTATTCTTTCAATCATATTAATGATATACAAATATTCTCCTTCTATTATTTTATGAATTGAAGGAAAATATTTATTTTTTATACTACCTCTTAGATCTTCTAGCCGTTTTCTGATTTTCTTATTGTCAAATTTAAAATTAGGTAGTATCGCATTATTATCACACCAAATCTTAAGAAGTCCTATCTCAGAATTTACAAGATCTTTTTGTGAGCCATGCGTAAAAAGACTTACAACTGATTCAAAAAATACTTTAGACATTTCATTTCTTATGATATATTTCCAATATTCTTTACTCTCCTCCTTGAATGAGACATTAAATTCATTTAGAAATCTAAATAAATTTTCTATATTAATTTCATTGAAAAGTTCACATGTTTCACTTTCATCAGAATATTTAACTTGAACAAAAAAGATATTCCCCTTTTTTTCTATGAAATCGTAAAGCTCACTCAGATTTTTTTCGTAAGATTGAGTATTACAAAAACCAATACTAATGATATTTTTGTTGTTCACTGATTTCACAAATTGAAGATAATTGCTAATTGATCGTTCAAATAAAGAATTTTCTTTTCCCTTTTGCTTTGTTTTTTTATCCTTAATAATCAAAAAGAATGACACTATGTCCAAGCCTATTTCATCTTATAATAAAGCTTTATATTTATAAACTTTGTATTAAATTCAGATAAATTACAAAAAGAAGTTACCCTATATCTCATCTGATCTGCTGTCATCCCTATTAATCTTGCTGCTGCTGCTTTTTGTCCATAAGTTTTTCCAAGTGCATTATCGATTGCCTGTAACTCAATTTCCATCTTTTTCTTTTTCAGATCATCAAATCTACCTTCAGTTTCATCTTGTTGAAAAGGTGTAATGATTTCTTTCCTTAAATGTTTAATTTGTAATTCTGTATCATTGTACATTCTTGCATTTGTACAAGCTTCCATAATTACAGATTGCAACTCTCTGACATTACCAGGCCAGTTGTACTCACGGAAGATGTTATAAACTTCTGTTGTCATGTTTTTGAGATTAGTTTTCTCTTTTACACTGAAATGTGTGAAAAAATAATCAGCTAAAGTTTTAATATCTTCCCTTCTTTCACGCAAAGGTGACAATTCAATTTTTATACGATTTATTCTATGGTAAAGATCTTCTCGGAATTTTCCTTCCTTAATTAATTTTAATAAGTTCTTATTTGTTGCCATTATCAACTGAATATCAAGTTTTTTGTTTTTGGTGCTCCCCACAGGTGTAATGACTTTATCTTCCAGAAATCTCATTATCTTTTGCTGGGTAATAAGATCATAGTCCCCAATTTCATCCAGAAAAAGTATTCCACCATCTGCTTCTTCAAATAGTCCTGTCTTATTTTTTTCAGCTCCGGTAAATGCTCCCCTTGTATGACCAAATAATTCGGTTTCAAGTAGTGAACCAGAGAGTTCAATTAATGATGTTTCTTTATAAGGTCTGTCTTTTCTAACAGAATATTTTCTGAAATATTTAACTGCCAGATTTTTCCCTGTTCCGGTTTCACCCTGAATAAATATGTTTGCATCCTTGCTATTTATAGCTAGATCTTTTAATCTATCACGAATAATTTTAATTTGCTGACTTATTCCAATCATTTTTGCATCATTGTATTTCTTTTCCAACTTAAATGTTTTCTCTTTTAATGTTTGAATCTCATGGTAATCATGGCAGTAATTAAATATCCTGTTTCCCCATTCAGCCCAATCTAATCGTTTTTTTAATAGAAAATCTTTTGCGCCAAGCTTGATGGCTTCTACACTTTTTTCGTATGTTGGGTAACTGGTCATAATAACCACAGGCAAGCCGGGATATTGTTTTATTATTTCCGGTAAAAAATCCATTCCTTCAGTCTTATCAGGTATATTTTCATCGAAAACCAGATCCAATAAAACGAGGTCGAAATCCTTATTGATATTTTTTCTAGCTTCTGAAATTGAATAAGAAGGAATAATAATAAATTTTTCCTTTAAAACTGTTATAATGCTTTTTACAAATCCCCTATTATCATCAACAATGAGAACATTATATTTATTCATATTTCTTATCTTTTATTGATTTAATATCTTCCAAAATACTATTTATTTTTTCTATTTTTTTAAGAATCAAATCAATTTCATTTAACTCTATTTGCTTATAAAATAAATCATTACTTATTTTTTCTATTATAAAATCATCTATTTGTACTATTTCTCCTTTTATTACATTTGTTTCATTATGAAATCCTGTAATAATCAAATATTTCTGATAAGTGTTGAATCGTTGTTTAAAATTTTGCCAAGCTTTCAATCCTTCATCTAAAAAGCCAGTCTTGAACCCATCTGCATCTATTTTCTTATAATACAAAACTTTAAAACCACTACTGAAACAATAATATAATGAATCCAACTGACCCCTTGGGGAGGTTGCATGCCCTTTAAAAAATTGATCAATTTTTATTTTAATTTCTGTAAAAGTAAGCAAATTTCTTAATGAATTACTTCGATTTTTATTAAATTCATTCTTAAGATTTTTTTTTAGCTTTTTTAAATCTAAAAGGTTTATATAGCAATTAATATCGTTAATGTTTCTATAGCCAAGGATTATAGGCATTCTCTCTCGATTTATATTTTCTTTTATTAGCCCTATATCATATTCTGTATCTAAAATTATATTTTCGTCTATAAATAAATAGGATTTTAATGTTCCTTTTTGATTTAAAACATAATTTATAAAACGCTTTATTGAATCTTTCAAAATTATGTTATTTAATAACATTTGTTATTTCTTATGTTCTTCTTTTATTTTCTCATCAAATTTCTTTAAAGCAACTTCAAATATCTCGGGAAATTTTTGATAATATTTCAAAATACCTTTATCATCAATGATATTCCACTTTACTTCTTCAATATCGAAAATACTTTTAAAGTATTCCTCGTTCTCCTTATGAAAATTATTTATCCTTTTGAAATGATCCTCGTAGGTATTCTTAATCTCTCCAAGATACTTTTCAAACTTGTTATTATCTTCTTGCTTCTCTTTTACTTCATATAATCCCTGCATATCTATTGCAATCGGTAACCACAGTTTGATGAATTCTGTTTTTAGCTGTTCATATATTTTTTCTTTTATTGATTTACTAAAATTCTTCCAAACTTGCTTAAAATCTTCTTTTAATTCTTTTGCTTCTTTATCAGGATCATGAACTAGGGTATAGCTATTTGATGTTAACAATACTCCATATATTCTCTCATCTTTTCCACCACCGTATTTATCTACAGTTAAACCTTTTATCCGGTTATTTTCTAAATTCTGCCAGATTTTTTCAACAATTTCACTTCCTGATTCATTTTCATTTTCATGAAGAAGAAGAAGGACCTCATCCTTATTTTTTAATGCATCCTTGTATGCCATTATTATATCATCTTCGGTATATCTATTTTTAAATTTGGAATAGTCTTTCTTATATTTTATTTTATTTTTATTTTCGTCACTTAAATCCAATATATCCTTACCGTGCTGAGTGAAACCAATTAGTTTATTGCAATCATCAATTTCAATATTGAAATTAGAAATATTATTTGAAGCAAAATATTTATTAATTTTTTTATTATTAAAATTCCATTTCCATACTATAATAATAACTTTCCCCATTTTTCCCTCTTTTTAAGAACCAAAAATTACTTTCATTAGATTAAATTTTATTTGGAAATCATCTTTAAAACTCACAGCATCTTCTACAGCAGATAGTAATGATTCAATAGGTCGAAATATTGTAAATTTTGCATATTTTTTATTAATTTTTTTCTGCCATTCATACCTACCTCTTCCTGTTGTGATAACAAGTATAAATTTCTCAAGAGCTATATTATCTAAATTTTTTATCTCATTTTTAATAAATTTATTAATATTGTTTTCACTATATTTTTCCCCTTCAGAATCCTTTAATGCTTCAATAAAACTAAGATGCATGATCAAAATATTGATTTGTTCATTTTGTTTAGAGAATAATTCCTTAAAATCTTGCCAACAATAATTAAA
>Ga0307991_1003348_pt1 | contig 10383 bp, 7 predicted proteins | sample EllFjometagen131_FD_203146 | JGI IMG/M metagenome (GOLD analysis project Ga0307991, IMG submission 203146) | Marine microbial communities from Ellis Fjord, Antarctic Ocean - #131 | ecosystem: Environmental > Aquatic > Marine > Unclassified | place: Southern Ocean | collected 2014-10-08 | reverse complement strand
AGTATTGGCAGAGCGCATTCCGACTATTTTGCTTTGAACGTTGTTACTACATTATTTGGTGGTTATTTTGGGTCCAGATTGATGAATAATATACGCGAAGACAAAGGCTATACTTATGGGATTTATTCGGGTATCCAGCCTTATTTAAATGATAGCTCTTTTACAATTAGTAGTGAAGTGGGATCTGAAGTATCGCAAAAAGCTATGGATGAAATTCGATATGAGTTGAAGCGCTTAAGAACGGAAAAGGTAGAAGCTGAAGAGTTAAACCTAGTGAAAAACTATATATCGGGCACTTTTTTACGTGCGCTCAACGGACCTTTTGCTTTGGGTGAAGTGATTAAATCCATTTACGAAAACAATTTGCCGGAAGATTATTATCAGAAATATTTGAATCAGATACATAGGGTAAGTTCTGAAGATGTGATAAACATAGCCAATCAATATTTGCACGAAGACCAAATGATTGAATTGATTGTTGGAAAGAAGTAATTGGTAAAGGCAGGATTCTCTGCTTTTGATTGCTTATTCAGAAAGGAATTCCTACTTTTGTGAACAGTTTTTTATTATCCAAAAAAAACGTTTGAAAACGCACACAAAACACAAAAACTATCCATTATGATTAGAGATAAAGAAATATTTGACCTGATTACCAAAGAAAAAAATCGCCAAATGAACGGCCTTGAATTAATTGCTTCTGAAAACTTTGTAAGTGAAGAAGTTATGCAAGCAATGGGTTCTGTTTTAACCAACAAATATGCTGAAGGTTACCCTGGCAAACGTTATTATGGCGGTTGCGAAATCGTTGACCAAACCGAACAATTAGCTATTGATCGCGCCAAAGAATTATTTGCCTGCGAATATGCCAATGTTCAGCCTCATTCAGGTGCTCAGGCAAATATGGCCGTTATGTTAGCATGCCTAAAACCAGGCGATACATTTATGGGTCTTGATCTTTCTCACGGAGGACATCTCTCTCATGGTAGTGCTGTAAATTCTTCCGGAATTCTTTATAACGCAATTTCTTATGAGGTAAAACAAGAAACGGGTGAAGTTGATTACGATATGATGGAAGCAAGAGCTTTAGAAAGCAAGCCAAAATTGATTATTGCAGGTGCTTCTGCTTATTCTCGCGATTGGGATTACGAACGTATGCGTGAGATTGCTGATAAGATAGATGCTATTCTTTTTGCTGATATTTCACATCCTTCCGGTTTAATCGCCAAAGGCCTTTTAAACGATCCAATGCCTTATTGCCATATCGTAACAACAACTACGCATAAAACTTTACGTGGCCCACGTGGCGGTTTGATTTTAATGGGCGAAGATTTTGAGAATCCTTGGGGCAAGAAAACGCTTAAAGGAGCAACTAAAATGATGTCAGCCCTGTTAAACTCAGCTGTTTTTCCTGGAATTCAGGGCGGTCCTTTGGAGCATGTTATTGCTGCAAAAGCAGTAGCTTTTGGTGAAGCTTTAACCGATAATTATATGAGCTATATCCTTCAGGTTCAGAAAAACGCAGAAGCAATGGCCGATGCTTTTATTGCAAAAGGATATCACGTAATTTCAGATGGTACTGATAATCATTTAATGTTGATCGATTTACGTTCAAAATTTCCTGAAATAACAGGAAAAGTCGTTGAAAATACCTTGGTAAAAGCTGATATTACTGTAAATAAGAATATGGTTCCTTTCGACAGTCGTTCTCCTTTCCAGACTTCCGGTTTACGTGTAGGAACACCAGCAATTACTACACGTGGATTAACTGAAAAGCATATGCCAATCGTTGTTGATTTGATCGATGAAGTTATCTCAAATATCGAAAGCGAAGACGTTCTTTTAAGTGTTAAAAAACGCGTGAATGATTTAATGAAAGATTTCCCATTATTTAAATGGTAATTTTTTTCAGAAAAAAAAATTCAAAAAGGGTTTGGCTTGTGTCAAACCCTTTTTGTTTTTAGGCTAATAATCCATAAGATTTCCTAATATGATACCTTGAACTTATAATTATTGAACTTAATTTAAAATTAAAAATGGGACTAAAGTCCCCAACCAAAAAATTATCAATTACCGTTGGCTTAAGCCAACGGTAATTCTAATACTAAAATATCCAGGCTTTAGCCCAATTAAAAATCAAAAGAATTATTTATAGTTAGCGGCAAAACACTTAAACCAACATTATGAAAAACCTATTTTATCTCGTCTTCTTCATTGCTAAACCCTTGTTTGTATTGTGGGGTTTTCCCCTACCAAGCTCTCAAACATTTAAAATTGAACTCAAATGTCCTTGTTATCATTCAAAGATTTCAGATTTTTTTAATCCTTTGATGACGTTTTTTCGTGTATTGAGATAGAAAATAAAATGAATAAAAAGGCCAATACCCCAAAACAAAACTGTTAAATGTACAACCTTAATTTTTTCATAATCTGATTGTAACTCTAAAAGGTACCATAGTTCTGCAATTACATTGCAAATAAAATATGTTGCTACATGAAACCTAAACCCTATATCGTATAAAGGTAAAGATTCATTATCTCTTTTGCCAAAAATCCAACCAAAGACAAACACAATTAGCCCATACAAAACCGCAATTAACCATACACTATTAAAGTGTTGATTTTGCAAACTAAAACTGAGAGCGTATCGAAGCAGGATTGTTAAAATAATAAGAACTAAAGAAAAGAGTACAAGATTTTTAGTGATTGTTTTCATAATTAAATCTCCTTATTTATTAAATTTTTTATACGTTCGTTAAAAAATAGATTGATATTTCTTTCAATAAATGAATCTAAAAGTGATCGCCCTAAATCTGTTAGGAAATAGTATTTACGATCAGGCCCTTTGTTTCCCTCACCTGATTTGTAATCAACTACTCCCAAATGTTGAAACTTTCTAAGGTTACGATACAGACTTTGACTTTCACTTGTCATTGTATAATTAGATTCTTCTTCAACAAAAGTTTTGATTTCATCAACATATTTTTGTCCATCTTTCAAGGAAAGAAAAATCCATAAAGTCAATTGACCTTTTTTATAGGTTTCTTCCCATGCTGTTAACAGTTCAGATAATTGATTAGTACTAGTCATATCATGATCTTTTTGTATTAAACATCTTGTATAATACAAATGTAATACATTATAACTTAGAAATGCAAATAAATTGAAAAAATATTTTTTTAAAGAAGCAAATCCATGGAAAACATAGCGCCATTTGATAGCCGTTCTCCTGTCCAAACCTCCGGTTTACGTGTGGGAACACCTACTCTTACTACACGTGGATTAAAAGAAGAACATATGCCATTTATGTAAATATAATTAATAAGGTGATTTCAAATGTTGAAAACGAAGAAGTTCTTGAGAGCGTTAATAAACGTGTTAATGAACTAATGAAAAAATTTCCATTGTTTAAGTGGTAATTCTTTTCTCTGAAAAAAATTCAAAAAGGGTTTGGCTTATGTCAAACCCTTTTTGTTTTTAGGCTATTAATCCATAAGAATTCCTAATTTTAGACCTTGAACTTATAATTGTTGAACTTGATTTAAAATTAAAAATATGGGACTAAAGTCCCCAACCAAAAAATTATCAATTACCGTTGGCTTAAGCCAACGGTAATTCTGATACCAAATTATCCAGGCTTTAGCCCAATTAATAAACAAAATAATTATTTATAGTAGCAGCAAAACACTTAAACCAACATTATGAAAAAACTTTTTTATCTCGTCTTCTTCACTTTTCTATTTCAGAATAATATATCAGCGCAAGACGAAAACAAAACAACAATCAAGAAAATTTACGATAACGCCTTAACAACCAATTTAGCCTTCAATCAACTTGAACTTTTGTGTGAAAAAGCACCTGGTCGATTAATTGGCACGCCCAACTCATTTATTGCAGTTGTCTTAATGAAAAAATATCTGGAGGATTTGGGTGCCGATACTGTTTTTCTTCAGCCCTTCTCTTCCCCCGCCTGGATTTGCCATTCAGCATCAGCAAGTATGAATATTAAAGGCGAAGATATTCCACTTAAAGTGGATGCTTTAGGACCTTCTCCTTCATCTCCTACAGAAGGTGTAAATGCCGAAATTATCGAAGTGATGAGCTTAAAGGAATTAAGTGCTTTAGGGCAAGAAAAAGTTGAAGGTAAAATTGTTTTCTTCAATCGCCCTTTTGATGCTACACTTTTCAATACCTTTAGAGGCTATGGTGGAGCTGTTGATCAAAGAGCTTCTGGACCATCACTTGCCGCTGAATTGGGAGCCATTGCCTCTATCACGCGCTCGGTTACAGGTGGATTAACCGACTTTCCGCATACAGGCAGCACTCGTTTCAAAGACAAGAAAATTCCTGCAATAGCCGTTTCGACCAATGATGCTGAAAAATTAAGCAAAGCATTGAAATCCAATCCAAATTTAAAAGTAAATATTAAAGTTGATGCAGAAGACATCGTTACCAACACGTATAACCTTATTGCTGATTTAAAAGGTAGCGAAAAACCAGATGAGTATATCGTGGTTGGCGGTCATCTGGATGCATGGCACAATACGCCAGGAGCTCACGACGATGGAGTTGGTTGTTTGCAATCTACAGAAGTTTTACGCTTATTCAAAAATCTTGGATTAAGAAACAAAAGAAGCATACGCATAATTTTATTTATGGATGAAGAATTATATCAAGCTGGAGGTAAGGCATATGCTGATTATACCAGAGAAAACAATATCAAGAATTATTTTGCTTTAGAATCGGATGCCGGCGGATTTACGCCTCGATTTTTCACTATTGGTGGAAAGGAAAATATACTTGCAAAAGCTCAAAAATATCAACATCTACTTCAACCCTATGGCATTGAGAAAATTATTGCTGGAGGAGGCGGTGTGGATATCGGTCCTTTAAAAGAATTTGGCGTTCCACAAGCTGGTTATCGTTCCGATTGGCAACGTTATTTTGATATGCATCATTGTGCTAATGATACTTTTGATCAAGTCAATTTTAGAGAAATGCAATTAGGCAGTGCAGCTATGGCGAGCCTGATATATTTGATTGATAAGTTTAATTTGGCGGAATAAAAAATAGGACTACGATGACTTGAAAAAAAGTGATACGATGACTTTAAGTCATCGTATCACTAAAGTTTTACTCGTTTTCCCCAAGAAATCTTTCTGATTCAATAGCAGCCATACAACCTGATCCTGCAGCAGTAACAGCTTGACGGTAGATAGTGTCTTGAATATCACCAGCAGCAAAAACTCCAGGAATATTTGTTGTTGCGCTACCAGGAATCGTTTTAACATATCCTGCTTCATCCAATTCCAACTGATTTTTAAATAAATCGCTGTTTGGTTTATGACCTATAGCAACAAAGAAACCTGAGATATTTATCTTTTTCTCCTCATTGGTTTTGTTGTTTAACAAAATCGCACCATTTACCGATTTGTTAAAGCCCATTTTTTCACCAACAATTTCTTTGGTATTATGATTCCATAATATTTCAATCTTTGGATTATTCTTTACGCGGTGTTGCATTGCTTTGGAAGCACGTAATACATCACGTCGCACAATCATATACACTTTATTCACCATATTAGCAAGGTATGATGCTTCTTCGCAGGCAGTATCTCCACCTCCAACTACAGCAACATCAAGTCCTTTGTAAAAAAATCCATCACAGGTAGCACAAGCTGAAACGCCTCCACCATTGTATTCTTTTTCAGATTCCAACCCTAACCATTGTGCTGAAGCTCCTGTTGCAATTATCACTGTATCGGCGATGATGGTTTTCCCGTCATCGGACTTACAAGTAAACGGGCGCTGAGAAAAATCTACTTCAGTAATTTCTCCCCAACGAACATCGGCACCAAATCGTTTTGCTTGACGTTGCATATCTTCCATCATTTTTGGACCTTCAACGCCATCAGGATAACCAGGATAGTTATCTACTTCCGTGGTAATTGTCAATTGTCCACCAGGTTGCATCCCTTGATAGATAATCGGTTTCAAATCTGCTCTTGCAGCATAAATTGCAGCAGTATAACCTGCGGGGCCTGAACCAATAATCAAGCTTTTTACATTTTCAACAGCTTCACTCATTGTATATAGTTTTTTTTTGATTTTTGTCTTTGGTCTCCTAGCTACTCAAAAATTATTCCAGATGAAATTTATGCAAAAATACAGCTATTTTCTCCTCGATTTAAGTCAATCTTATGATGAAAGCTGACAGAATGGCGAAAATGCATAAACTCTTCTTTCGTCTCTGTATTTATATCAGATTTATAAAGATTGATAAAATCAAGCCATTAATAATCTATCCTCCATCTAAAAATAGTGATCGATAAGTTCTAAAAGCTTTTGGTTATTAATAGGCTTTGAGATATGATCGTTGCAACCGACCTCGATAGCTTTTTCTCTGTCACCATCCATAGCATAAGCAGTTTGTGCAATGATAATCACCTCTTTATTGAAACTGCGGATTTCCTTTGTTGCTTCATAGCCGTTCATTACAGGCATTTTTATATCCATTAAAATTAAATCCAGATCGGTATTGTTCCGACAAACCTCAACTGCTTCAAGACCAGTATTGGCAATAAATATTTCGGGCGCAATGGATTTTAGCGTTATCTTGAACAACATCTCCGACATTTCATCGTCTTCAACTACTAATATTTTAAGCTTTTTTAATTTATCAATTTCAGGAAAACCTTCATCAATTATTTTAATTTCAGGCTTTTGTTTTGTTGATAAATCAACAGGAATCGTAAAATAAAATTTGGAGCCTTCACCCACTATACTTTCAACCCATATCTCACCTCCCATTAGTTCTAAAAAGGCTTTCACAATAGACAAGCCCAAACCTGAACCTTCGTAATCGCTTGATAAAGTGTTATCAACCTGCACAAACCGATTAAAAATAGATTTAAAGTTCTCTTTTGGAATTCCTATTCCTTCATCTTTAACAAAAAATTCAATGTGTTTGTCCTTCACATTATATCCAAATTCAATTGTTCCTTTTTTGCTGTATTTAATGGCATTTTTAATCAGATTCATTAGGATTGCATCCAATTTCTCGTGGTCAGTAAAACAAACGGCTTCTTCAAATGGCAAAGAGGTTTGGGTTTTTAATTTTAATCCTTTATTGTCTGCCTCAGGCTTAAAGAAATAAGCTATTTCTTTAATTTGGTTGTTTATATTTGTCGCTGAATTTAGAACCTTTACTTGCCCTGCTTCAATGGTTGAGATATCAATTAAGTCTTTGATTGTATTCAACATACGAGCTCCGCTTCGCTCTATAACAGCAATAAATTCCTGTTGTTCCTCGCCTGAAAGTTTGGGCTCTTTTAAAAGCTCCGTAAAACCTAAAATTCCATTCATAGGTGTACGAATCTCATGACTCATATTGGCCAAAAAAGCAGACTTTAAACGATCTGATTCCTGAGATTTTTCTAATGCCAATTTCAAGTCTTCAATAGATTTTTTCCGCTCGAGAGCTACACTAATTTGCGGAGCAATATATTCCAATACTTTCGAATCCTCTTCATTAAGCATTCTTTCTCCTTCATAATTCTGAATTACAATAGCTCCAACTACTTTATCATTACTAAATAAAGGTACTCCAATCCAGGCTTCACAAAGAAGCCCATATTGTTCGATATCACCTTTCTTAATGTGTTCAGAAATCTCTTCTTTTTTAATAAACAATGCTTTTTTAGTGTTAACAACATAACCGGTTAAAGTATTCTCGACATGAAAGGAATCAATAGTTTCATCTAATTGGTCAGCCATAAAAGGAACTGACATCATCTGGGTTTTCTCGTCGTATAAGGCAATGTAAAAATTGCTTGTCTCTATGATCTTTTGGAGTTCAGTAAAAATGTATCGCGAAAACGATTCAAAGTTATCAGTAGCAAGCACCGCGTTGGATATTTTAACCAATAAATCTTTTGTGCTCTCCAGTTTTTTTCTTGCAGTAATATCCGTGATTGTGCCAACATACCCAATAATTTCACCTTTCGAATTCTTTTCCTGAACCGTTTGTCCTATTACATACACAACCGATCTGTCATTCCGAAGGAACCTATATTCAGCACTGGAATTTCTTTTGCTTTGAGAAGCGGCTATCCATTCAGCTTGTAATTTTTCCCTGTCGTCCTTATGGACTGCCTTTAACCAGCCATTACCCATTGCTTCTTGGGGCGATAAGGTTGAAATTCTGCAATAGGTTTCGTTTACATAAGTTGTATATCCTTCGGCATTTGTGCGAAAAATACCCACCGGTGAAATTTTAGCAAGTGTATGATAGCGTAGTTCACTTTCTTTTAATGCAAGCTGAATTTGTTTTTGCGCTGTAATATCTTCTTTTACAGCTATATAATTTGTTATTAAACCTTTGTCGTTTTTTAAGGGTGATATTATTGCATTTTCCCAATACAGCTTTCCGTTTTTCTTTTTATTAAGAAATTCGCCTTTCCATACTTTACCAGAAGAAATGGTTCCCCAAAGCACTTTATATTCATCTTCGGATTTATTTCCTGATCTAAATATACGTGAGTTCTCACCAATAAGTTCATCTAAAGTATAGCCCGTAATTTCTGCAATTTTTGGGTTTCCATATTCTATATTTCCAAGCGTATCTGTAATCAGAATAGAAACAGGACTTTGCTCAATAGCAAGTGATAATTTTGATACCGTTTTTTCTGCTTTTTTACGATCAGTAATATCTAAAACAGCAGCCAATTCTGCTGGTCTTCCTTCTAAAGTGATGGTTTCTAAATATATAATTCCAACACCAATTTCACCATTTTTTTACGAAAACTAACTTCAAAATCAGTCAGTGATTTATTCTTACTATAATGCTGATAAGCTCTTTCCCGTTCTGTTTCATTTGCCCATAACTGAACTTCTTCTCCTCTTAGCCCTATAACCTCTTCTCTATTATATCCAACTAATTTCGTAAATGCCTTATTGACATCAATAAAAACATTTTTTTCATCAGAAATAGTCATAGCAATTGGAGCCATTTCAAAAGCCGTATTGAATTTTTCTTTGGATGATTTTAATATTTCCTGGGAATGCTTTTTTTCGGTGATATCGTAAAATATACCAATTACTTTTGCTGATTTACTATTCTGGTCAATATGTAATTCTGCCGTAACTGAGCAATTAATAAATGAGTCATCTTTGTTTTTTAATACAACTTCATAGTCTTTAATCTGCTCGTTATTTTTTAGTTGATTAATTAAACGGCCTTGTGCTTCTTTATCAATATAATTATTAAAAAATGACTTTCCTATTAGATCTTCCCTTTTATATTGCCCTTTGGTAATCTTTTCAACTGAAGGGCTCAACTCCAAAATTACACCCTCTAAATCTATTTCAAAATAAACACCTTGAATATTTTCAAAAATGCTACGGTATTTCTCTTCACTTTTAGCGATTTGCTTTTCTGCATTTTTTAAATCGCTTATGTTCAACATCGAAACAACCGATTTTTTTGTATTGGGAATCAAACCAATATTTAGAATTACCGTTTTAAACTCCCCTCGAGAATTTATCATTTGAGCTTCAATTCTTGTGGGTGCTTTGTTAGGATCTTGCATACGAAGCGTACTGTACTTAACAAGCTTTTTCAAACTTTCGGGCGCAACATATTGAGTCCAGCTCGTCCCTACAACTTGTTCGGGCGAATAGCCTGTAATATTTATAAATTCCTGATTTGCAAAAAGTACATTTGTATGTTCGTCGACAATCATAGTGGCCGTTCCTGTATTTTCAAAAATAGCCCGGTAATTTTCTTCGCTGGTCAAGAGTAATTCTTTGGTCTGTATCCTGCTGAGTGCCAGTGATATTTGGTGTATAATGGATTCGGTTAAAGCCATTTTTTTAAATTGATTTTCTTTCTTAAAAGCAAAGCAAATCCCTCCAAAATATTGATTGTCCCAAATAAATCCAATTGAAAACAATTCATGAATTCCAAGTATCTTTTCGATACCATAACAAATTACTTTTGGAAATTTATATGCTGTAAGTTCACACAATCCACCTTCAACATGGCAAATATTTTTTCTTTTATCTAAACTCTTATGAGCAATTAAATCATCAACAGAAAATTTCAATTGGCGGATATCCTTCTTTAGTACGGAGTTGATTTTTTCAACTGTCGAATTGGAGCCAATAACTTGTTTTACAACCGTATCACGCGTTTGTTGATTACATTCTGTTATTAGTACATAATCGGCGCCTGTTAACGAAAAAATCTCATTTCTTATGTAAGCATAGATACTGTCCCGAGAATCGAATTCAAGGAGTGAACTACTTGCGTCCGAAAGGGTTTTAATATCAGCAATACTCTCCTGAGTAATAGCAGCACTTTTTCGCAGAATGTCCTGATTTAAT
>Ga0307991_1003347_pt1 | contig 10388 bp, 11 predicted proteins | sample EllFjometagen131_FD_203146 | JGI IMG/M metagenome (GOLD analysis project Ga0307991, IMG submission 203146) | Marine microbial communities from Ellis Fjord, Antarctic Ocean - #131 | ecosystem: Environmental > Aquatic > Marine > Unclassified | place: Southern Ocean | collected 2014-10-08 | reverse complement strand
TGCGAATGCCCGTGTATCATCATGCCAATACATACAGCGCATTTTATCATGCTTCATCGCAACCTATTATACACTGGGGTTACGCGTGGTAAGAAGCTCGTCGTATTGGTGGGGACAAAAAAAGCGCTAGCAATAGCTGTTAAAAACGATACTATCAGCAAGCGCCATACTGGTCTACGGCAAGCTCTACACGGAATAAAAAACCACTAAAAACATCACTTATTATTCGTAGCGGAAATAATATTCCAAAGATCTCACCTTTTGCTCTACCTTTTTTTAGAAAGTGTTACCTATTTTTGAGCCTTGCCTAAAAATGGCTTCCCGTTGACAGCAACAAAATTAGCAACATCGTTATTGAAGGTAGCAACAAACTCACGACTGACATTGTTGGCTTTAAGAATGTCAGTAAATTTCTTCATAGTTATCTCAAAAAAATCAAGCTTGGTCATTACACCTTTCTTAATTTTTTTAAGATTGCCCTCTGCATCATTCCTAAAGCCATCAGCAGTGGTCACTACTTGTGTACCATCTCTCTTAAGATAATCAACGAAATTATCTAACACGACAATAATCAGTGGTTCCATTTTTAAAAAAAAGCGAGCAAGAACCTTGTTCGCCGAGCATCTATCTTTGTCGGTAGCCGTCAACCTTATATCTATCTCTCTTTTCGCAACGGAGGAAATAAGTTTAATTTTTATTACCTCAAAGCTATGCTTAAGATGATCTAACTGAGCAACAAGGTTCTCTTCCTGTATATTAAGGTTAGGCTTAGAAATGAACTCGCCAAAAACTCCTTCGGGCTTAATCCCCAACACTGTTCCACTCAGAGTCCTCATTGCCTCCGCAACGTTTTTCACTGTTAGATTTTTATTTCCTCCTATGCTAACAAAACGATTAGCATAAGAAACATTTATCGTTACCTCAGCACCAGGAGTTCTTTTTCCGATAACTCCATTCAACGTTGTAAATAATTCGCAAATAAGTTTTGCTTCCCGCATCTCCTTCTCTTCTGGTATCTTAAGGTTTAGATTAGAGATGAACTCAGGTTTAAGGACAAACTCAGGTTTAAAGACGGGCTCGCCAAGAACTTCTTTAGGCTCATTCTTCAGCTCTGCTCGACACAGATCCTTCATCATCGCTGCAACGCCTTTCAATACTAGATTTTTATTTCCTATAGAAACGCTATGACCATTATAATGAACTCTTGTCGTTACAATAGCACCAGGATTTCTTTTTCCGATAACTTCATTCAACGCTGTAAGCGATTCGTGAACATCCGTAACTCCAACCGTTGATACAACATCTACATTTATACCAGATGCTAAAAAACCCGTAGTTATACTTTTCCTTGGATCCATAATATTACCTCTATTAAAGTTTTTACTTTTTATATGAGTGTACTACTCACGCACATTCACCTTTTATGGCAAACAATCCTCTTACATTAATTTAATTAATTACTAAGTATACCTTATTGTAACATAACCTTCGCAAATCTAAATTAACGAAAATAACATGCAAAAATAAGGATAACCCATCTCTCATCTTTCAGGAACGAGTCCAAACCACCTTAAAATTAAATTGCTCTACCATTTTTTCAAAAAGTATCACTCGATTTTAAACCATCCCCAAAAAGTGCTACATACTGACAGTAATATATTCATCTACGACTTCATTAAAGGCAGAAACTAACTCATCACTAGCACCAGCGTATCTAAGATCTTCAATAAAAGCCGTCATAGATTCCTTAAAGTTTTTTAAAAAGACATCTTTAACTGCCTCAAAGTTTCTAAAAATGGTCCCTGAGTCCGCCCTAAAGGCATCAGTAAGTACCTCTACGCTTGCATATCTTTTCCGAATGTCAATAGCAAATCGAGCCCTCCTTTTCTTAAGATCATCAGGAAATTTATCTAGCAAGTCAATAAGCTTGGGTTCCAGTTTAGCAAAAACGCTAGCAAGATACTTTTCCGCTGTGACTCCCACAAAGCCTATGTTCTCCAAGGCTACGTTTCCAAAGTTTACCATTATCCCACTTGTCTTAGCGAAGGAAATAAGTTTGATTTTCATTTTCTCAAACTTATTTTTAAAGTGATCTAACTGATCAACAAGTTCCTCTTTCTTTGTCTTAACAAGAATCGTTTTCTGCATATTAAGGTTAGGTTTAGATATGAACTTGTTGGGAATTTTTTTAGGCTTGACCCCCAGCATTGCGCCGCCCAAAGTCTTCATTGCCTCCTCAACGTTTTCCAATGTTAGATTTTTGTTTCCTCCTATGACAATATGGCGCTTACCATGAGAAATGTTTGTCGTCACTTCAGCATCATGATTATCATCTTCGAGAGTTTCTTGCAATGTTGTAAGCGATCCGTAAATAAGTTCCGCTTCTCGTATCTTAAGGTTGGGCTCGGAGGTAAAATTTCTAGCCCCCACTTTAAACTTGACCCTCTCGGACTTGCACTTCTGCGCTGTTCCGTTCAAAATCTCCATTGCTTCCACAATGCCTTCCACTGTTAGATTTTTATTTCCTATGCTAATATGGCGCCCACAATAAGAAACAGCTGTCATCACCATAGCGCCAGGAGCTCTATTTTCGATAGCTCCATGCAACGATGTAAGCGATCCGTAAATTTTTTCAGCACGCCCCGTAGCGCAATCATCTGCAACTTTACTTTCTACTGGATTCATAATATTACCTCTATTAAAGTTTTTGCTTTATCATGTTTTATATGAACATAGCCTTTTGTCCTTCTGTTCGTTTATTAAGAAACAAACGATATACAGAAAAGTTGGATTGCTATGCTTTTTTTTTAAAAAAAATGCTACCTACTTTTGAGCCATGCGCAAAAATGGCTCCATATTGTATTCAAGAAATCCAACTACATCTTTTTTAAAAGTGGCAGCGAACGCAACACTAGCACCATTTTCGCTAAGGATATTAGCAAAAGCAGTCATATTCATCTCAAAAATTTCAAAATTGGCTATTGCACCCTTCTTAAAGTTTTTAAAAATAGTCTCTGCATCTGTCCTGAAGTCATCAGTAAGAATCGCTACTTTTACACCATTTTTCTTAAGATAAGCAGCAAAATTATCTAGCAAGTTAATAAACTGTGGTTCCAGTTTAGCAAAAATGTAAGTAAGAGCCTCTTCCGCTGGATATCTCCCTTTGGCGGTATCGTTCAGCTTTACTACTATTCCACTCATTTTAACGGAAGAAATAAGTTTATCTTTTATTAACTTGAAGTTATTTTTAAGGTAACCTAGCTGAGCAATAAGACGTTCTTCCTGTATCTCAAAGTTAGGCTTAGAGATGGACTCGCCAAAAGCCACTTTAGGCTTAGCCCCAGCACTATTCCGCTCAGGAACCTCATCGTCTTCACAACGTTTTCCAACGTTAGACTTTTATTTCCTCCGATGCTAACAAAACGATGAGCATAAGCAACATTTGTCGTCACCACAGCACCAGGAGTTCCTTTTTCGATAGCCCCATTCAATGTTGTAAACGATTCGCAAATAAGTTCCGCTTCCTGTATCTCTTTCTCTCTCGGTGCTTTAAGGTTAAGATTAGAGGTAAAATTGGGCTTAGAGATGGACTCGCCAAAAACCACTTTAGGCTCCCCACTCAGCTCTGCATGGTACAGAGTATTCATTTTTTCCATAACATCTTTCAATGTTAGACTTATATTTTCTATAGAAACCGTGCGACCATTATAACAAATACTTATCGTCACCACAGCACCGGGAGTTCTTTTCCTGATAGCTTCATTCAACCTTGCAAATGATTCGCAAATATCTACAGCTCTGATCGTTCCTAAAACATCTACAGTTATACCTGATTCTAAAAAACCTGCAGTCATACTCATTCTTGGATCCATAATATTGCCCTATTAAAGTTTTTACTCTCTCGTGTTTTTATATAAGTATATTAATGTAACACAACACCCTTTTTCAGTAAATAATCTTTTTATATCATTGTAATTAATTACTAAGTATAACTTATCATAACACAATCCTCGTGAATCTAAATTAACAAAGATACTGTGTAAAAGATAAGAATCGACCACTTATTAGAAATATACAAGACTTGGCAGAGCATTCGATATCTTCCGCGCATAAGTTGTGCTAAATCAGACGCTTTACCCAACCCGTAAAACGGCGCTGAGACTCATAAAAAAAGACAAATCTACTAAAAAATCTTTCAAGAGGAAAAGATTTCAGACTCTGGTTCTACCTCAACTCGAGAAGTCTTATCGCAGAACTCCAGCCAAGCCACTTCCAGACGGATGTCGCCAATCTATCGAGAATACCAAAAAATTTTGTATACTATCAAAGGTTTTGAGTTTCAAAAAAAATGGCAACGCGTTACTGTTCAATTATTAATCAACAATATGAGAACCAAATGATCCGTCACTCCTCAATAAAGATTTCCGCTATAATAATTTCATGTATCTTCTTTCTCGCCACATCATCAGCATATACCGCTGAGAATGAATCTTCCGATTGTCCAGTTGTAAAACAACAGCAAAAAGTAGAGTCTGTTCATGAATCCATGATTACCGAAGATGACAGCGCGCCAAAGGCATATAATTTCTGGAATGAATTCACCAATATGGTTATCACTCTAGCACTTATCCTGGGGACATTAATCGTCTTCGCATGGATATTAAAGCGCTTCCTAAGCAAACGTGTCATACAGGTAAATGCAACAAGTAGCATAAGAATTATAGAACGTCGAGCACTATCACCAAAAACTGCTATATATTTACTCGATGTTCTCGGAAAGGGCATTATCATAGGAGAATCTCCTGCAGGCCTCAACGCCCTAGGAGAGCTTCCTCTAGAAACCAACCTGAATAACACAAGGGATTCTAAACATCCCAACCAGGCATTGTTCAGAAAATGCATGAACGAAGCCCAAAAAAAAGAAACTGAAAAATAATGATTAGAATAAATTTTGCCCGTACAATTTTCTTTTCAATCCTTCTCATATCTGCTTCATGTGCAATATACGCTCAGATCAATCCTCTACCTGCGTCGTCACAATCGGCAATGGAATCCATCCTAAACTCTTCAAACCCGACCGAACAGAAAGATTTCCTTAACACCCATCAACAGATCCGCATCGTCGCATTTTTGACAATATTGTCAATAATACCTTTCGTTCTGGTAATGATGACATCCTTCACGCGTATAACTATAGTATTTCATTTTCTTCGGCAAGCCCTCGCAACCCAGCAGGTCCCCTCGAATCAGATAATTATAGGACTCTCCCTGATACTTACAGGGTTTGTGATGCACCCTGTCATCAAAGATATTGAAGAAAACGCTATAGGACCATACCTCAACAATGAATTCGCCGAGTACCCAGAAGTACGCATGGGCATTAAAGGCGAAGATGCATTATTACTCGAAAAATGCTGGGAACCACTACGCGCCTTTATGCTCAGACATACCCGAGAAAAAGATATGATGCTTTTTCTGGATATGGGTAACATAGAACTTCCTGAATCTTTGCCCCAACTAGATACCATACCATACCAAAGCGGGACAGGACCAGCATATGATATCTCTGCGATACCATGGTATTGTCTAGTGCCATCTTTTGTCTTGTCAGAGCTACGCATAGCATTCATGATGGGATTTCTGATATTTATACCATTCCTCGTCATCGACATGGTAATAGCCTCTATACTTATGTCTATGGGCATGATGATGCTTCCCCCCGCTATGATCTCTATGCCTTTCAAACTTCTTTTATTCATCGTCATCGACGGTTGGAGACTTATAGTACAACAAATTATGATGGGATTTCATCCAGGATAAGGAGGAAATTATAAGCTATGACACCTGAACAAATTATCGACATCGTAAGGTATGCTCTTTACACAGCTCTACAGATAAGCCTTCCTATATTACTAGTATCTATGGTTATTGGGTTTACCATTTCCGTATTCCAGTCGGTAACACAGATCAATGAAATGACGCTAACATTCGTACCAAAAATCCTTCTCCTTGCCATGACACTTATAGTCTTATTCCCATGGATACTGAAAACCATAATAAAATTTTCGCATGTCATCCTAGTATCTCATTGGGATAAGATTACAGACATCTCAAACTATGCCTCTTAACAATGTTTAGCTTACAATTTATTCCATTCATCCATAATACCAGCGAAATCCTATATATTTTCTTCATACTTTCACGCATTACAGGTATTTTCCTTATAGCGCCATTGCTTAAGAATGCATCGATACCTACTACGGTGAGAGCATTGATAATAATCTTTACATCGGCATTGTTATCAATGGCAATGTACTCCGATTACTTTGGAGACTCTCCAAAATACGTCGTCAGAGAGCTCGCTGACGATAAGGCTATCTATATATTAAGCCTTATTCTCATCTCCGTCAAAGAGCTTATCATCGGTTACCTTATAGGGTTTGCTTTTACGATAATATTCGAGGGCATATATTTCGGCGGACAGATGTTGAACAGAACGGCGGGGCTGGCATTATCGCAGATGTTTGATCCTTTAACAAGAACCAATCAGACACTGCTCGTACAATTTATGGCAATATTCGCATCGCTGATAATTTTATCCCTCGACCTGCATCATATCTTCATCAAAACAGCAGCATACAGCTTCTCTATAATACCCTTGGGCCATTTTCATCTATCACAAGAATTACTCCCAGAAATAGTAAAAGGGACAGCGCGCATATTCGTCTATGGCATAAGTTATTCAGCATTCCCGTATATCATAGGAATTCTCATAACGATAAGCCTGGGTTTTATCGCCAAAGTCATGCCCGAGATGAATATCTTCATGTTCGGCTTTCCTCTGAGAATCCTCGTAAGCTACTACGCCATTATCATAGCACTTGGATATGTCCCTCTTATCCTACAACAAGCATTCGTCGAATATCACAATCTAGCAAAACTAATAATAAGACACATCGGTGGAGGTTAAAATTCTTTGACTTCGCTAACGGATTTTGGGTATTAGTAATTAATGTTACACGTAAGATCTAGGAGCGCCTAATGATAAGATTACCACTACTATCTTTCCTTATCCGAAACATCGTCGATATCCGAAGAATGCGCTCAACAATACCATCAAGGAAACCCTTCCACTCACAAGCAAATTCACACAAAATCATCGAAATAAAATCTGATAACACATATGAGACTCTCGGTTTATAGAAATAGCTTAGCGCTTTACCGACAATGATTTTGCAGTCTGCTACTGTTTCATCATCTGTAACATATATGCCTCCGCTCATTCCAGCGAAAAAATTTGTTATCATAGGCCTCTGGTGGAAATAAATATCATGAAAGAATTTCATCGTCTTTCCAATATTTTGAGGGTCATCGCTTATGCGTTCCAGGCGCTCTAAAAAGTCATGCTCGGTAAAAATCCGCCCCCTCCGCCAGGCCCAGGGTCTGACAAATATGCGTATCAATTCATTCCATTTCTCTATAACAAATTCGCGTCTTTCAGACGTCTCCAGCTGAACCAACACCTCCGAACAGCATTTTTGACGATCTTCGAGTTTCATGTTTCTTACAATAGCAGCCTCATATATAGACAGCCGACAAAGATGCGACAAACCATATTGATCAAGGAAACAAAAGACCTTGCCTCTATCGATGCGCCCCACAAGACACAAAAGAAAACTTGAGAAATCAACAGAATTAACATTATACAACGCTCTTCCATGAACATAATCATCTAATTTAACCTTAGCCTCATCGACGTGTCCCTGTCCCATACCTTTAAGGATAGTAGATTCATACGATGTTATAGCATACATGTCTTCAAGATCTTTAATACCATTGACGACAAAGCCCTGCTCGGCTTGTGACGAAAGCCCTAAGACTTGTATCGGCTCGCTCAAGAGAAATGATTTGATTACCTCCTGTCCGCCAAAGCCAAGATCGAACTCAAGCTGAGGTAATTCCTCGACAGAGACGGTGGCAACACAAGAAATATTATTCTTATCCTCAGGTTTTATTTTACCATCATCAAGGCGCCGTATAGTAGTGACATCGACCTCTCCGAGAGAATATATATCTTCAAACCCCTGGTCGTAAACTCCAGCATTTTTTTTGTCATGTTGTATTATGTTATCATTTACGATCTGCATGTTTGTGACGGCACTATATGATAAACCATCAATCTCAGTAGTATGTTTGCGAAAAATAGCCATGCTTGTAATTTCAATTTACTGTATCTTAAAACAAATTTGTAAACTTGATGGCAATTTATGGTCAAGAAAACAAAAACCTGTAAAGCAAACCATCGATCCATCCTGGCTAACTGAAGACAATATAATCGCCTTCAGAAACTGAAAGGACAGACAGGAATCAAAAAATATAGGTGAAAAATGACTATAACGCTAAACATTTTCGATCAAACTATAAAAAATCCCGATAACTATGTTCTTCACGCAATCGAAACCAAAGACGACATCGTAGTCTCGTCCCAAAAGAAAACCTTTTGGGTGTGGCTAGGAAGGATTTTCAGACTCAAGCGCTACAGCCTTCCAAATATCCAAAAACTGTTGTCATCAATAAACACAGACACCTACCGCAGATCGTTTATTAACACTAAAATTGAAAAATACAACCTCAGACGTAACGATCAGATAAAACATATAGAATTCATAACTGGCAGAGCAACAATCACCCCTGCTATGTCAAAAAATGAAGTACCAAAACAATTCCAAATGGTACAAAAGCACATAAAAGACAAGTATCCTGATTTTCCAATAGATCGCTACTCGTCAATACAAGAAATGGAAATAGACGGTCATCCTTGTCATTACGCCATTGAAAATGAGGATAATACTCTGCTAAGACTCCTCATCATAGCTGGTGCAGACACCGCCAAAACCAATGAAAACATCAACACTCCTATAGATTTAGTATGGGATTCTATGCATCCTATATCTCTTGATATTGTGAAGCTTTTGACGATAAGCAAAGCTAAATTAAACAAGCCAACAGCTTACGAAAAACTTCCAATCCATTCTTTTTCAGATATTTTTTATGATACTGACATTCTTAAAAAGACCATACCAAGTATTCAAGATATAGCTGTAACGGACGAGCAAGGTAACACACTCCTACATCTGCTTGTTGAAAATGATAACATTACCGAAGAGCAATTCGTAGAGTTGGCAACAGTTCTGATCGCCAAAGACCTTCCCGTCGACACTCAAGACATTGTAGGACGATCTCCGCTATATAAAGCCATCTCTCGACAAAAAAAGACCATCGTTACATTCCTGCTGTCAAATGGGGCCTCTGCTCTTTGGGAAAGAGAACGCGCTCCGAATATGGGAGCAAAGTCCCCATTAGAGTTGGCCAAAACTATGCTAGAACAAAATATAACGCGTCGCAATGCTTTAAAAATCACCCGAGAAGAAAACGCTTATACGTTATGCAAAGATATCTTAGAGGCGATTGAGTCCAAATTATTGTAATTTGTTTGCACCTTTTGAGTCCATTGTGTACAATTGTTAAAATTTAATCTTCTATACCAAATCTGCGAGTTTTGTATCGTGAGCGTTGCCAACATTATTACATTTATAAGAGTATTTATCAGCCCTGTATTCCTGGTAATCTTTATCAAACACCATTCGTTTGGTATAAGCCCGACAGTACTTCCATATATTCTTCTCTTCCTATTGGGGATTTCCGAACTTTCGGATCTTTTTGACGGATATATTGCGCGAAAACTTGACCAGGTCAGCGACCTTGGGAAGATCCTAGACCCTATGGCCGACAGCATATCGCGAATATCGGTATTCCTTGCTTTTACCGCAGCACCTACACGCGTACCAATCCTGCTGGTCTTCATATTTATATACAGAGACTCTGTGATAAGCACACTGCGAACAATATGTGCCCTCCGCGGAATAGCCCTGGCAGCACGTACTAGCGGGAAAATCAAAGCCGCAACACAATCGGCGGCAGCATTCCTAATAACAGCTCTACTGATACCACATTCTCTCGGTCTTATCACAACACACGACCTGAAAAATATTAGTAAATGGACTATCGGTATTATCGGGATATACACTCTATTTTCTGCCGCCGACTACATATACGCCAATTGGAAACATGTAAAAACATTGTTAACAGTTAAAAAGGTTGGAAAACCTTTTAATGACTGAACATACGGCTGATGATGTGCTAGACATCTCAGCGCCCATTGTAGACTATATCATCGCCGTATGTGCATCCCACATCTAACATTTATTTTGATGTGGGATCTTTTCCGTCGATCTCAGGCCAATGTATCAAATTTTTAATATCGACAAATTCTGGTTCTTCGAGGGCCTGATCGATCAGCGTTAGATTGGATTCCGCAGAGAGGGTTG
>Ga0307991_1003346_pt1 | contig 10389 bp, 9 predicted proteins | sample EllFjometagen131_FD_203146 | JGI IMG/M metagenome (GOLD analysis project Ga0307991, IMG submission 203146) | Marine microbial communities from Ellis Fjord, Antarctic Ocean - #131 | ecosystem: Environmental > Aquatic > Marine > Unclassified | place: Southern Ocean | collected 2014-10-08 | reverse complement strand
AATGATGACAATATGGCGGATATTATCAATTCTCTCAGCGTGCATGGAAAAGGAGATCATAAATACGATAATGTCCGCATCGGCATTAATGGCCGCCTTGACACCCTTCAGGCAGCCATTTTGCTCGCCAAATTTGATATATTCTCCGAAGAGGTTGAACTTAAACAAATCGTAGCTGAGAGGTACACTGATCTACTGTCACGTACCAGTGATGGACTGACAATCCATGCCATACCTGATGGCTACAAGAGTGCCTGGGCGCAGTATTCCATATTGGCTGAAAATGGAGAAAATCGATACGAGCTCCAAAGCAAGCTAAAGGATGCCAATATTCCAACAGCAGTCTATTACCCCCGACCGCTTCATATGCAGACCGCCTTTTCATATCTCGGCTATAAAAAGGGAGATTTCCATGTGAGCGAGGATTGTTCAACTCGGATATTCAGCGTTCCCATGCATCCTTATTTGAAGGTTGAAGATCAAGAAAAGATTGCCAGAATAATTGATAACATCATCTAATGATTAAAAAGAAATCTCACATCAAGAACCATTTGGTAGATATATGAAAATAGTTACGATTGTAGGTGCTCGTCCCCAATTTATCAAGGCGGCTGTCGTCTCCAGAGCCATTCGTGAATACAATACGACCAGCAAATTCCCTATTTCTGAGGTGATTATACATACGGGACAGCATTATGACGAGAATATGTCTCAGGTATTCTTTGATGAACTGAATATCTCAGCACCCGACTATAATCTGGATGTATGTAACGCTACACATGGTGCAATGACTGGGCGTATGCTGGAAAGAATAGAAGAAGTGCTTGTGGAAATGCGGCCCGATTGGGTCCTTGTATATGGCGATACCAATTCAACGCTATCAGGGGCCTTGGCAGCCAAGAAATTGCACCTGAAACTTGCCCACGTGGAGGCAGGATTGCGGTCATTCAACATGAAGATGCCCGAAGAGCAGAACAGGTTGATAGCTGATCGCTTGGCAGATCTTCTATTCTGTCCCACTGACACGGCAGTAAGCAATTTGAAAAGGGAAGGAATAGGGGATTCAGCCTATGCAGAAACTGTAATCAAGGTGGGGGATGTTATGTACGATTCTATTCTGTATTATTCAGCTATTTCTGATAAGAAATCGTCGATCCTTAAAAAACTGAACATTAAACAAGGGGAATATGTTCTTTCTACAATTCACAGGGCTGAAAATACAGATATGCCGGAACGGCTTTCCGATATTATGCTGGCTCTAAGGGAAATTGCAAATCAGATAACAGTTGTTCTGCCGATCCATCCGAGAACCAAGATAATTTTGTCTGATCGAAACATACGAACGGACGGCGTCAAAATCATAGATCCAATTTCATATTTAGATATGATCCAGCTCGAAAAAGAATCTCAAGCTATTATCACTGATTCTGGAGGGATTCAAAAAGAAGCCTATTTTTTCCAGAAACCGTGCATAACTATAAGAGATGAAACTGAATGGGTCGAGCTTATCAATGCGAATGTCAATTGTTTGGCCGGTGCAGATAAGAACAATATCTTAAAGGTATTTGATCGCTTCAGAAATAGAAAAATCAACTTTCCCAGTGGCTTATACGGGGATGGGAAAGCAGGTGAAAAGATTGTTGAAGCCGTTGTTAATTTTGAGTAATAGTCGTAACCGCAAAATCTTATTCTTGGATATAAATTTCTGAAATGTCAACAGATTAGGGAGATGACAACTTTTCATACCCACTAATGAGAAACCAATAAACCAATGGACGTTCCCAAAGGTTCTCACAAGGAAAACTGTCTTTTATACATTACAAGGCTGCATACTAAAGATTACCAGAAATACTCATACCATTGTCAGAAAAATTATGGTGATTTAATAGCCAGGTGGGATAATAAGCCTCATTGGAGAGGTATGAGTACTTATCCGCATCATAAACATAAAAATGATCAGGTTTTTCCTTCGCATAGAGTGACAATTGTCGATGTCCTGGATCAGATAGAGAAGAAGATCGCGGTAACAAAGGGCTTACCGTAAAGTCGAGAGGAGTGGAAATATGGAACAACGACACCAAGTGAACATGAGCATGAGAGGCTATAATTTTAAAAAAATGGATAGAAACGCATAATTTTATGCCCCCTTGTATACGACCTTTGAAGTTGAATTCACCTGGCAGCTCTGAATGATCTCGCCACTTATTAAAAAACTCAACAAGAATCCGTTCCTTAAAAATGTCGTTTTGCTTGCTGGTGGAACCGCCACAGCACAGGCCATCACTATTCTGAGTGCGCCCGTTGTCACAAGGCTATATACACCGGCCGACTTCGGGGTGCTTACGGTCTTTGCTGCCGTTATTAGGATAATCGGTCAGTTATCAACCCTAAGATATTCTGTGACCATCCCGCTTGCGGAAGACGAAAACCTGGCCGACAATATCCTTAAACTGTGCTTTTTGATCACGCTTTCACTAAGTTTTTTGTTTGGAGCAGGTGTTCTTTTATTTGGTGACTATTTTGCGACCAGGTTTTCCGCTGCCTACGCTGCCCCGTACTTGTGGCTTTTGCCTGTATGTCTGCTTGGTACAGGGTTGTATGAGGCATTATCCAGTTGGGCGGTCAGGCGCAAATATTTCAAGGTGATAGCCCAGACCAAGCTCTCGCAGGGCTTGTCGTCATCTGGCATCAAGATCGGTCTAGGCTGGCTGGGAATCAAGCCTTTAGGGTTGCTCTTGGGGCTTTTGGCATCCCAGGTGGCAGGCACTGGAAGTATTTTACTCAAGCTGCTTAAAGAAAAGCCGCGTTTTTTCAGCTCTATCTCATGGATCGGGATTGGATATGCGGCCAAAAAATTTTCCAGGTTCCCGCTGCTCCAGTCTTGGTCCAGGTTGCTTTTAAGTCTCGGCGTCCAGCTTCCAGCCATTTTCATGGCCGCGTTTTACGGGGCCGAGGTCGTCGGGCTTTTCGGATTGGCCCACGCCATGGTCAATATGCCCATGAATCTTTTGGGAACATCTGTGGCCCAGGTTTACTATGCGGAGATTGCCAAGTACGGAAAATCAAATCCGGACAAGATACTCAAGCTGTCCATCTCGATCATAAAAAAAATGTTCTTTGTCGGCATCATTCCCATGGGGATGATCATGGTTGCCGGGCCATGGATGTTCGGTTTTGTTTTTGGAGCAGAGTGGCATGATGCAGGTGCTTACGCCAGGCTGCTGGCAATCATTATCCTGACCAGATTCGTTGCCAGCCCTGTTGCACACTGTTTCGACGTTTTAGAGATGCAGGGTACACAGTTATTATTGAATATTGTTCGTGTAGTTTTAATCGTAATAATTTTTATGATCTGTAAATCTATTGGGGTTTCTTCTTACACAGCTGTAAACATATATAGTGTTTTGTTGGCATTATATTATATATTTATGATAATTATAATATTTGTAGCTATTGGCAGTTTCAAAAGAATCACTAACGAGTTGTCATAAATGTTAGCCAATCAAATTATCAAAGATTATACGACATTCAAAATAGGTGGTGCGGTTCGCTACCTCTCGGTTTGCAAATCAATTGAAGATTTGCTTGAAGCTCTAACATGGTGCAACGGTCAAGGATTGCCCTGGTTTATTCTTGGTAATGGATCGAATATCCTAGTCTCTGATGATGGATTCCCTGGTTTAGTGATAAAACTGGGGGGCAGATTTAAGAAGGTGAAATTTGATGAAAATACTGTGGAAGTGGGAGCCGGCGTTTTCTTGCCTGTTTTGAGCCAGCGCTTCTTGGAAATGCAGTGGGGTGGTTTTGAGTTTATGTGCGATATACCCGGAACCATAGGTGGAGCCCTACGACTCAATGCAGGAACCAAACAGGGTGAAATAAAGGATCATTTTATATCCGCCATGATTCTCACGACTGGCGGAGAGGTTAAGTCAATTTGCAAAGAAGAAATGGGGTTCGCCTACCGTCACTCCAGTTTTTCGGAGACACGCGACATTGCTCTTTCGGCTCTGTTTTCACTTCCGTTCTTGGAAGATAGAGAAAGTATCCTTGAAAAGAGGAAGCGGATTATTCTTGGCAGACGACAGAAACAGCCGCGAAACCGGCGAAACTGCGGATCTGTATTCAAAAGCTTTCCAGGCCAAAAGCCTGCCGGCTGGTATATAGACCGAGCTGGCCTGAAAGGCACTCGGATGGGCGATGCCATGGTGGCTTATGAACATGCCAATTGGATTGTAAATCTTGGAAATGCCAAAGCAGAGCACGTTAAAAGCTTGATTGAGAAAATCCAGAATGAGGTTTTTAGAAAATTCGATATAACGCTTGAACGAGAGCTTATTTTCGTTCCAGAAGATATTTTGTAAGGAGATTTGATGAGTAAGCAATTGATTGTAAAAAAATCAAAACTGAATGGAAAAATAACTCTCTCTGGTGCAAAAAATAGTGCTTTACGTTTATTAGCGGCATCTCTACTGACAGACGATGAAATTTTTATTCCTCAAAATGCTCAATCTATTCCTGCGGTTAAAATTTTCGCCTTCCTTGAACTTGAACAAAATTGAACGTTTTTCAAAGGTCTCAATTTATATAAGTAGGCATATATTATTATGTATAGAAAAATTATTCAAATTATGATTGGGACATGCTTAGTCTATTTTTTCATTGCTTTGTTTTTATCAAATACGAGCAATGCATTGGTCTATTATGTTAGCGAAACGGGCTCTGACTCTAACTCTGGCAGTGAAATAAACCCTTGGAGAACAATTCAACACGCTGCAGACGGGGTTTCAGCTGGCGATACAGTTATCGTTAAGAACGGCATTTATAGACCATTTATTATAAGAAAAGCTGGGGTATCGGAAAATTGGATCACATTCAAATCGGAGAACCTGTATGGCGCAGTCATAGATGGCGGGGTCACCAGCCAGAAAGACCACGTTGATGGTATCAGTATATATCGTACAGAGTTTATCCGGCTGGAGGGCTTTGAGATAATAAATTGTTTAATAGGTGTAGCCGTTCGTGGGGTTTCGATGTCTGATCCAAGCCATGACATCCTTGGACTTCGGTTGAAAATTCATCATATTGGTAGAAATTATATCGATCAAGATTGTGATGATGGTGGGGATTCTCCTTGGGCTGGTATATATACCCAAACAGGTACAAGACGGACTACTTGGGATAGTTGTGAAGTTTTCGATATTGGGAGGTTGAAGAATGGGTGCTGTTATTCTGGAACATTTCCAGCCTGTGACTTCTTTTACGATCACAACTTCTATTTGGCTGGTGATGAACAAACAGTTCAAAATTGTTTAATTTATTCAGCCCACAGTGGGTTTCTTATTAAGCTTACGAGTTCAGAATATAGCTCAACTTCGAAATTTTCTCACAAGATCATTAATAATACATTTGCCCATGCAGCTAACAAGAATTTTCTAACTCCAAAACCGTTCTGTGACCCTCGTAATCCCGTAGGGCATATTGAAATAACAGGAGGTCAAGGAAGCAAAGAAATCTTTGGTGTCATAATTCGAAATAACATTTTTTACAATCCTCCAGGAGGAGTAGTGATTTGGCAAGGAAGCCAAGACCTTAGCGCGATCAAATATTTTGATCACAATATTACCTCTGCAGAGACTTGGGTGTACCAATATGGCGGAACTGGGAGCCTTAATGCGTCAGAATGTATAAAGGGGATTTCTCTTTCTGATTTTGGCTTGAAAGATGCAGCAGATAACGACTTCAAACCAACGAAGGAATCAAGATACTTAATTGATAAAGGGAACAATGAATCAACCCCAGATTACGATTTTGAACGAAAAGGGAGAGTTCAGGGGGGATCAGTCGATATTGGTGCTTATGAGAGTGCTCCACCCATTGGGAAACCATCAGGCTTGAGAATGTCAAAGCCTTGATCAGAAAGGTCCGGGATGCCGTTTTCCAAAAATTTGGTGTAAAATTCTTGAACGAGAAGTCATTTATGTTCCAGAGGACGTCTTAGGAGGCTGAAAATGTCAGATATATTGCGTGTTCGAAAATCGAAACTTACCGGGAAGGTCATTCTTTCCGGAGCCAAGAACAGCGCATTGAAACTGCTGACGGCCTCAATTCTTTCTTCTGAAAAGATCGAATTGCATAACTACCCAGCGGGTCTTTCAGATGCGGCCATCCATGCAGAAATGTTGGAACTCCTCGGCAAGAACTGTAAAATCAGAGAAAATAGCATAGTCATAGATCAATCATCCTCTCTTGGATCAACGCTGGAATGGAGAGGACGGTCTATCCGTAATACACTTCTCATACTGGGCGCGCTGGTGGCCACAACTGGCTTTGGTTCTGTCCCACTTCCCGGCGGCTGCAACCTGGGTGAGAGAAAATACGATTTACATGTACTTGTCTTACAAGGGTTGGGCGCAAGAGTCTGGAAAGAAAAAAATAGTCTTTGCGCTGAAGCCCACAAAGGATTGACTGGTGCAGATATCCATTTGCCTTTGAGATCCACGGGAGCCACGGAAAACGCAATTATAGCTGGAAGTCTGGCCAAAGGTGTCACCCGCATCTGGAATCCCCACATACGACCGGAAATTATTGATTTGATCAATTTTCTGAAGACTATGGGTGCCAAAATAAAGGTTTTTGGCCAGGAACATATTGAAGTCACAGGCGTAGATGGGCTGACTGGTACCACCTACACCATAATGCCTGATAATATGGAAGCCATTACCTGGCTGGTGGCGGCCGTCATGACCGATGGGGACATTGAGATCCAGCAGTTTCCAATCCGCGATTTGGAGGTCCCGATGATTCATCTGCGGGAAAGCGGGGCAAAATTCTACAGAGGCGATGATGCGTTGATTGTGCGAGGCGGCCGATGTTACCCCCTGGATATCAGCACCGGGCCGTTTCCAGGGATAAATTCAGACGTCCAACCCATTTTGGCGGCTTTTGCATTGTGTGCCACCGGGGAGTCACGCATCATTGACCTACGTTTTCCGGGCCGATACGGGTATGCAGAAGAAATGGGGAAGATGGGCCTTGATTACAGCGTCAAGGACAATTTGCTACATATTCAAGGCAACGGAGGCAAACTTACAGGAACTCATGTCAAAGCCTTGGACCTACGCGCTGGCGCAGCTCTAACGCTGTGCGGACTAGTGGCCGATGGTGAGACAATTATCGAAGACGCTTGGCAAATTGGCCGAGGATACGATCGACTTGTGGATAAATTATTGGCCTTAGGAGGACATGTTGTTAATAATTATTGATTTGAGATCGCCTTAGTTAGTAATGGGCATCAAGCTTTATTTTAGAATCTTTCTGGCACTTGAATTGACCCACTATTTTCAGCCCTGAGAATACAGCGAGAACCTTTTAAAATGAGGGTTTGCATATCAGCTCAATACTTTCCTTTTTTTGTAATGTTTTAAAGTCGACATTGAAGGAGCCAGACAACTCGCGATTATATACAGCATGAGCCCCATACAGCTAACAACCAGTGGATGCACTAAAAATTTAGGACAAACGATGGGAACCAAAATCTTCAAACCTTTATGTACTTGCTCATTTAATCTGAAATCATCAATATTAGTTCTCAAAGGGAAGAAATGAAGATTTGCTATTTCATTTTCACAAGAAGTCATGGCCGCGGAGGGCACTATTATAGCCTCCGCACAACGGCAGAAGCTATTCAGAAGAAATGTGAATGCCTCATCATTGATATTGGTCTGGCCCCCTCCCCCATCATAAAACAGTCTATTATAAAGAGTCATCACATATATTTTAATGGCTTCAATATAATCACCGTTATGGGCAAGGTATTTCGACTTTTGAAGCAGGAAAAACCAGACGTGCTTCATGCCTTCGATGAGCATAGTTATACTATCGCTCGATTTGCTGGGACTCATTTTCGAAAAGCAATCATGCTGACAAAATGTGGCGGTAGTAATCCAGGAAGATTTTACCCATACGCAAAGAATATTATTGTTTATAGTACTGAAAATAAGCTGTTTTTTAATACAAAAGAAAAGTTTCTCAATTCCAATGTGAGTTATATTCCAAATCGGGTCTCGGAAACCAAGCAGGATTATGAAAGGATAGCGAGATTACGGTCAAAGTTCGGCATAGACAAAGAAACCCCGACAATCTTAAGAATAGCCAGATTTTCGCCTCTACATAGATTGCCTTTTCTGCAAAGTATTTATCTGACAAGAAAATTGAATGAAGAGGGGCAAAAATGCAATCTATTAATAATCGGAGTAGTTGAAGATGGCCATATTTTAGAGGAGATTACCAAGTGCTCAGATGATAACATCAAGATCGTCACAGATGACAAATTCACGTTAAACGCAAGTGAATTGATTGATATTGCTGATTTTGTGGTCGGCACCGGTAGAGGCCTGATGGAAGCAGCCGCTAGAAGTAAGATATTGTTAGCTCCGTTACACAACAGTAAATGTCCTGTACTCGTCTCAAATAACAATTTCGACTCATTGCTTTCACATAACTTTTCCATAAGATCAAGGATCGAATATTTTAATGAGCATGATAATTTTTCAAAGATTTCGGAACTTATTTCAGATTCTGAGATGAGGAAAAAATATTGTTCACAGGCGATGTATTGGTATGTTAACAGGTTTTGTATAGATACGGTGATAGAACACTATTGCAAGCTTTATAGTACCGCAAGCTTCAAATGCAGAAGTAGACCGTTTGATTTTCTAATTAATGTGGCAAGATGTCTTAGATCCGCTGCGAGATATAGATCTTTGCAATATCGCGAGTGAGCAAAGACCCTTTCCTCAATCCTCAATCTCTGCCACAAATTTTAGGCAGAAAGAAATTATCGCTATATTTACGTGATTGATCCTTAGGATACGCAGTCACGCATGCTATGATTCGCTCGAACCGCAGGGTGATAGGGCCAAGCGTCGAATGCCTGGTCAACCGAGGGAGAGCCTGAAACAGAGTGTGCAGAAAAGTGGGAATCACCGAAACTCGCAACAATAGTATTTTTAAGGTAACGAATATGCCTGCCAAAATTAATAAGGCTCTGCTCCAAAAGACTAATACCTGGAGGAGATATCCTTTTTCTAAAAGTCTAATTTCTCCAGTTCGTTTCATATATGATAAATTCTATTCAATTCTTTTAGATAAAAAAAGCAATTTTAATCCTTCAAACACTATTATTGTTACAGGCGGTGGCCGTTCCGGGACGACATGGTTGGCTGAAATATTTTCTTCATTACCTAATTACTGTATGATTTTTGAACCGGAAATGTTGATGAAGCATCGTGAGATACTTTATGCACCTAATTTTGTTGATCCCAACGATGATTGGCCTGAAGGAAAAGAGCTTTTCCAAAGCCTAATAATGGGGAAAAATGTCACTCCTCATTCCTTTATAAGAAACTCAATCATGGACATCGTGAATGCCGATTCATTGGTTGTAAAAGCTATGAATCTTAGCAAGATATTGCCATGGCTTTCCCAGAATTTATTAACACGAGGTCTTATTCATATAGTGAGACACCCGTGCGCAGTATACCTGTCTTCTAAAAGGTATTTTAGACCAAAACAGTTCAAAATTGGGATTCGCGAAACTCATTATATAAACAATGTCTTGCCCGACTTGTCAGATTATGTATACTCTTTGAAGAAAGAGGAAGAACTCTTCGCTTTGCGTTGGTGTTGTAATGTGCACACCGCTCTTCTCCATAACAAAACAGAATCTTGGGCTAATGTTAGCTATGAAAGGCTTGTATCAGATGGATTTCAAGAATTGTCCCGGATTTTCAAGATATTTCGTTTTACTAAAGATGATATGGAGATAGGCTCGATTATGTTAAAGTCTAGCAGTTCAACATCAAGTAGATGGTCTGCTAATCATTCGATGGCATCAACAGAGGAAAGACTGGGTGTTTGGAGAAAGATATTGAAAAGCGAGCAAATCGATAACATACTGGACGTTATTCATAAATTTCATATTTATGCCTTCACGGATGACATATATCCAGTCTTTTAGTGGGTCTCATTACACATTTATACGCTATATTCCAAATCTAAAACATTTGTTCTTAGATGGAACACCAGGATTGTTCACCAAAATGTTCAATATCGATTACTTGGATCTTGTCCAAGAATATATTAACATATGATTTCACGTACTTTACTATATTTAACAATCGCCATCATGTCTTTAGGCGAGCTTATTCAAGTTTCGAATTTTGGATTAGACATCGGAACGACGCTTACGCCCATGATTGGCTATTTCACCGTTATTTCTTGGATGATTCACAAGGTAAGATTCCGAACTCCATTTAAGAACTATTCAACAATTTGTTTTTTTCTTATTTTTGTTGTCTTTATTATCCTTTCTTCAGTTCTCAGTCG
>Ga0307991_1003345_pt1 | contig 10390 bp, 18 predicted proteins | sample EllFjometagen131_FD_203146 | JGI IMG/M metagenome (GOLD analysis project Ga0307991, IMG submission 203146) | Marine microbial communities from Ellis Fjord, Antarctic Ocean - #131 | ecosystem: Environmental > Aquatic > Marine > Unclassified | place: Southern Ocean | collected 2014-10-08 | reverse complement strand
ACGAGGATATTTATTTATTCCTTTATTGATTTTCGTTCTGGCTCGGTGAGCTCGCCTTTTTCTTTTTTGGTTTAATTCTTTTCTTTTCATCCCGTTAGAAACAAGGTGTGCCTTTGGGCATACCTGTGATATTTAAATTTGACTTTGTGTTTCTGTTTGATTTCATTAAAGTAGTTTGCATATAGTTTTTATGTCTGACTGTTTCTAACGGGATTCATAATTATTCAGTTGCTACCGCTTTTTTACCGACTTTTCGTCTCACAATTTCGTCTTCATATCGAAAACCCCTGCCTTTATATGGTTCTACTGGTCGAAACTTCCGGATTTTAGCGGCTACTTGACCGACTAAAGATTTGTCATACCCTCTAACAATCAATTTGTTATTTCCTTCGATTTCAAATTCAATACTTTCCGGTTTTTTGTAACTAATTGAGTGAGAGAAACCTAATTCTAACTTTAAATTTTTATCCTGTTCGTTAATACGATATCCAACGCCTTTGAGAAGAAGGGTTTTTTGAAAACCTTTAGTAAGACCTTCAATAGCGTTCCAAAGTAATGATCGTAGAGTTCCCCAGTTACTCCTGGTTTGTTTTTTGTCATTTTGAGGGGTAAGTTTAATTTCGTTATCTTTAATGTCCACTTGAATACCTTCGAGGATTTTAATTGATAAATTTTGATTTTTGTCATTTGAAATTCCAACTTGGCCGTTTTCAAGCTTGACGGTTATTTTTTCAGGTATTTCAATTGGAAGTTTACCTATTCTAGACATGCCAAATTTGTTTAAGTTTATGAGTTATTTATAACGAAATAAATTTAATTACTAATTTGAGCACCCCCTCACTCAAGAATTTTCTTCCAGAAAACTTTTGAGTGAGGGGGTAAACTTTTTCTTACTAAATTTTCATCATACTTTGTATTCTAAAATTTAGAGAAAAACTTTACCATATATTAAAAAGAAGCTGACCGCCAACTTTCATTTTTTGAGCTTCATCACCGGGAAGAATACCTTCCGGAGTTGAGATGATAAGCATACCATAGCCGCTTTTTACGGACCTGAGTTCTTTGTATTTTTTGTATATCCGACGAGATGGTTTACTTATAAGTTGCACTCCTTTTATGGGATGATTGGAGTTCAAATATGTTTTTATAATTTTCTTAGGCGTACGGCCTTTAACCTCAACTTTTTTCAGGAACCCTTTTTTCTCTAAAAGATTAGCCACTGCCCTATCCATTTTGGTGTATGGGATTTTTAGGAAAGTTTTGCCAGCCGCCTGAGCATTTTTTAATTTTATAATGAAATCTATATACATAATGTTTTAAGTTCTAATTTTTAATCAGGAAGCTTTTTTTATACCTGGAATTTCACCTTTTTTAGTTAATTCTCGAAAACAAATCCGACAAAGATTAAAATCTCGCATATATCCGCGGGTTCGACCGCAACGGAAACAACGCTGGACTTTTCTAGTAGAGTACTTTGGTTTCTTTTTTGCTCTTTCTACGACAGATTTTTTTGCCATTTTGTTATTATATTCGTGTTTATTCTTTTTTCAAGGGTACTCCAATTTTTCGATATATTTCTATTGCCTTTTCCCTACTCTTTTCTTTGGGAACTATAGTAACCTGAAAACCGAAGTCAATTTGAGATTTGTCCATGTCAATTTCTGGAAATACTGACTTATCTTTAAAACCGACGTTGATATTTCCATTCTTATCAATGTTTTTAAGGTCAATACCTTTAAAATCTCTAACCCTAGGAAAAGCTATCTGATCTATCCTTATTAGAAAATCAGCCATCCTTTTGCCTCGGAGTGTGGTTTTAAGTCCAATAATATCACCTTCCCGGATACTGAAACCCGCGATTGATTTTTGAGCCGGTCGTTCGGAAACTTTCTGGCCGGTAATCATTGAGAGTTCTTTAATTATAGCCGGCAAGATATCTTTTTTAAAATTTGGTTTATTAGCCAATTTACCAACTCCTGTATTTATAACTATCTTCTCAATATATTCTATTATTTTTTGGTTTTTGTTTTCTTTTTTGTTCATCCTGATAGTGTTAGGGTGTGCCCTGTTAGGACATACCCGTAATAGGTAGTTAGATGTTTATTATACGACCTGATGTAATTTTGATTCTTTGTTTTCATATTAAAGCTTTGATTAACACTATCGGGATTCATAGTTACGTTTATTCAATAGGGCTGTTGCATTTCTTACAATACCGGATTTTTTTATTTCCTTCTTTTCTTGTAGTGATTCGGGTTGTTTTAGAGCAAGCAGGGCAAATAATAGAAATATTTGATTTATCGATTGACCGAGCAACATTAACAACTTCACCCTTTTCACCCTGTCTTTTAGGACGGACGTGTTTTTTATAAATATTTATACCTTCAACAATCATTCTCCCTTTTTCTGGCAAGACGCGCAAAACTTTGCCGGTTTTTCCCCGATTTTTGCCTGCGATTATTTTTACGTTGTCACCCTTTTTTATATTTGCCATGTTTGTTGAAATTTTGGCGAGCAAACTTTTTCTTGTAAGACAGACTATACGACGTCTTTAGCTATAGAGACAATAGAACCGTATTTTTTTTCTCGTATTTCTTTTGGGATTGGCCCGAAGATTCGGGTAGAGCGCGGTTCTTTTTTATCGTCAATTAAAACTACAGCGTTATCGTCAAACCTAATATATGAACCATCAAGTCTGCGATACGACTTACGTTGACGAACAACGACGGCTTTAACAATGTCATGTTTTTTGACCGGTTTCCGAGGATCAGCGGATTGGACCGAAGTGACAATAATATCGCCTAATTGAGCGTATCGTCGTCTTGTGCTACCCAAAACTCGGAAACAGCGAACCTTTTTAGCTCCGCTATTATCGGCGACATTTAATATTGTTCGTTCTTGAATCATAAATTTAGCTTATAGATTATAGATTATAGGTTGGCATTAGTGGTGGATATTATTTTTCTTCCTTACTTGTCTCGGTGGCACTTTGGTCTTTAGTGTAACCCACTATACGCCATCGTTTTTGTTTAGACAATGGTCTTGTTTCTTCAATAATAACCTCATCACCTTCTTTGTATTTATTGTCTTCGTCGTGACTTTTGTATTTTTTGGTAACCTTGAAATATTTAAGGTACCTCTTGTGTTTTTTAAGTTGATTCACAGCGACGACGCGGGTTTTATCCATTTTGTCGGATGTAATAATACCTTTTAATTTACGCATAATTTTATTTTTTATTTGCCACAGTTAGGATTTGCGCAATGTTTTTCTTAATTTCTTTAATTTGGTTAATGTTTTTAACCTTACCTTTCGAAACGTTAATTCGGAACTGATTTAATTTTCGCCGTTCTTCTTGGAGCATTTTTTCCAAGTCAGTCAGCGGTTTTTTTCTTAATTCTTGTAACTTTTCTTTTTTCATCCCGATAGTGTTAGGGTGTCCTTGGACACCCGTAGGTTACGTTTAATGCTTTGTTGTTCGACTTAATATTATTTCGGTATTCCATAATATAGTTAAAATGTAAGGTTAACACTATCGGGATTCATTGTTAATTTAAAAAATCTGTTCGGATTTTTTAATAATCTTGGTTTTAATCGGGAGTTTATGGCCAGCAAGTCGTAATGCTTCGGCAGCCAGATTATCATCAACCCCGCCGATTTCGAAAAGTATCCGGCCGGATCTTACCGGGACTACATACCTATCAACCGCTCCTTTACCTTTACCCATTCGAGTTTCTGCCGGAAAGGCGGTAACAGGTTTGTCGGGGAAAATTCTAATCCAGACTTTACCTTCACGTTTTAATTTCCGATTAATGGTTTTTCTGGCCGCTTCAATTTGATTCGCAGTTATCCATTTTCCGCTTAGCGCTTGAAGGCCGATGCTTCCAAAATCAAGATTAGTTCCTCGAGTGGTTTTTATTCGCTTTCTTGAACGGCCTTTTTGCTGCTTTCTATATTTTTGTTTCTTGGGTTCCAACATAATACACTAATTAACACTAATATAATTCGTGTTTATTCGTTATCTTCAAATATTTCGCCTTTATAAAGCCAAACTTTGATACCAATGGTGCCAAAGGTGGTTTGAGCGGCTGATTCTCCAAAATCAATATTACTGCGGAGGTTTTGGAGAGGCATCTTGCCGTAATCTTTCCATTCAGTTCGGGCGATTTCAGTGCCGTTTAGACGTCCGGCAACTTGAATTTTAGCACCTTTTATTTCGCGATTTTGCTCAACTTGGGACATTTGCCGTCTCATAATGACACGAAATGGAATTCGTCGTTTGAGGTCCGAAGCGACCTGGTCGGCAATTACCTTAGCCGATATTTCATTCCGACCTATTTCAATAATATTCAGATTTAAACCATAGTTAGCGTCAATACTTTTTTCTTTTCGAAGTTTTTTAATTTTCTTATCAAGAACGTTTTTTAAATGTTCAATTCCTTTGCCTCCCCGCCCGATAATAAGGCCAGGCTTGGAGCTTTTTATAAACACCTTAATGTCATCTTGAGTTCGTTCAATATCAATGGAGTCAGTTCCCATATTTTTCATTTCAGTATCAATAGTATCCCTAATAAGGCAATCTTCTTGTAAATAAAACCTGCCGTGGCGCTTAAAATAAAACCACTTGCTTGACCACGGCCTATTGATCCCTAAACGTAATAAATCCGGATTTGTTTTTTTTGTCATGTTTAAATACTAATTAATGCTAATATGACCAGTTTACAAGTTCTATAATTGATTACAAGCCAATTCGTTAAATGGATTTTCTTCGGAAAAATTTCTGTAATGGACTTTTACGTTCCTTTGGTTTTTCGGTTTCCTGTTCAGGTTTTACTTTTGGTTGGTCTTTCTTTTCACTTTTAGCCTTTTTTTCTTCGGATTTTGCCTTTTCTTTGGGTTTTTTGGTAATAATAAAACGTTCTTTAACGGGTTTTTCGGTTTCTTCGAGAATAAGAGTGATGTGGCTCATTTTTTTACGAATTTCATTAATTGAGCCGCGAGCTCTAGGCATCCAACGTTTCAGAACCGGACCTTGGTCTACTCGAACTTCTTTTATATATAAATTATGCGGATTCATTTTATGATCGTTTTCCGCAGTTACTATTGCGGAGTGAAGAAGTTTTGAAAAATGTTTACTTGCTCGTTTGGGAGAAAACAGAAGTTGAGCCTCGGCTTCTTGAACCGGGAGACTTCGAATTATATCGGCAACTAGACGCACTTTTCGCGGCGAAATGTGGAGATAATTCAATTTTGCAACCGCTCGTTTTTTATTTTCAGTTTTTTTATCACTCATTTTTTTCGTAGTTCTTTAACGTTTCTACAGCCCCAAGTGGGGTCGGAGCGTAGTGAGAACACAACTGCTTGTGTTCGAACAGCGGAGACGGGCTAAGCTATATGCGAAGCATAGTGAAGCCCTGGGCAAGAAAGATTGAAAATTTGCTTTTCTATGGCTAGTAGCGAAGAAGAAATTGATGCTTGTATTTATTTCTTCTGAGCGCACTAGACGCAAGCTTCGCTTATCTTTTCCGAACGCAGGGAGATGCAATCTTTGCTTATAACACGGTTTTGGATGGACCGCCTTGTTTACGTTCAAGTTCGCGCTGCATTCGTCCGCCATGGCGGATAAACTTTCGGGTTTTAGAAAATTCGCCAAGCCGATGGCCTATCATTTCTTCAGTAATTTTAACCTCAATAAAATCTTTGCCGTTGTGAACGCCAAGAGTATACCCGACCATCTCGGGTGGTATTTCTGAACTGCGAGCCCAAGTTTTAATTACACCATCTTCGGGTTTTTGTTTTAAAACTTTTTTTGCAAGTTTAGGATTAATATATGATCCTTTTTTAGTTGAACGTGACATATTTTTAGTTTATAACTTTTTATTTCACTGGTTATAAATTACCAGTTTTTAGTTACCGTTTATTTTTTCCTCTTTTTGCGTCGGGGTTTAATAATTAATTCGCTGGATTTCTTCTTCTTTTTTCGGGTTTTTCGTCCGCCGGTGATATTACCCCATTTGTCTTTGGGGTATTTGGTGCCTCGGGGTTGACGTCCTTCACCACCGCCATAAGGATGGTCGTGGGCGCCCATAGCTGAACCACGAACTTTGGGTCGGCGGCCCCTCCAGCGATTCTGGCCGGCTTTGCGAAGTTTTTTAGAATTATGTTTGGAATTTGATACTTCACCGATTGAAGCGAGACCATTCCAATTTACTTTCCTTATCTCAGTTGAAGGCATTTTAAGATGAGTGTAGCCTTCTTCATTTGCAAGAACTTGAAGAGAAGTACCAGCAGAGCGTCCTAATTGACTACCCTTACCGGGAGTTAACTCTACGCTATGGACAAAAGTACCTATGGGAATTTGTTTAAGAGGGGTGCGATTTCCTGTTTTAAGAAGAGCCTCGTCGGACGTTATAATTTCGTCGCCAATTTTTAAGTTTTCAGGAGCAAGAATATATCGTTTCTCGCCGTCTTTGTACACAATAAGGGCAATATCGGCGCTTCGGTTTGGGTCATATTCAATTGACAGTGTTTTAGCTGGTATATCATGTTTTCCTTGAACGAAATCAATTTTTCGATACTTTCGTTTATGACCACCACCGCGCCAGCGGACTGTTATTCGGCCGCTTGAATTTCTAGCGCCTGTACTTCTCTTGCCCTTTTTGAGTCTTTTGGATGAATTGGCCATATTTTATATTGAAAAGATTTCAATTTTATCACCTTTTTTCAAAGTAGCAACAGCTTTTTTTTGAATTTTTGGCCGACTTTTAATACCGCGAAATTGTTTTGGCCGCTTTCTTTTCTTCGTGATATTTACACTTATAACAGTGACGTTGTATCGCTCTTCAATTTCTTTTTTAATTTCACTTTTATTAGCGTTTGGCGTAACTTTGAAAACGTATTTGCTGCTTGATTCCATGTTTCTTGATTTCTCAGTTATCCAAGGTTTCTCAAGCACGGATTTTTTTGTATATTCCCCAATAGTAATTCCAGCGGTTACTTTTGGTTTTTCTTTCTCCTCTTTCTTCTCTTCTTTCTTCTCCTCTTTCTTTTCCTCCGTCTTTTCTTTTCTTTTTGATATTATTTTATTAAATATAGATGACATACTGGATTTAAGGTTAAAATTACTTTTAATAGAAGTTATTTAATTAAGAAATGTTTTTCCATTTCTTTAACTGATTCTTTATCAAATATAATATATTTACAGGATAGACAATCGTAGATATTAAGACTTTGAGGTCGAATAGCACGCACGTTTTTGATATTGTGAGATGCTTTTTGAAAATTTTTATTTTGAGAAGCTGGAACGAAAAGCATGGTTTTCTTTTTTACATCTTTGATTGTTTTTGAGAGATTATCAATAACATTTTGAACAGCTTTAGTTTTTATTTCTTCAAGCCCTAAACTTTCCACGATTTTCACTTCGCCTTCTTCAAGTTTTTTTGAAAGAACAATAAAGAGGGCTTTGCGTTTCATCTTTTTGTTAAGTTTTTCGCCGTATATTTTTTCAATAGTTGGGCCGAAAGTAATACCGCCACCGTGCCAGAGAGGTGAACGAATTGTACCATGCCTGGCTCGACCAGTACCCTTTTGTCGCCAAGGTTTCCGTCCGCCGCCGCTAACTTCACTAGTGCCTTTGGTGTGGGCCAGTTTTTGCCGGGTATTAGCTCTGTGAGCGGTAAGACTTTGGTGTACCAAATCATTGTTCCAAGAGAGGTTGAAAGCCGTGTCATTAAGAACAATATTGCCGGAATCTCCGCTTTTTAAATTGTATGTTTCAACTTTCATCCCCGTAGAAATTTCGTTGATTTAATAAATTAATTGACCTTTTATTTTAATTCTCTGCTTTATATTTAAACCTAATCTTCTATTACATCTTATCTTTTATCTTAAGATATCAACGTAATTTCACGGGGTTAGCCCGGTGAAACTATGCTGCTGAATCTTTTGCTTTTCGTGCCGTTAGGCGCGGCAGCGAAGTTTCACTGGGCATCCCGATAGTATCATTTGTCCCCAACTCGTATTTCAATTTCACTTTTTTTCATACCAGGTACAGCGCCTTTTATTAAAACCTCGCCTTTATCGGGTCGAAGCTCAATAATCTCAATATTTTTTATGGTAATTGTTTCTTGACCCATTCTACCAGCCATTTTTTTACCCGGTAATACCCTACCTAAACCAGCTGAACCGATGGACCCCGGGGCGCGTAAATGATGTTTAGTGCCATGACTTTTATCCATTCCATGAAAGCCATGACGTTTAACAACACCCTGAAAACCCCGGCCCTTACTCTTGCCACTTATTACTATCCTCTCCCCTTCTTTTAGGGTTTTGAAAGCGTCTGAATTTTTACCGACGTTAAGAATCGTGACCGGTATGACTTTCATTTTTTTCCAAACCTGGCTCATATATAGTTTTTTCCCTTTGATTTTTACCATATTTATAAATACAAAAATACTTCACCGCTTTCTTAGCGGTGTTTGCTAGAAAGATTACTACGCTACTGTGCTTAGAATATCATATACAATATTTTTATCAACCCCTTATACAATACAAACACTCCCTGATGTTTTGGGTAAAAATAGCGTCAGGAACGGAGCTTATCTTTTACAGAATTAGGTAGAAACTCCGAGGGTTTACTAACAAAACCACCCCACTCTTTCTTTGAAAAGAGCGGGGTGGTTTTAATTCATAAGCATCCAATGCTTATACGTGAGAAGAGATTTATATCGTTTTTATTTCAATATCAATACCAGCAGGCAGGTTTAGGTTACTCAAACCCTCAATAATTTTTTGTTCCGGTTCAACAATGTCAATAAGGCGTTTGTGGATTTTCATTTCAAACTGATCCTTTGATTTATTGTGCACAAAAGTAGAGCGGTTGACAGTATATTTTTTTACTTCGGTGGGCAAAGGAATTGGTCCAACTACATCGCCGCCCTGTTGCTCAATGGCTTTAATAACTTGTTTAACTGACTTGTCAATCAACTTTGAATCGTAACTTCGAATTTTAATCCTTAATCGTTCTTTTTCTTTTTGTTTAGTTTTTTTTGGCATACCGGAATTACTTATTCAACCAATTACCCGCTTCTTAACACGTTGATGTACTTAGAGGCGGGGTTTTGGATCAACGTTATTTTTCGATTTTAGTAACAACACCGGCACCGACTGTTTTACCACCTTCTCGAATAGCAAAATGTTGCTGTTCTTCCAAGGCGACCGGTATAATAAGTTTTACTTTAATATTGACAGTATCACCAGGCATTACCATCTCGGTTCCTTTTAACAAGGTAACATCACCGGTTACATCTGTGGTTCGAATATAAAACTGAGGTTTATAACCGGTGAAGAATGGAGTGTGACGACCCCCTTCTTCTTTGCTTAAAATGTAAACTTCAGCTTCAAACTCAGTATGAGGTGTAACGCTGCCCGGTTTAACAATTACTTGACCGCGCTCAATATCTTCTTTTTTAACACCGCGAAGAAGTATACCGACATTGTCTCCGGCTAGGCCTTCGTCAAGAATTTTCTGAAACATTTCAATACCAGTTACAACAGTTTTGGTAGCGCTCTCCCCCATGCCAACGAGTTCTATTTCATCACCTATTTTTATTTGACCGCGTTCAACTCGACCGGTGGCAACAGTTCCTCGGCCTTTGATAGCAAAAACGTCTTCAATAGGCATTAGAAAAGGTTTATCAATAGCCCGCTTTGGTTCTGGAATATAATCATCAATAGCGTCAATGAGTTCGTAGATTGGTTTTAACTTCTCGTCGTCTACAGATTCAGCCTTAAGAGCTTCAAGGGCAGAACCTTTAATAACCGGCACTTCATCGCCCGGAAAACCGTACTTTTTCAAGAGTTCTCGTATTTCTGACTCAACTAGTTCAATAAGTTCTGGATCATCAACTCGGTCAGTCATATTAATGAATACAACAATTGCCGGAACATCCACTTGTTTAGCGAGTAGAATATGTTCTCGGGTTTGCGGCATAGGACCGTCGGCCGCCGAAACAACCAATATAGCGCCATCCATTTGAGCGGCGCCGGTAATCATGTTTTTAATGTAGTCGGCGTGACCCGGAGCATCAATGTGGGCATAGTGGCGCTTTTCGGTCTGATATTCAGAGTGATGAAGAGCGATAGTGATGCCGCGAGCTTTTTCTTCCGGTGCATTATCAATATCTTCAACTCGATCAACTTTATCAATTAAACCCTTAAGCTGAAGGGCTTTCATGATGGCAGCTGTTAGTGTGGTTTTACCGTGGTCAACGTGGCCAATGGTTCCGATATTAATGTGTGGTTTTATTCGTTCGAATTTCTCTTTAGCCATAATTTATTTATTTTATTTAAACTATTAATTTAAATCGACTTGTTTATTATTTTACTAGATAA
>Ga0307991_1003343_pt1 | contig 10391 bp, 6 predicted proteins | sample EllFjometagen131_FD_203146 | JGI IMG/M metagenome (GOLD analysis project Ga0307991, IMG submission 203146) | Marine microbial communities from Ellis Fjord, Antarctic Ocean - #131 | ecosystem: Environmental > Aquatic > Marine > Unclassified | place: Southern Ocean | collected 2014-10-08 | reverse complement strand
TTGTAAAGAAATATAAGGGTTTTATCAGGGTTGAAAGCGAACTGGGGCAAGGAACCTCTTTTCATATCTACATCCCGGCCCTTGAAAAAGAAGCTGAAACCCAGGAAAAAGCTGTTAAGCAAGCAACCCTGACAGGCGGTACGGAACGAGTCCTGGTGGTCGATGATGAAGAAGCAATCGCAAGAATCAATAAGACCATTCTTGAACGCTTAGGCTATAAAGTAACCGCCATAACCGACAGCCGGAAAGCCCTGAAACTGTTTCGCAATCAGCCGGACCAGTTTGATTTGATTGTTACCGACCAGAGTATGCCCGACCTCACGGGATTTGAACTGGCCCAGGAAGTTCTTAAAATAAAGCCCGAAATGCCTATTATACTCTGTAGTGGCTACAGTGCAGTCATTTCGGAAAAAGAGGCCCAGGCAATCGGCATCAGAAGATATCTCTTCAAACCCATAAGCAGAACCACCCTTGTTCAGATTGTCCGGCAGGTGTTGAACGAAAGTTAAGATTGCCACAACTAATCTCAAGTAAATTATTGTGCACCAAAATTAGAGATGTTCTGCGAGAAGTGATGGTTCGTATATTACGATATACGCGTAACAAAGTTTGTTGCCCGACACTTTTTCAGAAACAATACCATCATACCTACCTTGAAACGACTTTTCTGGAGCAGAACATCTGTGACTTCGTGACCGGCATAACCGATCACTAAGCGTTTTCTCTCTATGAAGAAATTTTCCTGCCACAACCGTGGTTGATTAAATAAAGAACCATTTCTGAACCGTTTCCTGGGGGAAATATTCAAAACATCATCTCAGGGAGCTGGAAGGAGAGAACCCATGCATGAAGAATTAGCAACCCTGCAAAAACTGTATAACACGCTTATTGAATTTATCGTCAACTACAGTTTTCAGTTGGTGGGCGCAATGATTATCCTGGTGGTGGGATTTTTCATTGCCCGTTGGGTAGGTGGACTGGTAAACGGATTATGTACCAAGCGAGAGCTTGATGTCACCTTGTCGAGATTTTTTGGCAATATGGTCAAGATGCTGGTCATGGTTTTCGTGATCATCATCACCATGGGCAAATTCGGCATCTCCATTGCACCCTTCATCGCGGCTCTCGGGGCCATCGCTTTCGGCAGCACCTTTGCTTTTCAAGGTCCCCTGTCCAACTTCGGCGCCGGGCTGGTCATTATCCTTACCAGACCTTTCGTAGTCGGCAATACACTGACCGTCAAAGAAGTGGCGGGCATCGTCGAAGAGATTACCTTAACGACGACTATCCTTTCCACCGAAGACGGCGAGCAGATCACCATCCCCAACAAACACATCGTCGGTGAAATTCTCCATAATTCTTTTGCCAACCGGGTGGTTGAAGGATCCATCGGCATCTCCTACCATGATTATCCCGACCAAGCCATCGACATGATCAACAAAACCCTCGAACGTTTTCCCCAAGTGGTTGCCGAACCGGTGCCTCAGGTTGGTATCGAGAAGTTTGCCGATTCGGCCATCAGCATCGGCATACGCTACTGGGTCCCCACCCACCAGTATTACCAAACCCTCTACAAGGTAAACCAAGCTATCTACCAAGATCTGCTGACTATCGGCATCACCATCCCCTTCCCGCAGCAGGATGTTTATATCAAGTCGATGCCGAAAGAAGATCAGCACCAAAAATCATAGAAAGTCACCCGTGCAGAACTTAGCAAAACAAGGCGCCCCCTAGGTGAACCCATTTCGCGACATCTCCACAGCGGAGACATCAAACTTTGCTTTTAGCGCAGGCCTTGATCCCGGCCAGAGAAAAGGTGGTGATATGGTCGGCCAATCGCTCAATTAAACCCACTGAGAGAGGTTGATCTAAGAGGTACTCCAAATCGTCACGTCTGACGGTCAGAAGGGTACGGCATTGATTGACAATACTCATATCGCAGAACAAAACCGTTTCCGCAGTGACTTCAACACCCATAATTTCACTGATAATTCCCAGTAGTACTTGGCGCCGGGGCTCAATCATCTCATACCAAAGGTTGTGTATCAGGCCGGAGGGATTAGCCAGTTCCATTAAGTAGAGACGGGCAAACCGGCCATTAGCACCCTGATCTGAAAAGTTCTTGATGAGGGAATGAATGTAGATTCTCAGCTGCTCTTCCGGAGAACCGTTGGCAACCGCGAATGAGTCAGGACTAGTACATTGTTGATAAGCCTGCTGCCAAGCTTCGACGTACAGGGTGGACTTATCACCAAAATAATAATTGACGGCAGCCACGTTGGCTCCGGCCCGCTTACAAATGTCTGCAACCTTGGCAAGATGATACCCATTTTCGGCAAAAACCTCACAGGCTGAATCTAATATTCGACTGCGTTTTTCCTTACCATCCGCCCTTCTGGTCATTACAAATAATCCTTTCCCTTTGGAGCCTGGTTTAAAGTCAAAACAGTCAAATGGCAATGTTAATTTTCAGCTTGACATAACCTGTAAATGACTTTATTGCATTTCTTAAATTAAGATTTAAAATAATTATTTATAACTGTCAAATGATATTGTTGTCAAGAACCGACAACCGACAATTAATGTGACTGGGAGTAAAGGAACAATGCAACCCGAGACCAACTTAATTCCACACCAATTATCAATATTCAGATCACCATATCGATCATTTTCGAGCGCTTCAACCGGCATTATTATACTGTTGATCTTTATTCTACTATCAACCTTTTTCCGAGTGGCAGAAGCCGCTTCTCAGGGTCCGAGCGGGCCCCCACCGTTGGTGACGGTTACAGCCATCATTGAACAAGAAATCAACCCACCGGCTGAATATGTGGGCCATGTAGAAGCTATCCAGAGCGTCGAAATCCAAGTCCGAGTTGAAGGATTTTTGGAACAGGTTAATTTCAGGGAAGGCAGCGATGTTCAGGCCGGCGATCTGCTTTATGTTATTGAACAAGCTCCCTACCAAGCCCAGGTCGCGGCTGATAAAGCCTCAGTTGCCCATGCCCAAGCGACGTTGACTAAAGCCAACCAATATTTACAACAGGTTCGTAAAGTACGTTCCGGAGGGATATCAGCCTCGGACCTGGATACGGCGGTCGCCGAAGAGCTTCAGGCCCAGGCACGGCTCCTGGAGGCTCAGGCGGCACTCAAACTCTCCGAACTCGATTTGGAATACACTAAAATCCGGGCGCCAATCAGCGGCCGGATTGGCCGCACGGCGCTCACCAGAGGTAATCTCTGCGAGCCCAACTCCGGCCCCCTGACCCGAATCGTCCAGCTCAACCCGATCCGAGTGCTTTACTCGATAAGTGAAAATGATCTGACGGCCATCCAAGCCACCCTTAAAGACTCCTCTGACCAGAAAAAGATTCGCTCTCTGGTTCCCATGATTAAACTACTCAACGACAAAGTTCTGGAAGATACTGGTCAGATCGATTTTATTGATAACATCGTCGACCGGGAAACCGGCACTATCGCCGTCCGGGCCGTGTTCGACAATGCTGACGGTTTCCTGCTGCCGGGCCAGTATGTCACCATTATGATCCGTCAAAGTCAGGGTAAAAAACTGCCGGTAATCCCGCAAGCTGCCGTTTTACAAGATCGCGAGGGACATTATGCGCTGGTGGTTAATCTGCAAAATCAGGTAGTCAAACAACCGATAACTACCGGATTGCTGGTCAGCGGCAATCGCTGGGCCGTCACCTCCGGACTCAAGGTCGGAGAGCTGGTTATTACCCAGGGTTTACAAAAAGTTAAACCCGGACAAACCGTAAAAACTAACCCTGACGAACCCCAAATAAGGTAAGCTATCCATGTTTTCCCGGATTTTCATTGAACGACCGCGGCTCGCAGTGGTAATTTCAATCATCATTACCCTGGCCGGGCTCATCGCCATGCTCAATATTCCCGTCGCCCAATACCCGAGAATCACCCCGCCTAATATTCGGGTGAGCACGGTCTATCCCGGAGCCAACGCCGAAGTTCTGGCTGACAGTGTGGCTGCGCCGATTGAAAATGCGGTCAACGGCGTCGACAATATGCTCTATATGTCCTCGACCTGTTCCAACGACGGCAGTTACAGCCTGACCGTTACTTTCGCGGTCGGCACTGACCCCGACATTGATCAGGTCAACACGCAAAACCGGGTGCAGATGGCGATCGCTAAATTACCGAAAGAGGTTATCGAACAAGGGGTAACCATCCGCAAACGTTCGCCGGATATGCTGGCCGCGATCAGCTTTTTCTCACCCCAGGGCACCAGGAATAAACTTTTTCTAAGTAACTATGTCAACCAGGTTATCAAAGACTCCCTGGTGCGGCTCAAAGGCATCAGCGATGTCTATATCTTCGGTGAGATGGAATACAGCATGCGAATCTGGCTCGACCCGAATCGTTTGACAGCTCTGGGACTGACCGCAGACGATGTCATCAAAAGTATTCGTCAACAAAATATCCAAGCGGCCGTGGGCACTATCGGCACCATGCCAACCGACAAAAACCAACAATTTCAATATACTCTGCGGGCCCAAGGACGCCTGAAAAGCCGACAGGAGTTTGAAAATATCATCATCACTTCCAACGCTGCCGGAGGCCTGGTGCGCATTCGCGATATTGCCAGAGTCGAACTGGGGGCCAAAACCTACCGGACCGAATCAACCATGAACGGGGCTCCGTCCGTAACCCTGGCGATCTACCGCGCCGCCAACGCTAACTCTTTGGAAACCATGAGCGAGGTCCGGACCACGCTCAAAAACCTGGCTCTCAGGCAACCTGGCGATATTCAATACCTGATGCTCTACGACACCACCAGGTATGTTTCGACCACCATTCGTGAAATCGTGCGAACCCTGTTCATAACCTTTCTTCTGGTTCTTTTCGTAAATTATATCTTTCTTCAGGATTGGCGGGCCACGCTGGTGCCGACCGTAACCATTCCAGTTTCGTTGTTGGGGACCTTTGCCGTCCTTCTGGCTTTGGGTTATAATGCCAATACGATCTCCATGTTTGCCTTAATCATGTCAATCGGGGTGGTGGTTGACGATGCGATTGTCGTAGTCGAAAATGTTTACCGGCTCATGGATGAAGAGAACCTTGCCCCCAAAGCCGCAACCCTTAAAGCGATGCAACAGGTTACCGCACCAATCATCTCTACAACCTTGGTTTTACTCGCCGTATTTGTCCCAGTTGGTTTCCTGCCCGGCATTACCGGACAACTCTACAAACAATTTGCCGTAACTATCTGCACCGCCGTTGTCATCTCAACCATTAATGCCCTGACCTTGAGCCCGGCCCTCTGTGCGGTCTTGCTAAAACCCCCTAAAAACATACAGCGGGGCCCTTTAGCCTGGTTTAACCGAACCCTCGATTTTTCACGTGACCGATATGTGGCTGGCACTACCTGGCTGCTCCGGCGTAAAGCCGTAGTTATGATAATTTTTATCGGCATTTTCGGGGCCTCCTATTACCTGTTCACCGACCGGCCGGTCAGCTTTTTACCAAAAGAGGATATCGGCGCTTTTTACCTTAACATACAGTTGCCGGAGGCTTCATCTCTATCCCGCACCAGTAAGGTTTTAGAACGGGTCACCAAAGAACTCCAAAATATTAAAGGCGTTAAGGACGTTCTGCTGGTCAGCGGCTACAGTCTGCTCAGCGGGGCCGCCGAAAATGTCGGTTTGGGGGTCGTCATACTTGATCCCTGGAATCAGCGGACCAGCAAAGAACTGCAATTCGGAGCTATTCTGAAAAAAGTGCAGGGCAAACTCTCGGCCATCTCGACGGCCAACATGTTCGCCTTCTCACCCCCACCGATCCGCGGCCTGGGCCGCACTGGCGGGTTTAATTTTCAGATGCAGGGCTTGGAAGATCAAAACCCACAGGAGTTGGCGGCCGCAGCCAAGGCACTGGTTATCGCCGCTAATCAAGAACCTTCCCTGCAAAGAGTGTTCAGTACTTACACAGCCAACACTCCACAAATTTCCATTACCGTCAACCGCATCCGGGCCGAAACTCTCAACGTACCAGTCAGCAGTATCTTCGCCACCCTGCAGGCCCAGCTCGGCTCAAAATATGCCAACGACTTTAACCTATTAGGCCGGGTTTTTCAGGTCAGGGTGCAGGCCGACATCCAACACCGGAGCGCCATAAATGATATTAACCGACTCTACGTCCGCAGCCAAACCGGCAAAATGGTACCGATGCAAAGTTTAGTAACGGTAACCACTACCCTCGGCCCCCAGAATGTAAAACGTTATAATCAGTACAGCAGCATTAAAATTAATGGGAGTGCGGCCTTAGGATTCAGCTCCGGTGAGGCGATGGTAACGATGGCGCGGGTAGCCGCTGAAACCCTACCCCAAGGCTTTACTTTTGAGTGGTCGGGAATGTCTTTTCAGGAACAAAAAAGCAGCGGCCAGATTCCTATAATCTTCTCTCTGGCTTTGCTTTTCGCATATCTCTTTCTTGTGGCCCAGTATGAAAGTTGGAACATCCCGCTGGCAATCGTCATTTCGGTTCCGGTGGCCAGTCTCGGCGGTTTGGCCGGTTTGTGGCTGGCCGGACTCAGTTTAAGCATCTATGCACAAATCGGCCTGGTGTTGCTAGTCGGCCTGGCCAGTAAAAGTGCGATTCTTATAGTTGAGTTTTCTAAAACACTGCGTGAACAAGGGGCCTCAGTGGCCGACGCCGCAATCGCCGGAGCCAAAGTTCGTTTCCGACCGGTCTTAATGACCGCCTTTACATTTATTCTGGGAATCGCACCTATGGTAATCGCCAGCGGTGCCGGAGCCGGCAGTCGCCAGGCAATAGGCACCACAGTCTTTTACGGAATGCTGGCCGCGACCCTGATCGGCATTTTTCTGGTTCCGGCACTTTATTACATGTTTCAGTCGGGCCGTGAAAAAGGTCACGCCTGGCGCACGCGCCGAAACAGTTAAGTTACAAAAGAGATAACCATGAACACAATTTTTTTCAGTCAACGAACCTGCAAATACGCCTGTCAAATCTTGACAAGTTATTCCGCAACCATCCTGTTACTAATCATCGCAGCTCTAGCTTTAAGCGGTTGCGCCGCCGTCGGCCCGGACTATATCCCGGTCAAGCCCAAAACTCCGGGGAAATGGTCAACCACACTAGAAGGCGGCCTCAACGCCGGGCTGCCGGAACCCGAGACTATGGCTTGCTGGTGGAAAGTTCTTATTGATCCGGAACTCTCCAGCCTTATTGAACGAGCCGTCTGTGGCAACCTTGACTTGCAGGCCGCCCGGGCCCGGATCCGTGAAGCCCGAGCCCGCCGTGGGGTTAGTCGCTCTTATTTTTCCCCGACTCTAGAAACTGGCGCTTACGCGGGCAAAAGTCGCGATCGCAACAAAAGAGAGGATAAACTTTACACCACCGGATTTGATGCAAGTTGGGAGCTCGATATTTTTGGCGGTATCCGACGTTTGGTGGAGGCCAGTGAAGCTGATCTCGAAGTCGCCCAGGAAAACTTACATGACGTACTTGTAAGTTTGCTGGCTGAAGTAGCTTTAAACTATGTTGATGTGCGTACCTACCAGAACGGTTTGACCGTTATTGAAGAAAATCTTAAAGCTCAACAAGAGACCTACGACCTAAACAACTCACGTTTTCAGGCGGGCATCATTAATGAACTGGCGGTTCAGCAATCGCTCTACAACCTGGAACGAACCCGATCGCAAATCCCGGTTATTCAAACCCGGCTGGAAGCTGCCAAAAATCGCCTGGCCGTATTGCTCGGACAGGCGCCCGGTACCATCCATGCCGAATTGGTCACCAGAAAGCCGATTCCAGCACCGCCGGCGCAACTGGCTATCGGGGTTCCGGCTGAAACTTTGCGGCGGCGGCCCGATATCCGCCGAGCTGAACGTCGGCTGGCAGCCCAAACCGCCCGAGTTGGGGTGGCTATGGCCGACCTCTATCCTCGATTTAGTTTAAATGGCAGTATTGGGCTTGAATCGCTTTCAACCGGAAACTTTTTCAGCGCTGCCAATCGAACCTGGGATTTTGGTCCAACTATTTCCTGGAAAATTTTTCAGGGTAACGCCATCCGCCAGAACATCGAAATCCATTCCGCCCTCCAGGAACAGGCCTTGATTGAATACGAAATGACCATCCTGAAGGCCCAAGAGGAGATCGAAAACGTACTTGTGGCTTATGCCAATCAACAGCGCCGCTATCAAGCCCTGCTGGCCGCCACGGCGGCAGCCCAACAGGCAGATCGACTGGCCCGAGATCAATACCAGGTCGGCCTGGTCGATTTCAACAATGTCCTGGATGCCCAACGCTCACTACTGCTTTTGCAAGATCAACTGATTTTGAGTGAAGGATCTGTGACCACCAATCTGGTACGGCTCTATAAAGCCCTCGGCGGCGGCTGGAAATCACTGAAAACGGTGGAAGAGAGCGATTAAATATGATTTAAACGACCTTTTCACCTCACTGTCCCAACCCAATATCGGTAATGCCTATTTTTTGATTAAACTTGATGAAACCGAAAAAACCGCCACCTCATTTTTGCATGAGATTAAAGAAAAATTCGACTTTTCATTGGAAAATACAGCTTTGTGAACCCTAAATAATTAGACAAAAGTCATCTAAGGAGAATAAAAAAATGAAACAACAGATTAAAATTATGCCATGCCTGGATATGCAGAACGGTCGTGTTGTCAAAGGTGTTCATTTCGTTGAAATTAAGGATGCCGGCGATCCGGAAGAGTGTGCCAAGGCTTATTGCGAAACAGGAGCTGATGAACTTGCCCTGCTCGATATCACCGCTACGGTGGAAGGTAGAGCCACCATGCTTGACGTGGTCAAACGGGTCTCTGCAGTCACCACGATTCCCTTTACCGTCGGCGGAGGCATTGCTGATGTAAAATCAGCGGAAGCCGTGCTCCGTGCCGGAGCTGATAAAGTGTCAACCAGCAGTGCCGCTTTTCGGAATCCCGAAGTGATCGCGGAAATGGTGAAGGCTTTTGGTGCTGACAAGGTAACGGTTGCCATCGATGTAGACCGGAATGCGGCCCTGCCTTCAGGCTATGAAGTCTATATTGACGGCGGGCGGACAGCAACCGGTTTTGATGCCATTGAATGGGCAAAACAGGTAGACGGTTATGGAATCCCGGTAATTCTCCCCACCAGTAAAGCCGGGGACGGTGTCCAGACTGGCTATGACCTGCCGATAATTAAAGCTATCAGGGAAGCGGTTTCAGCTGAAGTAGTAGCCTCTGGCGGGGCCGGGAAACTAGAACATTTTTTTGATGCCGTCCAAGCGGGGGCTTCCATTTTGCTAGCTGCATCGGTGTTTCATTTCGGACTTATAGGGGTCGATGATGTTAAAGCCTACCTTCGCAACCGAGACATTCCTGTTCGCTGAAACTGAGCAGGAAAAGGGTAACATCTGCATAGCAAAATCTGGGTTTGCCCAGCATCCCGGGTACTGAAAATTACGGAAAGAAAAAGGCCGTCTCTCTCACAAGAAACGGCCTTGATGGTCGGGCTCCCCTGGTGTACTCATTTCGAAACTTCTCCAAGGCTGTCGAAGAAATAATATGGGTCGGATAATGAGGTGGGCCTACTTAAACGAACAAGTTGCAAAAAAAGCGCGCTGACTCTATAAAAGAGGACATGAAATCATCACCAAACAAAGTCACTTCCCTTACGGCTGCCATTGCTGCGCTGGTAAAGGATAGTTGCCATTTGAGTATCGGTGGCTTCACGATAAACCGCAACCCGATGGCAGCGGTTTATGAAATTATCCGACAACAGAAAAAAGGGTTGCATCTCTATGCACACTCCAACGGCCAGGGAGTTGATGAACTGATTGGTGCCGGTTGTGTCGCCCGGCTTGAGATTGCTTATGCCGGCAATGGTCGTTTCGCCCCAACTTGTGTCCGTTTCCGCCGGGCCGTGGAAAATCGCGAAATAATCGTCGAAGATTATTCCAACTACCAGATGACCTTGCGTTTCATGGCCGGAGCCATGGGCCTGCCCTTTCTGCCGACGCGCTCGGGACTGGGTACCGACATCGTCAAAAAATGGGGCTTTTCAAAGGCGTTGCGCAAGGTTGACAAAACTTTGCCAGACCATAAACTGGCAACCATCGACAATCCCTTCGGCAACTGGTGCGAGTCGCCAAAGCTGGTGCTGGTTCCGGCCATTAACCCCGATGTCACAATTATCCATGTTCAGCAGGCTGACCGTCGCGGCAATGCCCGGATTCAGGGTTTGACCTTTGCCGACGTCGAACAAGCAAAAGCCGCCCGCCATCTGCTCATCACCTGTGAAGAGCTGGTCGAGGAAGACTTTCTCAAGCGTAACCCAGACCATAATCAGATTCCGTTTCTCCATGTCGATGCCGTAGTTCCGATCGC
>Ga0307991_1003341_pt1 | contig 10392 bp, 3 predicted proteins | sample EllFjometagen131_FD_203146 | JGI IMG/M metagenome (GOLD analysis project Ga0307991, IMG submission 203146) | Marine microbial communities from Ellis Fjord, Antarctic Ocean - #131 | ecosystem: Environmental > Aquatic > Marine > Unclassified | place: Southern Ocean | collected 2014-10-08 | reverse complement strand
ATAAGATTATTAAGCTGCGAACAAAAATATAAAAATAAATATTAACCCTTTTGCTCACTGAATAAATAAATCTTATCTTTGTATTATTCTTTTCTTATCCGTGTTAATCAGTGTAATCTGTGGCTAAATAATCTTTCTTGCTTTTTGCTTATCTGAGTTGGGTTTTTACTAAATAAAACTAACTCTTTATCAGTTTACCTGCTTTTAATATATCCCGCAGATGCTTAAATCTGAATAATCCTACTGAAAGAGTATAACATGAATTCCAGCAGCCCTTACACTGGCGGAATTGCTCCAGTTTTCGCTGCCATTTATCAGATTTAAATATTTCACTCGCTTCTTGCTCAAGCAGATTTCCAACCGGTTCTCCAAAGCAAACTTCCACTTTGCCATCAGGATTGATGAAAAACTTGCTGCCTACAGTCGGCATCAAAAGGTAAGGACATATCTTAACAAAACTATATTCCAGATAATCCCTATAACCCTTTATCAGCCAATCATGTGACCATACTGCCGGTGAATCTATAGCATATTTTATTACTTTATCAAATTCAGTAAAATCAGTGATCTTCAGTTCATCATTTTCATTCTGATTTTCCGAACGCCATCTGTAAATATCAAGGTTTGCCCGCCAACCAATCTTTTCAATAAACTTTATTACATCAATCACCTGATAAAGGTTTTTTTGACTGGTGACAATATTAACTCCCAGTTTTCGCTTTAAACCTCGCGCTCGCAGATGATTATTGATACGGCGCATATTCATTTCCACAGTTTCAGAGACATTTTTTGCTCCGCGCAAGGTGTCAGCAACTTCTCCAAATCCGTCAAAAGAACACGACATTGAGATGGGATATCTTTCCAGAATTCGCAATAGCTTGTCCATAGTCTTTTCATCATAATAAAGCGTCGTAAGCAGATGCAGCCGTATAAATTTCTTCTTGTGAGCATATTCAATAAATTTTTCTATCTCAGGATGCAACATTGGGTCTCCACCCGAAAGTGTCAAACCCAGTGTTCCTTGTTTGATCAGACGCTTCAATATCAACTTGAAATCCTCAAACTTCATAAATTCATTAACTGTGATCTGTTGCGGAATCGTGCATTGCAGGCAGTTCTGCGAACAGCGGTGGGTAAGAAGCACATTTGTAAACAGCATAGACGGTTTACCTGTCACCCAATTCAGTAATAGCTTAATTATTCTTCCTATCATCATTAACCCTCAAAGTATTTATTTTCTAAAACATACATAAATAAATAAATCTTTCTGTCAAACAAAATAATCGATTCCCATATCCCCTTAAAAAATCTTATAAATTTATTGACTAAACCGGTAAGTGATTTTTAGCGTGGATTGGATTGATAATAATCCGGGAGATACATTACATGAAAACTAAGCTGGTAATATTGCTTTTATTGCTTTTTATTTCACTTTTTGGGGAAACCCTGGAATTTCAGTTGCAGTTTGAGCTACCGCAATTATCAAGAGAAGGTGAATTTACCAGGCTTGAATATGAAGATTGCCAAAATGTGGGGAAGAGCGGAAATCCAGAATTGCCCCAAAAAGGTGTGCAGTTATTGTTGCCACCAGGCAATGTAGCAATAAATGCCGAAGTAACCAATATCTCATATTATGCCAATTCTCCTGAATTAAAGATATATCCGATTCAGATGTCAGTTCCTCTTTCTCGGGCGGAGGATTTTGTTTTTACTCCTCCGGGTGATATTTATCTTGAAGATGGTGTTTTCCCCACAACTCCTCTTAGTCAGGTAATCACGCAATTCAAAAACGGGCATCCCATCTCTCTGTTTACCGTTTGCCCTGTAAAATATTATCCTGCCAAGGATTCGGTAGTTTTTATTAAATCTATCACTGTTAAGTTATTCTTAGAAAAGTCACAAACAGCCCTCCAAAATTATAAACATGATTCCAAAATTGCTGAGCAGATAAAAAGCATTGTCGCTAATCCACAAAATATTAATTTGTATGATGATACATCCTGCAGGTCTGATAATATTGATATTCTCGTAGTAACCAACGCAGCTTTAAGCCCGGCTTTTGATGACTATCTGCATTTCAAAGAAACCTGCGGCTATTCAATTGCGCTCATCACTACAGAAGATATTTATGCAAATTATCCAGGGGCTGATGCTCAGGAGCAGATTCGCAATGCCATTATTGATTATTATCAGGAATATGGCTTGCAATTCGTGATTTTGGGCGGTGATAGTTCGCCTGTTGATCCTGAACGCAATATTGTTCCTCATCGCGGTTTTTATGGTGAGGTGGCAAACTTTGAAGATTTTGATATTCCAGCCGATATGTATTACTGCTGCCTGGATGGTTGCTGGAATGATGATAATGATGAATATTGGGGTGAATATTATGAAGGTGATTTCTTTCAGGAAATTTCTGTCGGAAGGATCGCTGGTGCCACTATCGCTGAAATATCTGCTCATCTTCATAAACTGTTTCTCTATCAATGTGCTCCCGTTGCCGCTGATCTGGAAAAGTGTCTGCTTGTGGGACAGCAGCTGGGTGAAATTATATATGGTGGTGAATATCTCGATGAACTTGCCTCCGGCTCTGATAACTGGGGCTATTCTACAGAAGGTATTTCTGATAATTTCTATATTACCAGACTTTACAGGATGTATGAAGATTGGGAAGATGAAGATCTTTTTGAATGTTTTAATGCAGGAACTAATCTGGTGAATAATATGGGTCATGGCAATACCAGTTACTGCTTTGATCTGAATACTGATCAATTGCTGCCTGAAAATATTACAAATGACGGTATCGTTCACGGCTTCTTTAATTGTTATTCGCAAGCCTGCTATAGCGGTGCTTTTGATAATCGCACTACTATTATGGGTGAATATATACAGGAAAGTTTTGCAGAAAAAATGACTACTATGGAAACTGCTGCCGCTTCCTTTGTAGCTAATTCGCGGTACGGATGGTTCGCAGGTGCTACCACAAACGGCATTTCGCAACATTATGCCAGAGAATTTTATGATGCCATATTTGGTGATGAAATTGTCATTATTGGGCTGGCAAATGCAAAAGGAAAAGAAGATAATGCAGCCTATATGCAGGTTAGTGAAACTAATCGCTGGACTTACTATAATCTTAATCTGTTGGGAGAACCTTCCATGAATTTGTGGACACAGCTGCCTGAATATATCCCGATTTCTTTTCCTGCTCAAGTTCATGTGGGTGATTTGGAAATTAACTATGATTGCGAGATAGATGATTTGCAGTTTGCCTTTTTCTTAGATGATGAACTGGTGGGGTGCGGTAATTCTGGTGATGATCCTATTGATGTGATGTGTCTTAATGAGCCTTTATCACATTCCGGGTTTCTGCATGCTTACGTAAATAAAGCTAATTTCTGGCAATATTATTTCCAGATTGAGGTTTTACCAGTTGACCAGGAATTACTGATTGTGGATTTTATGCTTGATGATTCACAAAGCTGGCTGCCAAACGGTTTACCTGATTACGGAGAAGATATCTCTATTTCAGCAAGTCTTCTCAATGCCGGCATGCAGGATGCTAACAATATTGAACTTATCATTACATGCTCAGATAGCTGCATATCTATTACTAATAGTTCTTATGCTGTGACATCTCTCAATGCAGGTGATCAATTAGCTCTTGATAATGTCTTTGCGTTCACGCTTGCTGAAAACATCCCTGATGCTCATGAAGTACTTGTAAATTTGCAGATTTTCCTAAATGCACAGCTTATTCGCGAATATCAATACAATTTCACTGCCCAGGCTCCAATTATGCAAATTCAGGATATGAACGTGTTTGACCATAATAATGGTGTGCTTGATCCTGCTGAAACTGTTGTATTTGAGGTTCCCATAAAAAATATCGGACATTCCGTTACATCTCCGGCAACCTGTAGTTTTCTCTGTGATAATTCACAGATATCTATTGCTGATAATTGTCAAAATGCCGGACAAATTGAACCTCAACAGACCGTCACACTTAGCTTTGATGTTACTGCCAATGAAGCTTTGACTGCCGGGGAATTAGTAGAATTTACCATGATAAGCGAGGCTGGAGGATATTATTTCATTGATAATATTCCATATTACACCGGCGTGGTTATTGAAAACTTTGAAACTGCCGATTTTTCACTATTCCCCTGGTTTTTCATTTATCTTCCGGGATGGTTGATCTCTAATCAAGCTTATGAAGGTGATTATTGCGCCTGTACTCCTCCTATGAATAATATGAGCCAGGCAAGAATGGAAATTACGGTTAATACAGTTCAGGATGGATATATTAGATTCTGGATTAAAACCTCTATGGATGAAAATTATGACGGCATCTTTGAATTTTTCCTTAACCACGGGGATGATCAATTTTCTATTACCGGCACTCATGACTGGTTTCAAGTTGATATTTTTACTCCAGCAGGTGACAATGAGTTCAGCTGGGTTTTCTTTACCCATAATGCTTGTGATGCACGCGTATGGTTAGATCACGTCGTTTTCCCGCCTATGGCTGTGATTACAGGTATTGAAAATTCCATTATTACAAATATTCCTCCGGTCAATTTTCCAAATCCTTTTAACCCGGAAACAACAATCACATATTATCTCACTCAAGTTGAAGAAGAAGTGACTATTAACATTTATAACATAAAGGGACAAAAAGTATATTCCACCACAAAATATACACAATCTCCCGGAGAAAACAAATTCATCTGGAACAGTAATTCCGCACCCACAGGAATATATTTCTATCAGATAAACACCTCAAACAAAGCCCAAAAAGGGAAAATGCTCCTGATAAAGTAGTTCTAAGACGGGAAACGAAATTACGAAAATGCGAAAATGGGAGAAGATAAGAAAATCCAGACCAGGGATGGTCTGGAAACGTACACAGGGCATTCTTGTCCTGATTAATCTTTTTATATTTCATGAATTTCTCGGCAAGCAGATACCACGAACTATACAGTATTAATCCCACATTGTGAAATAAACTTTCAAAAATGGGTTAAAAGTTCCCTGAATTTTGAACCACGGAACACATAGAACATACTGAAGAAAGAGAAACGAAGAGAAGAGAAGACTTTGAACCGTTTTCGTTTCATTGAAAATGCTCCGTAGTTTCAACGAAGGGGATTTCGCAATCTCGCAATTTCACATTTTCGCAGTTTAGTTTCCCGTTTCTCGTCTCCCATCTTCACTCTTCATTGGAAGGGAATAGAAATTGCTTACTTTTAAGATAGGAAAAATTATGAAAGGGGATTTTAATGAAAAAGGCACTGATAATTATCATTTTTTTGGGCGTATTGACTTTACTTGCAGATGAGATTGTTGAATATAATTTTGACTATCCTGAAATTCGGGGAGCTGGAAATTATGATGAACTGGTTTATGAAAACTGTCTTAATCTGGGAGAAGAAGGAAATCCGGCTATGCCGCAGATGGCAGCGAATGTATTGCTTAGAAGAGGTGAAGCTGCTTTATCTATTGAGGTTATGAGCGTTTCTTATTATGATGGTTACGAAAACTTGCGGTTGAAACCAGCAGGAAAACCTGTGCCGCTTTCAAAGATATATGACGAGGATTATACTTATTGGGAAAGTGACATTTACAGCCTTGACAGCAGTTATCCTGCAGAAAAGACTTCTGCACTTGATACAGGTTTTTTGAGTGGTCATCCGATAACAACGTTTACACTATGTCCCGTGGAATATACACCTGTAACTGGTGAAACACGTTTTATGGAAAATATAGTATTACGTGTAAGAACGGGTAATGACAACAGAGCTATTGCCGCAGAGAGTCTTTTGAGGCATGATGATGCGATTGCTGTCAGACTTGCAAAACTGGTTGATAATGTCACCGCAATTGACCGTTATAGTAACACTTCTCAGACTCGTCCTGATGAATATGATATATTACTTATTACCGGAGCATCACTGCTGCCGCATTTTGGCGAATACATTTCTTTTAAGGAAAGTTGCGGATATTATGTGGCAACATTGACGACTGATTATATTAATTCAAATTACACAGGAGCTGATACTCAGGCAAAGATCAGAAATGCAATTATTGATTATTATCAGAATCAGAATATCAGTTACGTGATTTTGGGTGGCGATAGCGATCCTGAAAATGCTCATGCCGACGTGATACCGCATCGTGGCTTTTATGCAGATGCAGGCGGAGAAACTGATTATGATATTCCGGCAGATATGTATTATGCCTGCCTTGACGGCACCTGGAATGATGATAATGACAATATGTGGGGTGAAAGCAATGAAGATGATCTTTATGCAGAAGTTTCAGTAGGCAGAATTTGTGTGGATGATGCCACTGAAATATCGCAGCAGACCCATAAAATGATGATGTATGGAACCAGCCCTGTGGAAGATAATCTTGAGGAATTTTTGCTGATAGGAGAATACCTGTGGCCCAGCACTTATGGCGGGCAATATATGAATGAAATTGCTGAAGGCGGTAATAGTAACGGCTATTATTCAGAAGGATTTAGCAATAATATCAACTTAAACACACTATATGAGATGGATAATGACTGGACGAGTAATGATCTTTATAATGAATTAAATGCGGGTGTGAATATGGTGCATCATCTGGGACATGGAAATCCGGTGCATTGTTTCAATATTGAGAACAGCAATCTGACGACTAATAATCTTACCAATAACGGTATCACGAGTGGCTATTTTACTGCATATTCGCAAGCGTGCTATAGCGGCTCTTTTGATAACCGTGATTTTACAGCGGGATCATATTACGGAGAAGACTGCTTTTGCGAAAAGATGACAACTATGGAAACAGGAGCTTCGAGCTTTATAGCTAATTCGCGCTATGGCTGGGGAATGCAGCAGAGCACAAATGGTGCCTCGCAATATTTTCATCGTCAATATGCAGATGCCATATTTGGTGAAGGATTTACTAAAATAGGTGACGCTAATGGAGATTCCAAAGAAGATAATGCAGCTTATATCAATTCGCAGGGAGTAATCCGTTGGTGTGCTTATGAAATAAACCTATTTGGTGATCCATCAATGGATATCTGGACAGCAGTGCCTGAAGATATGGATGTATCAATCGCACCTTCAATCCCCATTGGGATAGATGAGATCAGTATCAGCACAGACGTAATGGGTGCAAGAGTTGCCATTATGCAGAATGATGTACTTTTGGGACGGGGTGTTACCAATTTTAACGGCGATGTGGATGTGCAGCTGGAAAACGCAATTAGCGATCCTGCACCACTGGAAATATCTATTATGGCACATAATTATAACCGCTGGGAAAGTGCGATAATCGTGGTTTCTGATCAGCCTTATGTGATTTATGAAGACTTAGATATCAATGAAGTAACCGGAAACGGTAATGGATTGGCAGATTATGATGAGACCTTGAGTCTTGATCTGCATCTTTACAATGTGGGCAATCAGCCTGCAACCGGAGCTGAACTTATGGTAACGACTGCTGATCAATATGCTCAATTAACCGATGATTCTGAAATAATTGGCTTGATAGCAGCAGAAACAGTAATCGTGCTTGAGGATGCAATAAGCTTCATTATTTCAGATGATGTGCCGGATCAGCATGTAATCGACTTTGTGGTGACAGTTAATGATGATAATGGAGCACAGTGGATTTCAGATTTTGAGATACTGGTCAATGCTCCAGAAATGTTATATACAGGCTTAGAAATTGATGACAGCATAAACGGAGATAATGACGGGATTCTTGATCCCGGAGAAACAGCAGATGTTACGATAAATATTTTAAATAACGGACAGAGTTTATCTCCGGCAGCATCTTTGGAATTATCTACAGGATGCGAAGATATCACCATAATGGAAACTGTAGTACCTCTGGGACAGATTGAGGCTGGAGCTGCAGCGAGTGGTATATTTACCGTAGTGGTAGGTAATGATATTGAGATCGGAACTCCTGTGAACTTTATGCTGATCTGTACCTGCGAAAATTATACGATACTGGAAGAATTTGTGGAATCAGTAGGCTTGATAGTAGAAGATTTTGAAAGCGGTAATTTCAATACTTATGAATGGGAATTTAGCGGTAACGCCAACTGGACGATCAATAACCTGGCTTATGAAGGCAGTAACAGTGCCAAATCAGGAGATATTGGAGACAATCAGAACAGTGGACTGCAGGTGGAACTGGATGTTCTTCTTGATGGTCAGATCAGTTTCTGGTATCGCGTTTCAAGTGAAGCAGGTTATGATTTTTTCCGTTTCTATATTGATGGCAGTGAACAAGGTGCTTGGGCAGGAGAAATTCCCTGGACGCAAACCAGTTTTCCCATTACTCAAGGTAATCATACACTGGAATGGCGTTATACAAAAGACGGATATGTGGACAGTGGTTCTGATTGCGGCTGGCTTGATTATATAATTTTCCCGGCTATCGGGATTCCTGATCCTGCAGAAATGGTGCTGGATGCCGATGAGCTTAACTTCATTCTGGAAGAAGGCGAAACGGGATACGGCACAATAGAAATTGGCAATGGGGGAGAAGCAAATCTGGAATGGAATGTGAGTAAACATTATCTGGATAGCCGTGAAAGCGGAGGTCCCGATGATTATGGATATATGTGGAAAGACAGTAATGAAGCAGATGGCGTCGAATTTGACTGGATAGATATTTCAGCCACAGGCAATGCACTGTCTTTTTCGAGTAATGATGATGCAGTGGGACCTTATCCCATTGGTTTTGATTTCAATTTTTATGGAGTAGATTATGACGAATTTATCGTTAATCCCAACGGCTGGATAGGCTTTGGTGATGATTCCAATGCATGGTCAAACAGCTCTTTGCCGGGTTCAGATGCACCACGGGCTGCGATCATGCCATTTTGGGATGATCTTTATCCTGAAATCGGATCAAATGGTGGTGGAGACGTATATTACCAGAGTTTTGATGATCATCTGGTAGTGATGTTTGATGACGTGATCCATTACTCGGGCGAATATGATGGAACTTATGACTTTGAAGTTATCTTATGGTCAACAGGTGAGATCAAATTGCAGTATAATGACCTCGTTGGTGACCTTGATACATGCACCATCGGAATCCAGAATGCCAGCGCAAATGACGGGCTTTTGGTAGTTTATAATGATGATTATCTGGAAGAAAACCTGGCAATAGAGATCGTGAAAGTGATTGATTGGCTGGAAATATCAAATACAGGCGGTGTGCTGCTGATGAATGAAGAAGAAGTTTTGCAGCTTACTGCTAATAGTGAAGAACTGACAGCCGGAGAATATGTTTGCGAACTGCTATTTAACAGCAATGATCCTCAAATGTCCTCATTTACTGTGCCTGTAACGATGACAATCGGCATGGGAATAGTTTATGGAGATGTGGATAGCAATCATCTGGTGGAAGCCTTTGATGCATCTTGCGTATTACAATACTGCGTGGGCAATGATCCGCTGCCGGAACTGGATCCCTTACCCTGGGAAACTGACCGTCTGGAAGCTGCGGATGTGGATAATAATAACAGTATAGAAGCTTATGACGGCTCTTTGATCTTGCAGTATGTCGTAGGTCTTATTACGGAGTTTCCAGCTCAGAATGGTGAGATTGTTTTTGTACCCGATGCAGAAGCACGTCTGGAAATTGAAACTGAAGGGACTGAACATTTTCTGCAAATAATAGCTGGAAGAGACTTGATGGCTATTTCAATTTCTGCGCCAGATCTGGAAAATGTGATCTTTGGAGAGCCACAGTTACTTGCTGATATCGAAGGTTCATTAGCATGGTCTGAGACAGAAGGATGGTTGTTGGCATTTTGCCAGGCAGAGGCATTTACCGAAGATACACCGATCTTGCGGATACCTTTGACAATTTCGGAAGGTGCAGGTGAAGAATCATTTATGACCCAGATGAATACTGCTGACTGGCAGGAAGTGAGTTATGATTTCCATACAGTGGCAGGTGAAGAAAATGACATCATTCTGGCAAATGAACTTTTGGGTAATTATCCCAATCCATTTAATCCTGTCACCATGCTGAGTTTCAATGTAAAAGATGATAACACCAGAGTAATTTTGGATATATATAACGTAAAAGGACAGCATATTATCACATTGGCAGACGGCAGCTTTGACAGCGGAAAACACAATTTGAACTGGAACGCTGCAGGTCAGGCAAGTGGAGTATATTTTTATCGTGTAAATATCGGTGAATATTGCGCAACACGTAAGATGTTGATGATAAAGTAAATAAATAATATCAAAACTTATGGATGTTATGTGAGAAAAATCGTTACTTTGGCAATTATTCTATTGGCTATCAGCAGTATGCACGCTGTGTGGGTTAGCGCAGATGCAGTTGTTGATGAATTGTTCACGT
>Ga0307991_1003339_pt1 | contig 10398 bp, 12 predicted proteins | sample EllFjometagen131_FD_203146 | JGI IMG/M metagenome (GOLD analysis project Ga0307991, IMG submission 203146) | Marine microbial communities from Ellis Fjord, Antarctic Ocean - #131 | ecosystem: Environmental > Aquatic > Marine > Unclassified | place: Southern Ocean | collected 2014-10-08 | reverse complement strand
TGCCCGTGGCGGTTGTTCCCTGTATCGCTGTGACCGCCTGAGTGGTTACGGTGGGTAAAGTAGGCAAAGAGGAATAATCTGCTAAAGTTTTGATACGCGTTATTCCCCCAACGTTTATTTTCATCATTACGTCTCCCGCATCTCCCCCACCAGTTCCATCAGAAACCCATTGAACTGAATTTCCTGAGTCTGGATCGGCCGGGTCCGATGATAATGGTCTTTGTGTTATAGCCCCATTGACATCTAATTTTGTGTCTGGGTCAGTTACGCCGATGCCGACGTTGCCGTCATTATAATACAAATCGGTACCTGTTTGAGTCCAATACCCACTGCCACTACCAATTGTTTGCGAAATGACTACTCCCCCTGATTTCTTTGCTTTAAGATTAAATTGATCGGTTGCCTCATCTAGCCAAAAACTATATTGACTATTTGCCAAATCAACATCAGCGGGAGCACTGCTTCCTGCCGGAAGAAAAGCATAATCACTTATTCCTCCTTCGGCATCAATTAAAGTAGAAGGACTATCTGTCCCTATTCCTAATTGACTTTTAATAATAATGCTATTGCCAATAGAAGTAGAAGTTGGAACAGCTGAAAAAACTAGATAACCAAAGCCAAGACTAGCCATTAGAACACAGGCAATAATTGCTCCAGCGTGCTTTTGAACCCAACTAAAGAACTTTTGATAAGAAGTTGTTGTTTTCATAAATTTATATAATAAGTTTTATGTTTTTTAAAATTAATTTAAACTATTTATTAACAAACAGATCGTTCTGGCAATCTAATATTTTTACCACAAAAACAATATCTTCTTCTATCTTTATAACACATATAACACATTTTTTCACTAAGTTTTAGCCAATTTAACCGATGAATGTTTTTCTATTTTCTGATTCCTGTTTTTCTAAGTCAATCAACTCTTTTTGAATAAGTTCTATCTTTCTTGTCATAAATTTTTTATTTACCATAGATGCTCTATTTTAATAATTTAGGCCTCTTTTTTACTAGAATGTCTTCCAAGCCAAAAAGTCGCTGACTGTCAACTGCAAACTTCGGGTCAATTAAATCAAGCAGGCTTTTTTATTGCCCGCAAATTCTACTAAACTATCTACATCGCTGTCCTTCTTAGCTTTTCCCCTCACAAAGAAACCAAAAACTCCTATCTTCTTTATGCTATAACCTCTCAAAACAAGGACAATTTGCCTTTTTGTGTTTTGTGCAGACGCATTCATAGTAAAATCTTAATCTTATTTTATTTTAGCGCAATTTATCTTTTTTGTGCTAAAGAACAAAATTGGTTTATGTATAATCACAGAATTTGAAACGCCTCAATTAATATAAAATTAAAAGTGATAATATTTATTTCCTTTTTAACTTTAATTATTTGGCTATATCTAAAAAATCTTTGACTAGCTTTGCTCTTATCGCTCCGTTTCTTTTTTTGATCGCATTTATCCAACTCACTTCTCGATCCTTAATTTTAGTAAAAATAAAAGATCTTTTATTAAACTTTCCTTGATCCAGATTTTCTGCTTTTCATTCAAAACTTCTCCCATCCCACTTAAAATATCACGGTTTTCCACTTTTCTCAGAGAAGAAATGCATTTTCGCAAAAAAGAATTAAAAGTTCCTCCCGATCTTTCTTCAATTATCTCCTTGTTTACTGCCCAATTATCCTTAAGGAAAAACCAAACATCATAAATGTCGCGATTAGCCTTACCCATTCTTTCGTACATAGCCATCAATTTATGAGCAAACATATCTTCCTTTTTCATCACCAACATCGAAATTCCAAGATGTGTTTTCAATGCATATCGAGAACCGAATGATCGGCGATTAATTTCCACTTTGATGTTTTGAGCTTTTTCTTCGTACGAAAGTAAGAAAAAAAGATTAAATCTTTTTTTCCTTGCTTCTTTAATCTTGCCATATTTGCTAACAATGCGTTCCACTCTTAAAAAAACATTATTTTCTCTTGTCTCGTCAAGTAAATCAAAATCTAAATCGACAGAGAAACGGGGCAAATCATAGAATAGATAAGCAGCTGTGCCACCCTTAAACCCTAAAAACGGAGATATGTCTGTATCAGAATAAATATCTTTAAGAATTTGAACTAACAAATTGTTGTGCGTTGCTATATCTAGACTCATACGAAATTACTGATCAGCTTTAAAATTCTCATAATGTTCTTTGACCTTTCTTTCCATGCGTTTATTATTTTGATAAATGGATAAAATTTCAAAAATTTTGTTCCAATTTAGCGCAGAAGGATTATCAAAATGATAATCCTTATTCAAATAAAGAACATCCAAAAATGCTCTTTCTGGAGTGGCAACAGAATAGTTCTCCGTAGTTTCTACCCCAGTGCTATTGGTCAAAATAATATCTTTTATTTTTCTATATGAATATTTTTGACCATCAACCTCTATCCCTCTTGTTAGGTAAGAAACAGCAAAAATCTGACCATAATACTGAAATGTAACGCCAGCTTGACCTAAAACAGTTTCCAGGCTTACATAAGCAGGCGTAAATATTCTAGTAGCCAACTCAAATCTATCGTAATCTCTATCTTTTGCGTAAATTCCCTGGCGAATACGGTAAAGATCGTTGTTCTTCAGATAGTAATTAATCCTTACTCTAGCCGCATTGCCAGAATCCCCCCACAACAAAACTATATCTTTAAAAGAAAAAACCGTCTTTTTTGAACGTAAAATTGTTGAAATATAATCCCCTTTTTTTATGTTCATGAACTAAGTATTAGCTTTAACCTCATATTCAGTTTAAGTCATGTTAGAAGCATTGTCAACTACAAAATTGTGGACGAAGCAAAAGAACCCTTTGGTGACTTTAAAAATATTCTAAAACAATCTGCGTCAAAGCAAAGCCACCTCTTTTATTGTTCTTATCCAAAAATACTTAAAAACAAAATTTCGTCTTTTGTTCTCTGGTTCTTTTATCCCCCCTAGTTTTTCTATATTTTTTGATGGAGAAATCGCTACCTTGATCTCCCTATTTTATCTCTTCCTCTAATGGAGAATTTTCTACTTGAGGAATTAAAACTATTGACTTTGTTGTTCCATCCTCTTGAGGAATATTAACTATTAATTTTCCCCCTTCTTTTAGCTGAGTAAGAACTGTTTGATTAAGAACACTTTGACCATCGCTAAATCCTTGTTGATAAGCGATAGCCTTGACTCTCAGCCATCCGAAATGAATATTAATCCCCAAAGAAACACAAACAAGAACTAGACCCAAAACTAAAAGTATTCTTTTGACGTGCTTTTTTTCTATCTTACGAGGCATTTTCATAATATTCTTTTGTTTAATTATATTACTACGTTATTCTATCGCATTCTTCACGAAAAATAAAACTTTTAAAATTAGTTGTCGCGACTCAACGATTCGGTTTCATTCTTCTCTCAAAGATAAAGAAACAACAATTAATTTCTATTAATTAGGTCCTTTCGTCTTGGCTCTACCAAATTGCTTGAGCATGTTAATTTAGTTATTTCCTTAGCAAGGCATTATTCTGATTGTCTTTCTTGCAAAGAAAATGATAATATTATTACAGAATTTGTTTATTCGCTAGATTGAAAACCGCCCTCGTAGCTTAATGGATAGAGTATTGGCTTGCGGAGCCAGTGATGTGGGTTCGATCCCCGCCGAGGGCACTACTTTAGAGAAAATGTTCTATACCCCCCCCCTAATTCCTGGTTTCTTTTTGTTTTTTCGATAGCTTGATTCATCCCAATTTTCTCTTACTGATTTTTTGCAGAATCGTTGCTTGTCCATATTGTTTATTGTTATAATAAATTTATCCACACTATAACTATTTTAATTTTTTGACTCGCTTTTTTGGAGACAAGAAATTATTCTTGTTCACAATAGATCTACCAAGTCGTTTTTCAAGCTTCCTTCTTGCGCCGCCGGCAATATTACCACCGGCCCTTGCGTCGCTTTTTAATTTTGGCACTCCTTGCGAATTTTCAGTACGATGAATTTCGGCAGTAGCTCGCTCTCCCAGCATACTAAAAATCAATTCAAAATCATCCATATGATCACGCAAATTTTCCCTATCCAACTTTTTCATTTTTTTATACTGGCTTGGCGTAATTCCAAAACACGCCTTGGAAATTTCCGCTGTCAAGATTTCATATTCTCTTTGTTTTTTAACTCCTCTTTCTTTCCATTCATCTGTTAATTCTTCACGAATGGCGATCCCGCGCATTCTTTTTTCTATCCAGCCGGAAGGATATCCTTTTAATTTATACAGCATTCTTGTTCTTTTGGTTGCCAGTTCTGGATCTTCTATTTCTTTTATTCGTTCATATCCGACTTTTGCCAGCCATCGCTTAAATGGTTCAGCTTTAGGAGACGGAATTGACTGAATAATCCTAAAAATTCCTTCGGTATTAGCACAATTTAATTTTTGTTTGCCTCCAGTAGTTTCTATAGAAAGGGGGGTGGCAATTTGCCCCCACCCTTCTGCCAATTCAGAATCTCTACGGCGCATATCCTTAATATATCCATCGGGCTGAACAGAATCTGTCAAAGCTAAAATTACATCAGTAATAACAAACCACCATTCATTTTTATAAATAGCTTTACGAATTTCTTTTTTTTGAAAAATGGCGATTTTTGTGGTCGTAATTTTTTTATTCATAACTATTGTAAGTATGTTAAAAATTTAAGATAAAGGGTAGACAAATTATTGGGCCAAGCATACCTATTCGTCTTACTTTATATTATGCCACATTTTTGATATTGTGATAATACAACAATGTCTTAGCAATATGACAATGTCCTACTTGGGCAATATAGAAATGTCATAGTTGAGAGAAATATGTCATCTTTTTTGTCAGAATAACAATTAAATAACCAAAGAAAAGAGGTGACAAAGTTAATCGCAATGAGTTCAAAAGAATTATCAAGAACGGGAATTATTAGAAATCTAATCGACCAGCGAGTTAATGGGACAGAAGCCACTAAACAACTGGGGTTGTCAACCAGACAGGTGAGAAGGATAAAAAGCCGAGTTGTTTGCGAAGGAACAGAAGGAATTATTCATCGAAGGACCTTATTAAGCACTCAAGGTACTCTAATTGTTTTTGGGGAATATAAGCATTTCTCATAGTTACTTTAAATTGGGGTATTTAACTGTCCTAATTCTATCAAATTTGGGTAGCCTAGTCAGATCTTCCTTGCTTGTTTTCTTATTGAGCTGACTCAATGTTACTCTCGCAAAAGGAATGCGAAGTAATTACAGGGAAAAACAACAGAAGCATTCGCCCTTTTTTAATAACCCAAGAATAGGTAGATCACTCCTTGTGGCCCACCTTTCCCATTGTTTGATACGTTTTGCTTTGAGTGATATTCTGAAAACATGCCAACAAGTAAAATTATATTAGAAATCCGTAAAGAACTTAAGGAAAATGCCGATCCTAAATACAAAGAAGGAGAGCTTAATTTTTTTAAAGAAAAAATTAAAACCTACGGAGTAAGGACTCTTGTTTCTCGAGAAATTTCCAAAGAATATTTTAAGAAAATTAAGCATTTAGAAAAGAAAAAAGTTTTTTCTTTTTGCGAGGAACTTCTAAGATCAGAATATATTCAGGAAATCGGCATTGCTTTTCGCTGGGCATTTAAATTTAAAAACCAACACGAGAAAAAAGATTTTAAAACCTTTGAAAGATGGCTTAAAAAATATATTTCCAACTGGGCAAATTGCGATGATTTTTGTACTCACAATCTCGGATATTTCATTGTTGAATTTCCTGAATTTATTCCCGAAATAAAAAAATGGGCAAAATCTAAAAACCGATGGGTAAAAAGAGCGTCGGCAGTAGTTTTTATTTATCCTGTTCGACGCAAAAAATATCTCCAACATATTTTTGAAATCGCTAATATTCTCCTAATAGATAAAGACGATATGGTTCAAAAGGGTTACGGTTGGATGTTGAAAGAAGCAAGCAATATTTATCCCAAAGAAGTTTTTAGTTTTGTAATGAAGAATAAAGATAAAATGCCACGAACAGCATTAAGATATGCTATTGAAAAATATCCAGATAATTTACGGAAAAAAGCAATGCAAAAATAGAGCAACTTATTTTAAGGAAAAATTAAGAGCAATAAATAGATAAAATCACGAGAGCCCATTCTTGATCTCGTCACTTCCATCAAGAGAGCTCTTTTTAAATTCTGAGATAAATATTTGACGAAAGAGATGCATGTTGATTTAAATGCTTGACAAATATTCATAGTATGTTATTGTTTAACTATAAGCACAAGGAATGGCCTTGAGCATATAATCCGCAAGATGCCTTAAAAGGAGGCGCACGATGGATAGCATGATCTCTCACAATTTGAAGGACCTCGGATTCTTCTCGGCGATCGGAACAACTGAGCATAGTGGAATGGAAGCGAAGGGACAAGAACACCCCGTCAAGAGTGGAACCCCAAAAACCTTCGACTATAACAATGGGACCTACGTTGTTTACGATGAGCAAGGACTTCCTTGGATTGTCTCTAGTCTTAGTGACATCCAAAGAGCAAACCTTCAAGAACTTATCGCCACTCACGAACTGCAGCACGGAGCCTATGTCCCTCACTCCAATGACAGTGGTCATTTTGTTCGAGAAGTAATGCCGAAATTGATGCTAGCTATTAACAAAGATCTTTCTATGGGATAAAATTCTCAATCTCTATGAGAACAACGCCCGATGGAGGAGTAGGAAATGGCAAAGTTAGAAGATGGAATCATCCGATTCCTCCTTCCGACTAAAAGCCAATTCCTCTCCTCCTTTTTCATTTCTTTTCTTGTTTGCGAGAAACATTTAGTTCTTTGCTATTCGATAAAAATTAAAGCAAAAAACTTACAAAGCGAACTACCAAAATATTAAACTAGAAATTAGATAAAGTAGTAAAAATTACGAGGGCTCATTCTTGATCTCATCACTTTTATCAAGAAAGCTTTTTTTATTCTGAGATAAATTTTAAAGATAGAGATTACACGTTGGTTTAAGTACTTGACAAATATTTATAATATATTATTGTTTACATATAAGCTTAAAGGAATGACCTTGAGCATATAACCCGCAAGATGCCTTAAAAGGAGGCACATGATGGGTAGCGAGCTTTCTCATGAACTGCAGAACCTCGGATTCTTCCCGGCACTCGGAACATTAGAGGGTCTCAAGGAAGAAAAATTAGTCCCTGTTAAACCAGGACTTCCGTACACTTACGACAAAAATAACGGCGTCACTGTTGTTTTTGACGAAAGAGGACATCCCTGGATTAGAAGCCGATGGGATAATAACAAGGGAGCCGTCAAGACGCTCTTCAAGAAAATGATTCGCGCACACTCTTTGGATCGCGGGGCTCATGTCCCTCATTCCAACGATGGTGGTTTGTTCGTTCGAGAAAACAGAGTCTAGTTCAACTAAATAGCAAAGATCTTTCTATGGGATAAAATTCTCGATTTCTATGAGAACAACGCCCGGTGGAGGAGTAGGAAATGGCAAAGTTAGAAGATGGAATCATCCGATTCCTCCTTCCGACTAAAAGCCAATTCCTCTCCTCCTTTTTCATTTCTTTCTAGCTTTATTGAATAGATAAAATTCTCGATTAATTTTCCTGTTTATTATAAACAAGATTCTTTGACAAATACTTATAATATGTTATTGTAAGGGTGGAAAGAGAAATTGTTCTCTTTCCTGTAATTCTTTTCTTGGTTTAGAAAAATACTTCCTTAAACCAAGTCCGGTAATCCGGAAGAATTACAAAAGCTCTTTACAAGGAGGTGAAAAATGTTGAGCGACGAGAGACGATCTCAGGTTGAGCACCAATTACTCTTGTCGATAATTCGGAAGAAGACTTCTCTTCGAGATCTCCGAAATATCAATAGAGACGTTGGCACTCTTCTCTCAGAAGAAGCGATGATGACTGCTATTTCGACAACAAAAGAAGAACTGCAAGAGGTTATGGTTTCTTGCGTGCAGGAAATCATCGAAAAAGATCTGCCTCGTTCCTAGGCTCCCGTCAAGAAAAGGCAAGGTTGGGACATTCCTTTGAAAGGGTAATTGCTTCTCTCTTCTGACAGAAGCAGAACAAGAACCTCTCCTCCCTTTTCAAACACGGAGCTTCAAACAAGATTCACTTCTAATGGAGAGTCGAGACCGGTTTTTCCAGATGCGCCCCCGCCTTACGCGCACCCCCCTGGAACCACCCCTTGACTCTCCTTTTTCATTTCTAGAGCAGAAAATTAAGAGTCCTAAGCGTTTTATTAAATAAGTTCCCTCTTTTGTGTCATTTTTAAAAACCCACAAATCAAATTTCTTCGAAAGAGTTTGGCGGTTAAGCGAAAAACTGGTAAAATTATTTATCAGAATATTATGAATCTGCAAACTCTTTTAGGAGAAATCCCCCATATTGGACCTAGCCATCAACAAACACTCTATCGCCTTGGCCTAAAAACAGTCAGCGATCTTCTTTTTTATTTCCCTAATCGTTATCAAGATTTTTCTCACATTACTCCCGTTGCTAAAGTAGTAGCCGGTCAAATTGTTTGCCTAAAAGGGAAAATTATTGACATCAAAAGTAATCGCACATTTTACCGCCGCCTAACAATAACCGAGGCCTTATTGCAAGATAAAAGCGGCGCTATCCGTGTTATTTGGTTTAATCAACCCTTCCTTTCCGAACAACTTAATCAGGCAGAAGTTTGCTTGATGGGGAAAATTACCAGAAAAGACGGATCTCTCTGCTTAAACAGCCCTTCCCATGAACTTGTTAAAGGAAAAAAGAAAACTGACTGGATTCATGGAGGCCGAATAGTCCCCGTCTACCCAGAAACCAAGGGGTTAAATTCCCGTTGGTTGCGCTCTATTATCTATCCTTTGCTTCAAAAGATTGAAGGAGAAATAATTGATCCTCTTCCTGCGGAGATTAGAGAAAAATATCACCTTCCCTCTCTAAAAGAGGTTGTCCGGGAAATTCATTTTCCCTCCTCCTTAACAAAAGCTACTCTTGCCAAAGATCGTTTTGCTTTTGAAGAATTATTTTTGATTCAACTATTGGCTTTGCAAAACAAACAAAAGAATCAAAAGAATCCTTCTTTTGCAATCCCGATTGATCTCGATTTAGTCAAAGGATTTATCAAGACTCTCCCCTTTCAATTAACAAACTCCCAGCGAAAAGTAACTTGGCGAATTCTCCGCGACATGGAAACCTCCCAACCGATGTCTCGTTTACTAGAAGGAGATGTTAGTTCCGGGAAAACAATCGTTGCTACTATTGCCGCTCTTAATGCTATTCGAGCCGGTTTTCAGGTTGCTTTAATGGCTCCTACTTCCGTATTAGCCCAACAACATTTTCAAACCATTTCTCGGCTCTTGAAGGAATTCAAGATTTCTCTTGCCCTTTTAACCGGTGAAACCCAGAAAATAAAAGGAAGAAAAAGTTCGGCAACTCAAATTCTAAAACAATTGAAAGAAGGGAAGATTGATTTATTAATCGGGACCCACTCTTTAATTCAAGATCGAGTAAATTTTAAAAAATTAGCTCTAGTTGTCATTGACGAACAACACCGTTTTGGCGTCAATCAAAGAACAAAACTTCGTCAGCAACAGGCGAAGATTATCCCCCATTTCCTTTCCATGACCGCCACCCCTATCCCTCGGACTCTTGCCCTAACTCTTTACGGCGACCTAGATTTATCATTATTGAAAGAAAAACCAAAGAATCTTCGTGAAATAGAAACGAAAATAGTTAATCCACGTCATCGAATAAATGCCTATAAGTTTATTGAAAAACAAATTGCCGAAGGACGACAAGCCTTTGTTGTTTGTCCGCGCATTGAATCAGAGAACGGAGCAGAGGAAATTAAAACTGTTAAAAAGGAGTTTGCTAAATTAACTAAAGAAATATTTCCTGATTTGAAGGTTAAAATGCTTCACGGACAAATGAAGGCCGAAGAGAAAGAAAAAGTAATTAAGGCTTTCCGAGAAGGAAAAATAGATATCTTAATCTCTACCTCCGTTGTTGAGGTTGGTATCGACATCCCTAATGCCAGCGTTATGATGATTGAAGGAGCCGAAAGATTCGGCTTAGCTCAACTCCATCAACTGCGTGGTCGGGTTGGTCGCTCTCAATACCAATCTTATTGCTTTCTTTTTGCCGAATCTTCTTCTCAAAATACTCGCCAGCGACTCGCTGCTCTTGTTCATTCCCAGGATGGTTTTGAGCTAGCGGAGAAAGATCTCCAAATAAGAGGACCAGGAAGTATTTATGGTCATACTCAATGGGGAATTCCTGATTTAGCCATGGCTAACCTGAAAGATCTTGCTTTAGTCGAAAAAACCCGTGAGGCCGCTCAAGAACTATTAAAGCGGTATCCCG
>Ga0307991_1003337_pt1 | contig 10401 bp, 8 predicted proteins | sample EllFjometagen131_FD_203146 | JGI IMG/M metagenome (GOLD analysis project Ga0307991, IMG submission 203146) | Marine microbial communities from Ellis Fjord, Antarctic Ocean - #131 | ecosystem: Environmental > Aquatic > Marine > Unclassified | place: Southern Ocean | collected 2014-10-08 | reverse complement strand
GAGAGCCTATTTATTATAGATGAGCATAACCTGTCTATTGTATTTTCTTTAAAATATATTATTTTTATGCCATTTGCACCGCTTCCCCACGATGTGTAACCTTTAATATTATCACGTATGTGGCAACACCAATTTATATCACCACCATCACTCTCTTTTCTTATTTCTATATTAAATCCATCTATTAACAAAAAGAAACGTTTTCGTATATAATGCTTAAACTCATCAGTTCTCTTTTCATAGCTTTTACACTTTTTATTATCGCCAAAATTTTTAGGGTGCATATTACACAGAGTACAATTATGCCCAAGAGTTCCATCATCCTCTCCGTAATTGCTACAGCTTAAACACTGATATTCTTTATTCAAATCCATAATCACCTCCTTTTAATCTGTGCCAACCAAACCGTAGCACCAAAACACGTCAAGTAAAATCTTAAAATATCAACATTTTTATTTATGGACGAAAATTGTGATGTAACAACTGTATAAACACCAATAGAAAGAAAGAAAAATTGATTAAAGAAAGAAAGAGAATATAATAGAAGAAAGAAATATTAAGAGCAAAATCCGTTCCATACTAAAATATTGCATCTAACTATAATAAAACAAGCAACTTACCAATATAAATTCCTGCGAATAAGTCTGTGGATAACTTGTGGATAAGTGTGGATAACTACAGTAAAACTGTTATTTCGCTATGAAATGTAGTGTTTTATTTACATGGTACAGATGTTATATAATTTAGTGAAATCAGTATATATCACACAATACCGAAACATAAGAAAAAAAAGCTGAATTGACAAAATAATGATATGTGATATAAGCATTTAATATTTAACTTGACAGGATTATACCATGTGGTTTTGTAGGTTCAAATGTGCAAGGAGGTGTGAAATGAGTAGAAGCATTTTGAAAGTTTGTGAACACATGATGTTTGATGGGAAGAATATGAATGAAATTCTGTATTTTATTAAAGACACAAAAGTCAATGCAGATTTATTCATTATGACTAATCACATGAAATATGGTGATTATGTCTATATAGAGAATGAGGAAGTTTTTATTCTCAGGCTGGATAATGAAAGGTTTAGTGGTATCGACACTGCAATCTCAGACCTTGACTTCTCGCAGGAATGGTTTGACTATATTGATAAAAAGATTGCTGAACTATATGACGATATTAAATACTTTAACATAGCGGATTATTTATTCGCAGGTGAAACAATAGGTTATCTACAGGAACTTAAAGACCTAAAGCTCGCACTTACACCAGCAAGTACGGATAAACAACTTAGAGGAGGCAATATGCCAAATGATAAAGAATTTAGACCAAGATGTACGCAAGACGAATATGATAACTTACAGAAATATAGAGCTATTAAAGACCATGCAAATGAGATGGGTATGGATAATAGAGATGTTGACAGTGGTTGGCTCAAAAGCAAGGAAGCGTCACTACATTTCAAAAACCCTAACTTCCAAGCACCAGATTTCAGCGTAGATAAAATCGACTGGGATAAGATAACCAAGGGCGTATTTGATAGGGCAGCGGTTGAGAAAGACGGTTGCGATAAAATAGAGTGGGTAGAAACGAGAAGAGGTGGTGTAATTGGTGCTGGTGCAACGATTATGCCCTATGGTGTATCTCCCAACAAAGGCATATTTGACAGACTCGTTTACACAGATGTTCATATTGGCATGGATATTCCCGATACAGCACAATATGGTGGTACATGGAATTATGATGAGGTGATGAAATGCTTATCTCAAATGATAGCATTTACGCTTGATAATCAAAAATCGGACATATTGATAGTTGACGATTTGGGTGATTTCATGGACGGTATGGGTGGCAAGACGGTACGTAGAATGCACAGCTTACCTCAGAATATGACAGACCAAGAGGCGTTTGATATTGGGTTAGAGTTCAAAATTAGATTGGCTAATGAGCTTTATCCACAATACGAAACAATCCATTTCCATAATATTTGCAATGACAATCACGCAGGAGCTTTCGGATATACGGTCAATTCGGCATTTAAGAGTGTTGCTAAGACAATGTTCAAAAACGTGACAGTTGACAATTACCAGAAGTTTATCAATCATTATGAGATATTGAATAATACCTTTATCATATCACATGGTAAAGACGGTAAAAACCTTAAATTTGGGTTTAAGCCTCATATAAGCGTTGGTGGTTTGGGTAAAATCAATAACTACATAGACACAGAATATCTGATGAAGAAGGGTGTAAGGATAGAATTTAGCAAGGGTGACAGCCACGTGGAGCTAAGAGACAAGGCTACACCGAACAGATTTGAATATTGCAATTATCCTGCTTTCTGTCCAGCGAGTGATTGGGTGCAGACAAATTACGTGCCGAACGATTACGGATTTTATTTATTTAACTATTCTGATACAAATCGGTATCGGGTTAATCCGTTTTATTTTAACGGATAGTTGGTAGCATGGATTACAAAGACTTTAGTTGGGAAAAGTTCAAGGAGTATGTGAGAGATTCCGAACTTTGGAAGAGGATAACAAAACTATCTTTTGTATCTAAAGAGTGGTTGCATTTCCCAGTTGAACAAAGAAGGTATTGGGTAAATATTCAATATGGGATAGACAATATAACTGTTTACGAAATCAAAAGCCTTGATGAAAAACCGATAATATGGATAAATGAGCAGATAATGGAAAGTTTAAAATAGGAGGTGATATGAACGAAATAGACTTTAAATACAGTATAGGATTTATGTTGTATGCTCATATATATACAATCAACGGCACGCTTAATTTTGATATTGATGATAGTAGTGGAAATATAATAACAACAACAGTATTAAGTAGAGGCGATTATCCTGAAATCATAAAAGAGCTTGAGTTAATGACTGGAAGGACAAAGGCATTTGCTATATTCCTTAAAGGATTATCAGAGATTGAGAGGTTAAAATAACCTCATAGTTTTTTTTACTTGACAACAATACTATACATTTAGTATAGTGTACTCACAAAGGGAAATGGAAGAATACGGCATAAGGGTGGACACAGACATTGGAAACTTCGGCAAGGGCACAGTTCCATGAGGACTTTTACAAAGCGATAAGAAGGGATAAGGAAGGTCTCAGAAGAGATTGCGTTAATAAGAATGAGGCTTCTACCTTTAACAGGTTATCATATACCAAGTTAGCAAAATCAATAGCATACATTTTCTTAATGACAGATGATGAATTATTCAACAAAATCAATGAGTGCGTGAGTAATGGTTTCGCCACTAAGGCAGAGATTTGTAGACTATTCAAGGTAAGAGAACACATAATGTCTGACCGTATAGCTCAGGCACTATCAGAAAGTTTAAGAATATATTACAACCAATTAATAGATAATGTAGCGGAAACATATTCACTGGCAAATCCAAGTTTTTTCAACGCAACAGAAATAAATAAAGACGGTGATATTGTTGATTGTGGGTATGTTTCTGCTATTAAGAAGTTTGCTTCAAGGGGCTTTGGCAAGAAAGAGATTTGTGAAATGATGGAGTTCAATCCTGCTTCATGGAACGAATATCCAGTATTAGAACAGGCTTATAATGTAGGTCAGGTGGAATTTCAGTCAGGTAAGGCAGACGCAATCCTAACAGCGATTTCCAATAAGTTTATCAGGAACAATTATTTTATAGATGTTGTAATTCCAGCTATCCAGTTAGAAGCATTTGAGCATAAGGTGTTACTAACTAAAAAGAAATATGCAATGGTGGAAAATAAGGAAACTGGTGAAAAAATAAGGATACTTAAATTTGAAGAGACAGAGGAAAAGTTAGTCGCTGGTAATAAGGACATGAGAGATTATGCTATCAGATTATCAGCAGGAAAGTTACTTGAGGAAAACCAGTTAGATAGAGACACGCACGCAAAGGTAAAAGCAATCCCAATGTTCAGGTCAGAGTTAGTTACAGATAAGGGAACATTTGAAATCCCGACAGAAGATGCAGATTATGAGCCAGCAGAAGACTAATACAGCACAGGAATTGGGTTTTGATTATCTACCTATGCAATGGGACGAGTTCTCAAAGATGTGGAGGTATGAAGCGTTTAAGGGCGATTATTCCAAGTATAAAGACAGGAAATTGTCTGATGATGAACGCAAAATAATAAAAAGCTCTATATTCCAAAACCTTGACGCTACCTTAGAGATTATGCAGGAAGCTATCAGGAATGACCCTTTAAGATATTATGTTCCTACAGGTGATAACGTTAAGATAATAGAAGCATTAAATAATTGCAGAAAGAAAGGTAATGACATTGCCAAGATAGCTAACTTCGCTGCGAACGGAATAGGCAAAACAGAGCAGAATGTTACTATATGTCTTAATTTATTAATACCACAGCATACATATTACTGGTTTGGTAAATACAGCTTTTTTGCAGACCCTAAATTCATGCACCCTAATATATGGTATTGTTCAAGCTCGGAAGCATTAAAGAAGGGTGAAGCTGTTGACAGTGCATTGCATAAATATTTAGACCCTATAGGCTATGGTCATTTAATTAAATACAAATCAGGTAACATACTTGCACATTTGAAGTTACCAACATCTCCATATACAATAACATTCAAGACTTACGGTCAGGATAAAATAGCATTTGAGTCTGGTAATGTATCATTTATTATACATGACGAACCAGCAACTACATCATTATATAACGCTTCTAAGGGTAGGTCAAGGGGTGGTCTTATAATGCTGATGAATTTCACACCACTTGAATGTCCACAGGAAATGCTTGAAGATGTAGAGAATGGCTTAAAAGACCCTAATCAGACCGTATATAAGTTCTCATCATCATTATGGGGAACTTCCAAAAGTAAGGGTATCAGGGGGTTTTATTCTGATGAGCATATAATAGAACTGATAGCTGGTTATCCACCCGAACAAAGAGACGCAAGAGTCAATGGGCTACCTTTATATTATATAGGTATGGTTTATAAGAATTTCAAAGAAGATAAACACGTAGTAACAGTAACAGATGAAGACTTTGAGAAGTATAAAGACGGTGCTGATATTTGGTATATGCCACATAAAGACGCTGTATATCTATATTCAGAAGACCCTGCTGATGCAAGACCACAGTTCGGTTTATGGACTGCTGTAAATCCAAATGGTAGAATTATCCACATGGCAGAATTACCTAAACATGATGGCAGACCTTATTGGGAGATAAAAGTAGGAGTTCCTATTGACCAGCATTTCACTAACATTATATCAATAGAGGATAGTCTAAGTGAGAGGTTAGGGTTTGATAAAACAATCAAGGTAACTCGCAGGGTATTAGATTATCACTTTGGCAGACAGCAACGTGGTAGCCAGACAAACTTATATGACAGGTATAAACAAAAAAGCAATGAGTGTATGTTAAAGGGCAGATGGGTTGACAGCTATAAATCGAGACAGGGCAAGTCAGAGATAAAATATGGTCATAGCATAGTCAGAAATAACCTTGACGCATACCTCCCAGATGGACACCCTAAAACTGTCTTCTGGTCAAGTGTGCCTCATACCATTCAGTCAATGCAGACCTATTCATATAAGGTCAAATTAGGCGATGGTGTAGCGTTTGGCGAGAACATAATAGAACAGGGTAAAGATGGTGCTGATGTGGTGAGATATATCCACTGTGATAAGTTAATAGATTACAAGAAAAAAGAAAGTTACACAGATTATACCACAGGAAACGTAAAAGTCGATTACACCTCATTAATATAAAAAAAATATAGCACATAAATATAGCGTTAATAGGAACTTATGAACATGGTAAGTAATTTCAGGAATTTTTCCCTTGACAAGTTTTATTTACTTTATGTCAGGTGTTTGTAGGAGTATCTATGATAAGGTATGGACTAAAAGAACGACTTAACGAATTGGCTTTGAGAGATTTTGACATTGATGAAATGGTTGAACGGTACACCCACGCCAAAAATTATCGTCAAAATTCTGGTGCAGAGACAATGATGAATATTGGAACACGTATTTTAAAGAATGAGCTTAGTAACGGTGTTTATGGCACGGCACTTGATAAGCGTAATTTTGATAATATCATAAACAGGAATTTGTTTGCCAAAAAGTCACGACTTATAGCACATGATATTAACATTAGATTACATAATCCTATAAATACAAATCCAGTATCACAAGACGTGCTTGAAGCAGAGCTTAATTATGCTTTAGATTTTCATAGATTAATACGCAAGACAGATGGTGTAATAACCAATAAGATGTATTGGGGCGTTGGCGTAGCGAAAATATGTTGGGATAAGTATTATTATGCTCCTGGCTGGGAAACTGGAAAGCCAGATGTTCGTGTATGTGACACACGTAAAATGTATCTATCACCTAACTGCACAGAAGACTATCTTGGTGATAACCATGAGTTTTGGGAAGTATTCACCTACAAGAAAAGTATTCTTAAAAAGAAATTAAGGGCTGGTGAGTTTGGCGGTAATTCAGAAGATGTAGAAAAATTAATAAAAAAGATAGATAACCACCATGAAATAAATAATCTAATAGTACAGAAATATGGCTATGGTGATTTTATAGATGTAGTAGTTTGTCAATATTACAATCCTTATTCATTTACAATGCGAGCCATAAAGGACTATATCTCAGAAGATGAGCCACTTATAGAGGTAATAGAAAGCGAATTATTATCAGATGTAGGAAAGGATAAGGTAGATTTATTAGACGATGTAGATGATGATACATTGCTTCCTGAGGGACTAAGGGCATCTGCATCTTATGAGAGAAGATTAGATTCATGGTTTGAAACAATAATTATACCGAGCCTTGGCGTTACATTAAAGAAACCCACTTGTGTAGGTGATATATCTGAGTATATTGTATATGCAGGTAGGCAAAATCCAGATAGTTCATATCCATTCTCAGACGCATTTGACCAAGCACAGTTACTTGAAATACATAGTATTGCAATGACAATGCGTATTATAGCTTCAATTAAGTTATTTAAAAGTATCCCTTGGTTTGACCCTAATGGTATCGAGAACGGTGATGATTTCATAAACAACTGGGAGTCTTGGAATAAGCCATTAGTGATTAAAGATGATTGGTGGGAACAGAATACAGGTGGAAGATTACCGTTTGGGTGGATAAAGCCACCACAGGGCGGAATTGACCTTGAACGACTTGAGGCAAGTATGGAAGGTCAGATAGGAAGCAATACACAGTCACCACCAGTAATGATGGGAGAATCAACAGGCTCACACGCTTCCGCAAGGCAGACACAGACACTTACCAGTAATGCACTTAACTCTGCGAGAGTAGATTATTATCCCTATGAATTTATGATAACTGAACTTGCCGAAAGGTTAAAGGATAAATTAGCAGAAAATAAATTACCACCTCATAGATTTAATTATATGGGTAAGCCAATAACGGTTAATGATGAAGGTGGTGATATACAGTTAATGGATGCAGCCCCTAATTGCATGGCAATAGTCAGGGAAGCAGATAATGATGAGTCTATCAGAGAGGGTAAGGAAATGCGTGTTCAGGAACTATTACTGAACGGTCAGCTACCTTATAACTATGCAATATCCAATATGGGTCTTGACAATCCAGAAGCGATAATTTCTGGTATGCAGGAACAAAATCAGGCAATGGAGATATTGAAACAGATACAAGAATTAAATCAGATAAATCCACAAGCTGGACAAATGATTATCCAAGAGATACAGCAAGCGTCTCAAAAGGCTATGGCAGATGGAGCACAACTTGAAAATGATACAGCACAACCCCAACAGCCACAGCAACAATAAAAGAATGTCCTCAAAGGTCAAACTGCAAAGGCAACGCCTCACTGCGACAGACAAAGGACAAAGGAGCACAGAATGTTAGAACAGTATTACCCGAAAGAATTTTTGTCACCAGATGATGGTGGCGGAGTTTCAGAAGCGTATGAAGACAAGGTCACAATCGACAATGAAGTAATCGAGGTTCGTGTAGAACCACAAGGTGATGGTAAGCCCCCAAAAGTGTTTCCGAAGGGAAATTACAAACAATGGGGTGAACCTGTTTTTGCAGATAAGCTAACAGAACAGCTTGTACACAATTCCAAGAAAGCAATGGAAGTATTAAAAAACAACAATGAAAACACTAAGGCTATGCAGGAACTTCAAACGAGATTAAGTGAGCTTGAGAAAGAAAAGTTACGTAATGAGGGAACAATCGAAGCCTTGCAGAAGGTACGCACTCCTGATAAACAGGAGAAAAAGCTGACTTCTGAACCAGAGGAATTTGATGTAGTGAAAAAAGCCTATGGATTTGCCGGTGTAGATAACGAGGAAGATTGGGACGATTTAACCCCATCTCAGCGTTTCAAGGCAGAGTCAAGAGCTAATCAGGAATTTACAAAGCATAACAACCTACAGTTTATGAAACAGTTTAATGAAACAAGTGCAAAAACTAATCAGGAGTTTATGCAGGAGCAGAAGTTAAGTTCCATGATAGTGCAGGCAGGTCACGACCCACAGGCAGTAAAAGAGCTAATGAAACAGAATGGGGTAACTTACAGTGAACAGGGCGTTAGCTTTTATATTAACAGTATAAACGCTAACAAACAAACTAAATCTAAAACAGACACCATTGACGAGTTAAATAAACGTACTGAGATAATAAACCGAAACCATGATACTAAAATAACTGGTGCACAGGGCGGTTTTGAGTTTGTTACTCCTCAGAAACAGAAGGAACGTGAATATGTTGAAGCAACAAATGACAGCATAGTTGACCACAACGCACAGGCTTCACAGATACTCAGAAAGTTCCGAAACAACAAATAATATCGTCAAGGTGTCGTAACTAAAACGGAGAAACATTATGGAAACAGGAGCTTGGCAACAAGGACCAATAACCACGCAGACAACTCAAACTGAGTTACTTAGACCAGCGTGGAAAGACGTAATTAACGACACCTATATGTCGAGAGCACCGATGGTATCACTATTGACAGCAATGGGAAGCTATGGCGAATGCGACAGAGACAAATGGAATTGGTCAAGTTACAAAGAGAAACTTGAATATGTAACCGTAGTAACTAACGAAGGTGGAATTGCAGCCGTAGTAACGGTTAGTGCCACTGATGTAGAAAAAATCGCAAAGTATCAGGTGCTTCGTAACAGCAGAAATGGTCAGTATTACTATGTAACTACCACTGTTCGCAGTAATGGTATCTCAGTCAATACCTTCACAGCCAGTCAGCTTGATACATCTTCTGAAACGATAATGAAAACAATATCAATTACTGACTGTATAAAAGGTGATACTTTATATGTACTCAACAAAGTAATGCCTGAGAAGTGGGCTGACATCACTAATGTAGCTAACTACACTACCTTCAAGACAGAGGATACTGACTATAACTACGTTGAAATGATGTTTGACCTTCTGGAAATCTCTGACCTTGAAGCTAATTCTGGTAAATGGGTAGCCGGTTCAGAGCGTTCAAAAAATATGGCAAGAGCACAGCGGAGAATGTGGCAGTCTTTCGAGACTAAGTGTTTCACCGGTGTCCGTGCCAAAAATCAGAAAACTATAGGCGATGATACCTATACAGGCTTCATGGGTGGAATTGACTCATTTACTGGATTTAACACTGAAACAGATACACTCAGCGGTTATACATGGGATAACTTCAAGGACTGGATTAAAACCGAAATGCAGGTATGGCAGGACAAACCAAAACTGATGGCTTACTGTAATAACAATATGTTCTACAAGATAACTCAGTGGGTAGCTAACAACTCTGACCCGACATTTAGTGCTGCTGGATATGACGATACATTCGGATATCAGGTACAAACGATTAAGACACCAGGCCCAACATTGGAATGTGTCAATAACAGAGCTTTGTTTGAAGCGTTTGGCAATGATGCAGTAATGTATATTGTAGATATGGACTTGTTAAGCATCAAGTACTTTGGTGGTAACGAGGATTCATTTGGTTTTGAAGTAATGACTAACTGCCAGTTAAAGGGTAACAACAACCTTGTTGATAAACTGCAATTCTGGCCTACCTTAGAGGTACTAAACCCTGAACGTATGGGCAAACTGCTTCTTACAGCGTAAGGGGTTACAATGAAAAAAATACTAATATTAACCGTCTTACTTGCCTTATGTTTCAGCCTTATGGCTTTAACGGCGACAAAGGCAACGTGGACAACTTCACAGGAAACCGTAAATGGTCAGGACTACTTTATTGCTTATACAAGCACGGCGGTAACATCTGCTGCCAAAGTGGTCTATACCGAGCCTACGGATTTCAAGTTAAACTGGGATGCTCCGATAATTGTCATCGTAAATCCCGATGCGACTACCTATGACGACGCAACG
>Ga0307991_1003336_pt1 | contig 10401 bp, 14 predicted proteins | sample EllFjometagen131_FD_203146 | JGI IMG/M metagenome (GOLD analysis project Ga0307991, IMG submission 203146) | Marine microbial communities from Ellis Fjord, Antarctic Ocean - #131 | ecosystem: Environmental > Aquatic > Marine > Unclassified | place: Southern Ocean | collected 2014-10-08 | reverse complement strand
GAAATAACCTTATCCTTGATAATCTTATTCTTGGAATCAAGGAAAACAGCAATCAAATGCTCTCTCTTAAGGCCCCTCATTCTTTCCATGTAATACTTGGCAATATCCTCAGAATTACTAACAACCTTCTCAGCTATAACACCAGATTTAATCCTTTTGCTTAACTCAAACAAAGCCAGAATCTGCATTCCCTTTGCATCCCCTATGCCTTTAATCTCTTTCAACTCAGTAAGAGAACACTCACAAAGCTTCTCAAAAGAAAACTTAGAAATAATCCTATTGGCCACATCAACAACATTCTCCTTTCTTGTGCCTTTCTGTAATATTATAGCCAATAACTCAGCATTAGATAGAACATCAACTCCATGAAGCTTTAGCCTTTCCCTTGGCCTCTCCCACTTTGAAATATCTTTTATTCTCATAAAACAAGACTAATTAAATTATTAATAAAGATTAACAAAGAATTATCGGAATTCTTACAGGATAATAAAACATCAAATATCATTGCCAGAAATTGCCGGAAAGCATCATTTAAGACATACTTTTGATTTGGACACTAATTGGACACTAATCGGACACTAGTGCATAATAAGTGCTTTTGCCCTTTCCCCTGCTTTTCTTCATGCCAATCTCTTTTGAAATGACCTTTTGGTAAAACGACCGGATTTAAAATAATTATTTTGTGACTTATTTTTCTGCGTCAACCTTGCGTCAACCTATATCTTCTATATTTCCCTCCACTGATTTTTCTTAAAATTCTTTTATTAACCATTTCCTTTAATTCTTTATGTGCTGTTGTATGGGACACATTATTTATTTTTATGTAATCCTGCCTAGATATGCTTCCTTTTTCTTTTATGTATTCAATCGCTTTTCTCTGCCTTTCATTTAGTTTAACTATTAAATCAAAATCATATTCGTTCACTATTCGTTCACTATTCGTTCACCATAATTTATATTTTACAAGTTTCCCCTTACCCTTTTTTTTTATGATCTTTTTTATGATCATATCATTTAGCTCTTTTACAGAGTACACTTTACCCAATTGATTAATATCTTGGTATATCTTGGTTGTTATAAACCTGTGTTTTTTAATATATTCAATCGCTTTTCTCTGCCTTTCATTTATCTCTAGGACATGCCATTTTTCTCTTTCAATTTCTTCTTCAAATTCTCTTCCGGGTCCAGTTAAAACAACTTCAAATCCACCAGACAAATTTTGAAATTCTGGTTCAGGAAGCTTATTATCTAACAGTTCTTCTATAACTCTGTTAGTTCCTCTACCCCATTTTTCAATGTACTTTATTAAAAATAACATGTCTGCAATTAGAGGATTTCTTGGTATTGATTTATGCTTCTTCTTCAAATCTTTTGGAGTTAAGGGTTTTGGCAATTTTCCAGGATTCCAAACTTCTACGTGATTATCAAATACTGAAACTTGGATTTCTGCTGCTGTATTATATTTTCTATGGACCAAAGCATTGGTCAAAATCTCTTCTAAAGCTCTCAAAGGATACTCCCATCTATCATATCTTTTATTAGCATCAAAATAAACTGCATGTTTTGTATATTGCATTATAAATTTTATTGTTTTTTCCCTTAGCTCTATAATTGTTCCTTCAAACACTTTCATATCAATATAATCCAGACCTTTTGTTCCTTTAAACCTGGCACATCTTATTTTTGCCTGCAAGAAGAATTTTTGTGGATCTTTTGCAAACAATAAAATTGCAGCATTTGTTAATTTCCCGTTATGAGTAATTTTTAATCTTTCTAAAGCATCTTTTATAGGGGTTGAGGGTTCAACATCAAAATTTCTCTCTTCTTTAGCTTTTCTTAGAAACCATTTCAGCTTTTCATCATCAATATCATTTAATGTTGCTCCTTCACAGATTTCCCCCTCCCATCTTATTTTTTTCTGTCCAAGAATAATCCTTTTCAATTCATCTGGTGGAATAACTCTCTTTTCAGTTCCAACCTTCTTGTAGGCTATTCCATTTAGAAAATAAGGCTTATTGTTCCCTTCAGAAACATTCACTTTTATTATTGATCTGCCCATTTTTTCTATTTCTTTTATTTCAGGAGTAATCTCTGGCTTTATTCTTGAAATAATCTGTTGAGATATTTTTCTTAAGGTTTTGTCAGAAACATCCAAACCAATAACTTTTCCTTTATCATCCACACCAAAATAAACAGTTCCGCCTTTGTGATTAAGGAAAGCACATACAGACTTTAAAGCATTATCTAGTTGGGATAATGATTTCTTTAGCTCAACTGTTTGGGATTCTTTTAGTTCCACTGTAAGAATATTTTCAATTAACTAATTAATAAATTCTAACTAAAAATATCCGGAATTCTTACAGAAAGCAGGTGACCACAAAAACAACAAAAAGTAGTCACCCAGCCTTTCTGCAAAACAACTGCCAATAACTCAGCATTTGAAAGAACATCAACACCATTTTGTTTAAGAGGTTTATATTCATTTTTTTATATCGCAATATGAAAAGAATATCAAAAGAGAATGAAAAAGTTATCAAATTACAAACTCTAAAAAATAAAAATTTAATCTAAACATTTATCTTGAAGTTTTGAGGTCATTTGTTTATAATATTTGAAAGCTCCTTCAAAATCTTTAGATAGAATTAAAGATACTGCATGCCCAATATCTTTGTAAGTATCTTGCCAAATACTTTGAGCATCTTCTCTTTTGTTTATACACTGCACAATTCCTGGAGCAATTTTATAGTACTCTTTAACTGCTTTTCTACCTAATGGTTGAGACATTAAATACTTGTTTCTGAAATTTCTCAAAATATTCAATTCTAAGCAATCATCTGGAAGACCCATAACCCTTACACAAGCAGTAGTCAGATAACAACCACTACTACCACTGCTCTCAGAGGATGAATCTCCCCCACCTTTGTCTGATTTATCACTTGCTACTTTTTGAGATTCTTCAGATGTTCTTCCTCTCCCCTCAACTTTTTTCTCATTATCTGAAATTGTAGTTTTGTAATGGTGACCCCCAAAAATACGTTCATCTAAAAAAGTTTCTTCTTCAGTTCTTGATGTTTTTTCTCCCATTTTATTTTACCTTACTAAGTTATAATATGATTCAAATCTTTAAAAATATTTTGGTCTAAAATAGTGTGTTTTTCCGGAAGTTTTGAAGGATTTTTGGTGTATAATTCACTATCACTAAAACTTTCCAACTTTATACTTCAGTCTTTCCCACTTAGAAATATCTTTTATTCTCATAAAACAAAAGTAATTAAATTATTAATAAAGATTAACAAAGAATTACCGGAATTCTTTCGTATTAATTAAAAATTAAACAAAATTTCATTGGACACTGGACAGATGTTCGCGTAAGGATTATAAATAAGCTTGCCTAGAAAGAATATTAGGTTTAGAATATTAAAAAATAAGATTAAAGAAATATTAAAGGGTGAATTATTATGAAAGAGTTAAACATTTTCAAGATAGAGTATGATTGGTATGAAGGAGAACATGGAGAAGTATTATTAGGAAAGTCTGTAAAAAGAAAAGAATTTGAAAAAGATTTAATAAAAGCAAAAAATTTCGCTAAAAGTTTAATAGGAAAAGAAATAAAATTAGGAGAATATCTTGGCAAAGGATACACTGTTCAATGCCTGCTTCAATATTACAACCAGATTATATGGTTTCTTGAAAAAAAGTTAGGCTACATCATATGTTATTTGGATAAAAATATATGCTATTCAATAGAGGATTTTAGTGAGAATGAGATTTATGTAAATAAAATTGAAGATAAAAGAAAAACAAGCAAGCTAAAATGCTAATTTCCAATTTTCCAGACACTGTCTGGAAAATTGAGTACCGGAATTCTTCCAGGATAAACTGCAAAATCCTTATTAAGAACATTTTATTAATAATTAGAAACCAAAAGATTTATATATGTAATAAATTACACAATTGTGTAATATGTTACACAATAAACATTTCCAGATAATTGAACAATTAACAGGGAACTACGAGCAAGAGATTTATGGGAGAGAGCTTATAGGCAAGGTAAGCATGAGCCAGAAAGGCATAGCCCTTGCCTTAAAAGAGCTTGAAGAGCAAAGCATCCTCAAATCAAAAAAAAAGGGAAGCATGAAGTTTTACTCATTAAACCTCAACTACCAGCATGTAAAAGAAATAATCTCCATAACTGAAACAATGAGAAAAATAAGATTCCTTTCAAAAAACAGAAAAATAGCCCACATATTCAAAGATGACAGCCGCATAGTGGGAATATTTGGCAGTTATGCAAAAAAAACACATAAGCCTGAATCAGACATAGATGTTTTTATTGTTGGAAAAAAACAAAAACAGGACTACAACACAAAAGGCAAGGCATTTGATCTCAATATAAGCATAAAATATTTCACACAAGGGGAATTCAAGCATCTTCTTAATGAGAAAAACAACCTTCTGAAAGAAATAGTTAAAAATCATATTATTGTTTTTGGCATTGAGGAATTTATCAATACAATCTGGAGCAGTTATTATGATTTCAATTAAATGGTGTATGAATCAGAAGAATGGCATAAAACTAGTTGAGCCAAATGATAATATGTCTGATTCTTACATTAAAATGGCAGAGGAATCAATAGGTGTATTAGATAATATGCAAAAAAGCAATATCTGGACAGCAACAACTTCTTACTATATTTTTTATTATTCACTTTACTCTTTTATGCTTAAAATAGGAATCAAATGTGAGATTCATTCATGCTCAATAGAATTTATGAAGAGGTTTCTCACTAACTTTTACAATAAAACAGATTTTGATATGATTAAAAAGGCATTTTCTGCAAGGATAGATCTTCAATATTATTCGGACAGACCTGTAGACATCTTAGTAATAGGACAATCAAAAAGCTATTGCAAGGACTTTTTTATCAAAACAAAAGATATACTATCTAAAATAACTGAATCTCAGATTAAATCAATAAGAAAAGCTATCATGAACTGATTAATTTAATAAGTTACAGTAATAGGAATTCTTCCGTTGGTATTAATAAAAGCCTAATTAGGAGAACCAATAATATAATTAAACTTGTTATACTCATATTACATAATTAAAATTATTATATGTGTATTCAAGACTTTCAACCTTAAACATTCCTTTTTCTTTGTCAAAATGTCCTTTCATTTTCATTTCTTTTTTACTTTTTATTGAATGATAAAACAATATCGAAACCATACCCTTTTCTTCTTCAGTACAAATATACTTATTGCTAATATAAAAAGGAACTTCGCAAACAGAATTAAAGATAATTCCAGAAAAACCATCTGTTAATGTTTTGTATTCTTCAATCTTTCCCTCAATCGTAGACTTTTCTCCAGTTTTTATTGCTTCAGAGATGTATCTTTCTTTGTAATATTCAACTTTTTTTAAATTTTTTACCATTTTTAATACTATCATAATGTTATTATATAAATCTTTTGTTTTATAACTACTATTTAGTTATATACCTATGTTATGCCTTTAATAATATCTTAAAAAAGCAACTAAAAGGGAAGTCATCATTCTCTCACTAAGAATCACCGGAATTTTTCCAGGATAAACTGCAAAACACTTATTAAGAAAAGCCCCTGCTGGAACTAGGAAAATTCTCTTAAGAATTATATGCTTATCTATAAAAATTTGCTCTTTTTGAAATTATATCTGCCCGTTTTGCTCAACATATTTTTTCATGAGACGTTCAGTAATCACTGTTGGTACAAACCCTTTCTTGCTGCACATCCTAACAAAATCATCATGTATATGTTTGTCGATGTTATAATCGATTCTCATTTTTTGCGGTCCCTTTGGGGTTGATGCCATAGTTTATCACCTTAAGCAACATAACCGGCAATATTTATAAATTTATCTGTTAGAGTACTAAATCAGGAAAGTTTTTATATTTTAATTCTAGAGATAGTTATTTAGGAAAATTTATATACGTATCTTAATTTTAATCTTATAATATTCATATAAAAACAAGAGGTGATTGATTTATGATTGAAGTGGCAGAGTTTTTTGCAACATTTTGGGGGAAACTTTCTATTGTTGCAGGCGGGCTTTTTGGCATAGCTTTAATTGCTATGATAATCAATTCTTTTATTTCTTATTACAGGAATAAAACTTTAAAGAATATTCTCAATGTAGAAGAAAAAAATTATGTTTTGCTTAAACAGATAAAAGAAGAATTAAAAGCAAAGAATAAAAGAAAATAATAATCTAAAATGGAAGAAATAATGAAATTAAGGAAATTTTATCAACTTAAAAAAGTTTATAGGGCTAACTCTGTTGAAAAGAGAAAAGAAAGCTCTGCAGAGCACAGCTGGAGCTGTTTAATATTAGCTGATTATTTCTTAAATATTACAGACATTAAGATTAATCGATTAAAAGTATATGAACTATTGATGTATCATGATATTGTGGAGATTGAAGCAGGAGACACACCTTTGCATAAAATTAAAGAAAGAAAAAACCAAAAGGAAAGAGAGTTAAAAGCATTAAATAAGCTAAAAAATGAAATTCCCAAGCAATTAAAAACAAAATTTGTGAATTTATTCAATGAGTTTGAGGAAAGTAAAACAAAAGAAGCTAAATTTGCCAATGCAATTGACAAGCTTGATGCAGAGATTCATGAATTAGATTATAAAAAGGACTGGAAAAACTGGACAGAAGAATTTTTAAGAAAAGAAAAAGAAAAATACTTCGAGGAATTTCCAAAAATTAAAGAAGCATTTGAAAAAATAACAAAATATTTAAAGGAAAATGGCTATTTTAATCAACGAAAATGGATATAATTGACAAGCATTTCAGAAAACTATCTAAAAAAAAAGGCTTTTATTATCATAATTAGCCTAAGTTATTTCTTAGTGGGATTAATTGCCTATTTGACTGGACTAACAAGCTCTTTTGAGAGTTTTCTAATCTTTGCAGTTGGCATTCTCTATTCAGATATATTAAGGTTGAGTTATAGGATAGAAACTCTAGAGAAAAAGAAATAATTTAACTATAATTTTAAATAATACTTCTTATTCTTTTATTTTATGAAGCTTATAATAACAAGACACGGAAAAACAAAGGGTAATGAAAAAAAACTCCTTCAAGGGTCAATGGATATAGGTCTTTCTGATGAAGGAAAAAACCAGGTAAAAAAACTTGCGAAAAGGCTTAAAAACCATAAAATAGAATTAATATTTGTAAGTCCATTAAAGAGAGCAAGACAAACTGCTGAAGAAATAAAAATTCCATCCTAATGCAAAGCTTATGATTGAAGATAACCTAAGGGAGTTGGACTTTGGAATTTTTGAAGGCCTTACAAGGGAGCAGGTCAAGGAAAAATATGGCGATATATTCAAAGAAAGGAAAAAAGACAAATTTAACTATCAATTCCCAAAAGGAGAAAGTTATGCTGATACAGAAAATAGAGCATTAAAAGTATTGGAAAAAGTTATTAAAACAAAAAAAGATTCAATAATTGTGGCCCATGGCAACATAAACAAATTACTATTTAAAAACTTACTCAAAAAACCATTTGATGATGTAAACAAGCATTATTATAACAATACTTCCTTATCAGTATTTAACATCAAAGGAAATGATGTTTTTGTTGAAGAATTCAACTGTGACAATCATTTGAGGTAATGAAAAAATAATCAGGAATTTTTATTCCACTCGCCAGTTTCTTTTCCTTTTAAAACCTTATCAAGCATCTCTAGTTCTTCATATATTCCCTCAATCAGCTTATAATCTTTTGCCTGTTCAAGAGTTACCCATACATATTCTGTCATAGCAGGACAAAGCTTAACTTCTCCATCAAGATAGTCAGCATAAAGGCTCACAATAATTGTAGGGATATTATCAGAACGAATGTAAGCAAGGCTTGTTAAATATCTAATATTTTTTATTTTTAGCCCGGTCTCCTCAATAACCTCTCTTTTGAGAAGGTTTTCAAATATATTATACCAATGTGAGGAAGTATCTTTTGGTTTGTTGGAATAGTCATCTAACTCAAGTTTTCCTCCAGGCACTGTCCATTCATTTGGGAATGCTTTTTCTGTTGGAGCCCTTTTAGTTATTAAGAATTTTCCATCTTTTATGACTACACCTGTAACAACAACATAATGCGCCTTGTTTTTATCATACATAAAACAAATTAAGAACAATAACTATAAAATATTTTCTTTTTCCCAAAAGTTATTTAAGTCAGTGCTTTTCCCTTTTTTTGATGCATGAAACAAAAAATATTCTAAATGGTGATTTAAAAAAGGTGATAATGAAGCTTTCCCTTCCTGTTATGATCTCAAATCTTTTGCAGTCAACCTACAACATAACAGATACGTTTTGGGTTGGCAGACTAGGAAGTTATGCAATTGCAGCAGTAACCATAAGCTTTCCAATAGTCTTTCTTATAATCTCCATATCAATGGGTATAGGAATTGGGGGTTCAATATTAATATCTCACGCAGTAGGTAAGGCATTTAAGACAAAAAAAGAAAAAGATAAAAAACAAATTAATATTATAGTAACGCAGACATTTGTTCTTTTGTTTTTTGTTTTGTTAGCAGTATCATTTTTAGGGTTTATTTTTACACCAAATATTTTATCATTGTTAAGTCCCGATGCAATGGTGTACAAAAGTGCGATTATTTACCTAAGAACAATATTTGTTGGGCTTTTACTTATGATCCCTTATTATGTTTTTGAAGCAGCGTTAAGGGCAATTGGAAACACAAAAACACCGATGAAGTTCGTATTCCTGTCAGTTTTGATAAATATGATACTTGATCCCTTGATGATATTTGGAATAGGACCATTCCCTGCAATGGGAATATTTGGAGCCGCATTAGCAACTGTTATATCAAGGGCAATTGTAAGCTTTATTGCCATATATCACTTAGTCAAAAATACTTATAAAATAAAAATAGATCTTGCTTTTATAAAACCAAGATTAAATATGATAAAAGAACTTTTGAAGCTTGGAATACCAACCTCCTTAGAGATGAGTTCAATATCTTTGAGCATGTTTATACTGACTTCTGTGATAAGTTCGCTTGGAACAGTAACCCTTGCAGCATTTGGAATAGTCACAAGACTTTTCAGTTTTTTTATGATACCTTCATTAGGAATATCTGTTGCTGTGTCAACAGTTGTTGCGCAGAATTTCGGCGCAGGAAATATAAAAAGAATATTCTTATCCTTAAAAGAGTCTGTTAAGGTTGGCTCACCATTCATATTTTTTACAAGTATTGTCACATTTATACTAGCAAAGCAGATAATAACTGCATTTACTGCAGATATAGAAGTTATCAGATTAGGTACTATCTTTCTGAAAATAATATCTCCTTTTGTTATTTTTGGCTTTGGAAGGCATGTGCTGATAGGGTTCTTTAGAGGAATAAAACGGACAGATGTTGCCATGATTATAAGCATAGTACATAATTTTGTTTTTAGGTTATCTGGAGTATATATTCTTGCTTTTGTTTTTAACCTTGGAGCAATTGGTGTGTGGTGGTCTTACCCTATTATGATGATTTTTGGTCTTATCTTGACTTATTTAATATACCTTAAATTAAAGAAAAAAATAACAGCAAAAAAAGTTGATGTAGAAGATATAACTCTTGAATGTGAAGCAGAAGAGAAAGTAATAGGTTAAAATACAAGAAAGATACTCAAACATGCTTATTCTTACTAAATCATACAATAATAAAACAAAATATTTAAATAAAAACAAAAAAATAACTAAAATATGGCAGAAAAGCAAACACTCGGACTAAATGTAAAGAAAAGCGATAATTTAAGCGAGTGGTACACACAAGTAGTTCAAAAAGCAGAATTAGCTGATTACAGCTCTGTTTCTGGCTGTATGGTCTTAAGACCTAATTCATATGCAATATGGGAAAATATACAAAAAGTCTTTGATAGTATGCTAAAAAACACAGGCCACAAAAACGCCTACTTCCCTCTATTTATTCCTGAACACCTTCTAATGAAAGAAAAAGAGCATGTTAAAGGTTTTGCACCAGAAGTAGCCTGGGTAACCCATGCTGGCAATACAAAGATGAAAGAAAGGCTTGCTATAAGGCCTACATCTGAAACAATAATGTACGAGTCTTATTCAAACTGGATAAGATCCTGGAGAGATCTTCCTTTATTAATAAATCAGTGGTGCAATATTGTAAGATGGGAGTTCAAGTATCCAAAACCATTCTTAAGAACAAGGGAATTTTTATGGCAGGAAGGCCATACTGTTCATGCAACAGAAGAAGGAGCAGATAAGGAAGTCATGGATGTTCTAAGTATGTATAAGGATTTAATGGAAAATTATCTTGCAATTCCAGTTTTAACTGGCAAAAAAACAGAAAAAGAAAAGTTTG
>Ga0307991_1003333_pt1 | contig 10407 bp, 12 predicted proteins | sample EllFjometagen131_FD_203146 | JGI IMG/M metagenome (GOLD analysis project Ga0307991, IMG submission 203146) | Marine microbial communities from Ellis Fjord, Antarctic Ocean - #131 | ecosystem: Environmental > Aquatic > Marine > Unclassified | place: Southern Ocean | collected 2014-10-08 | reverse complement strand
GGATTTGTAGATAGCTGATAGTGCTAATGATTCTATCGAAGCAACCACATTGAGCGTATGCTTCTTTAGAACGGTCACTTCACCCGTAAGCACCAGGTTATCGCAGACAAAGACACTGCCTCCCACTGCAATTCCAACTGACAGGCTCTTGTTGTAGCTGTTCCGAAATCCAATCGATAAGCCCATTGCGGAGTTTCCATTCTTAAGCGTGTGTATACCAAACATCTGTTGACCATCACGGGCCAATCCGAATTGTGTATTAACCAACTCAAACTCTGAAAGCAGATCAGAAGCGATATCGCCAAGCATTGTTGCCAACTCATGATGTGCAACGGGTTTGTAGGTGGATGTTTCTTTCGGTAGTGGAATAGCAGCTAGCTCTTCCATACTGGCAAGCTCTCCACCGCTGTGCAGTAGTAAAGTCATATGTACTCCCTTTCTATTGATTGATTTATTGAGACACAAAGAGATATCTCATATAGTTCTTATACCACAAAAACTGAAAACCTGGGAGAACCTGGAATAAGAATAGTAAAGAAAGGACTTTACTATGAATTCAAAACTAGAAGACTTCCCGGACAATCTGATAGCCGAGGAGTTTGTAAACAGGTTTCAACTAAAGGCTGGAGACTTGATTAAGGATGCAGCTTCAGCAGCTAATCACTTAAGAGCGTTCCTCTCTGACTATGCTCGGGATGTAGAGCACTTTATAGTCATATACCTTTCAAATCAAAACAAAGTGATCATGACAGAGGTTGTAGCTTCAGGTACGATCAATAGCTCCGCAGTGTATCCCAGACAGATCGCCATCAAGGTTCTTGAGAAGGAAGCCGCGAATATCATCCTGGCTCACAACCATCCTAGTGGTGAGACTATTCCAAGCAACTCTGATCGGGCTGTAACCAAGAAGCTTCAGACTGCCTTAGCTGCCCTGGATATCGACATCCTCGACCACATTATAATTGGCGAAGACCACTATAGCTTCGCTGATGCAGGTATCTTATGAATTCAAAATGGATTTTGACTTTCGACAAATTCATGAGTGAGGATGAAGTGAAAGCTCTACGCAAGACTTTGGAGGCAGCTGTAATCATTGCCAAGTCCAAAGCACATCAAGGACCGATGAGAGACAATTGCATTATCGAACTTGCTTTAGGAACCGGTTTAAGAGTTTCAGAGATCTCAGCGCTTAAGCTTGAAGACATCGACTTGAAACGTGGTGGCAATTCATTAGTCGTTCGACATGGGAAGGGAGATAAACTTCGAGTAGTTAAATTCAGTTCCGGTCTTAAGATCATCATCCAGGACTATTTGGACTATAGTGATTCTAATAGCCCTTACCTGTTCCCATCAGTTCGTCAAGAGTTCATGACTTCGACTGCTATTCAGAAGGTGTTTAAGAAGTGGGCTAAGAAGGCTGGATTACCTGCTCGCTATTCGATCCACAGTTGCAGACATTTCTATGCATCTGCATTACTAAGAGTCTCAAAGAACCTCAGATTAGTCCAGCAGCAACTAGGTCATCAAAATTACCAGACAAGTACAGTCTACGCATTCGCCTTAGATGAGGAGATTACAGAAGCTGTAGAAAAACTGTGAACCACGTTGAAATAGGTAGATCAATTACCTATTTCTTTAACTCTAGTTGTTTAGGATATATTACTACGTGACTTGGATAGCAAAGCCTGCTATTTTGCCTGAACTTAGATAGATAAGGTAGAAAATGTATCGAACTGTGGAGGTTAATGTGACTAACGATGATCAGAAATCAGTATTAGATGTTATTGGTTGGTGTAAAGAACTAGAGAATCGATTGGTAAAGCTGGAAAATGCGCCTGATCATCATGTGGAAACGGGAACATTTGATTTATCAAATGATGCAGTTCTAATTAATGGAGAGGGTGCCAGAAAAGTCAAAAGAACAATTACATATGATAGCCCCTTTAAAAGTAAACCAATATTAATTCCAAATATTGCAGCCTTCTTTCTTGATAAGGACGCAGAAGCCACAATGATGGTTTACGCTAAGAATGAGTCAAATAAAGGCGCAGATATCTACGTAAGGGCTTGGAAAGATTCAAAGCTGTACTACGCGGAGATTAAGTGGCTCGCTATTGAAGTAAGTAAATAGTCCTTCATTATTTTGAACAGCAGAGATCACAATGACCACAAATAAAGATCAATTGTTAACAACAATAAAGACTTGCCAAAAACTAGCAGCGCAAGTCGATCCAAAGATACAGTTACTCTATTTCGCAACTGAGGCTGAATACAAAAGATCATTAAAATTATTTTTTAGAGATCTTTTAAGGGATAGGGAGATATTTAATCGGATGACCTATCCATTTTTGGGGAGCTACTTGCTGGACGTTATTAATTTTGCAAATATAGTAGCCATTCTTCCAGAATTTGTTCCATCACTAATACGTGTAGGGGTCGACAGAATTAGTACTTACACTAGTTTTCGTAAGATTAAGAAGAAAGGTACAATTCTTCTTGATAAAGAAAGTGACCGATTCACATCTGAAATCATACTTGAGACTTGGGATTTAATATTTAAAAGCGGTAATACATTTCCCATAGAAGCTGAATTCAGAGAAAAAATAGTATCCACACTGAATAAATTGGTCATCACAAAATCACATTATGACATACTAGGCAGTTTTCACGCCGTTTATAACTCGTTAATAATATATTTAGGGCAGGATAAGAACATTGACACCCGCAAAATGTTCACTACTGATCATGATGATAAAGAAAAGAGAACACTTCTGTATGAGTTAGTAGGACCTGTAGCTAAGCCTGTTCATATTTGTAACAATGTAAAATTTAACGAAGTAAGCCACTCTGAGTTACAAGAACTAATTCGACAATCTTATTCTGATCAAAATTTATTGCCTACACCTCCGCCAAAAGAAATAGAGGATGCAGATTTTGTTGTCATTTCAGAAACTGATAAAATATCAGAGTCCAACAATTACTACCACAAGCTATTATCAATAAATGACTATGACAGTTTGGCTCTAGATTTATCAGAAGACCCAATCCTTTTTGACAAATTTCATTTCCGATTAGAGAATAGTCAAAAGAAAGTGCAGCCAACTGAATGGGTAGAACTCAAAACGACCGATGCAACCTTCTTATATTTTCTGGCTCTAAATCGAAAACATGAGCCGCAAAACGATTGTGAATCAATATCCCCGATAAACAGAATAGAATGGCTTGATATTATCTCAAAGAAATTTGAGAAATTTACTAAAGGGGCAGTAAAGAAAGAGCTTACCGGCGAAAAGAACATATCCTCAAGTTCATGGGTCTTTGGAACCGCCAATACAAGATCAAACTACGCCTCCCGAATTCATGATGCCTTTTGCAAAACAACAGATATTAAAAAGGGACCCAAACACAAGCATGGTCCATTACTTTTCCCATGTGAAAGGGATGGACTGCTTGGTGGCTTTCACCTAGCCCCGCACATCACACACATTATTCACAAAAAACCTCAGGAATAAAGTGATGACGTCACGTGACGTCATCCGCATAGACTCCTAAACACCCTTCCAGTCTCCGATCTTAAACCTAGCGCAAACAGCTGGGTTTTTTGTTTTATCCCAGTTTGAAAACCGGCTAGCGGGTAACCCCCCAACCAGCCAAAGGCCTTTGGCACTACGCAGGAGAAATTCCAATGCGAAAGTGTCAATCATGTTCTTTGAAAAGTGAATGTAGAAGTATCTGTCCTGATGTTAAAAAAATGCTCAAGGAAGATAAAAATTGGGCATACAAGTCAACATGGACTAATCGTGAATCTACTTCATTAGCTGTTGTAGAAAATCGTGATATCCTAGAAACACTATCACAATACTTGTCAGATCAATACTACTACAGTAATCGCTACGCTCAGTATTTACCTATGATAAGAGAAATTGTCAGTCTCTACGGCACCCCTATTCAAGAAGAAGTGTTTGTTTTGTGGATGACAGAAAATCTCAACTTTACAGAAATCGCCGAGGAATTGCATATCTCAAAACAAGCGGTTCATGAAGTGATATATGGCCACTCAACACATGGTGGTGGATTGATACGGAAAATTAAAAAACATCTTCGCAGGAAAAACTACCTGACCTGACTCGTTCTGTTGACGGCTTAGTGATATTTAATAAAGTTCAGTCCAACTCACCGTCGGTAGGATTGAACAAAAAAAGGAGAAGTCAAATGACTGAAACTTTGCTGAAGATGGCAAAAGCTCTCTTCCAACCGATCCAAGATGTTAAGGTGTCTATGAGTATTGTTGATATACCAGCAGGTATTGCTGCATATATCAAAAAGCGATTCGATACTGGCTTTAAGACGAGAACAAATCTCAAAACCAGTCTTGATGCTGCAAAAGATCCCAAAAGACGCCAATCGCTAGCAAGCCGGATTGCCTTGAAGGATATGGAGTTGGAGGTTTTGCGCAATTTCTATGAAGTGTGTAATCACACTGCTCAGGAATTAAGAACCCAGTTACCAGCTGAGGATGCCATAGATCCAAGTACAGTTGGTGAGGTTGCACCTCTTGACAGTTTGGATTCATTAACCGAAGAAAACCAAAGCTAGCGTTCTAAAGGGAGGCACCTCAATAAATCGGGGTGCCTCATGTTAATAATTGAGTAAAGAAAAGAGGTAATAATGAGCTGCAAACATAAAAAAGGCTATCTCCAAGTAGGTAAAATCTCCAGCGATATTGACCTTGGGGTTTATGATCTTATCAAAGAGCTATGGATTGCTGAGATTTACACTCCAGATGCATGTGAATCTACTGCAGACGGTAGAATTTCAATAACATTCCGGGCTAGTCTTGATGCTGAGGAATTGCTAACTGCTATTAATAGTGTTGACGATCAAAATGAAGCATGTTCACTCTCAGAGCGTTCACAATTCCTAAGCTCCCTATGTCTTGATAATTGGGATTTTGAGATTGGCATTGTGTATTCTGACCCAAGTAACAAGTTTGCAAGTAAAATACTACTTGTAATGATTGTCACATTCCCAAAATCAGACTACGACGAAGTCCTTCGTCGAGTAAAAGAACACAACAAATAACCATATCGGCACCCACTACAGAACAGCGTGGTGGGTTCCCCTTTTTCTGGAATAAGAATCTTATGGAACCAATCATGATCACGAAAGGAGTACTCATGAATTATTTAGAAATAGCTGGAAGCAAATACAGTGGTGTTGAGCTCGCCGACATTACTGCTGACCGCCTCTATGAAATCGGTGTAAAAAGTTTCCAATCAATCGAGGTTAGTGTTCGAAAAAATCACCTCTCAATTGCCTTTGATAATGAGCAGGATGTTGAGATCGTAAAGGCAATTTCAGGTAGTGAGTCCCAATCATTGAATAATATCTTTGAAACCAGAAATGCAGATTTATTCCTGCTATCCCTTGTTAACACATCCCACCAACCAGGCTTCTGCTAGGTCACTATCATGGAGCAGATGTACAGTCTACCAACAATCGCAAGGATGTGGGATATGTCTGTCCGCAATCTCAGGCGTTTGTTGAAAGAAGGTGACATCGAGCTCCACAAAATTGGCTCACGAATCAAAGTAAAAGAATCAGATCTGTTGAAGCTTGTTGAGAGTGGAACAGAATTTAACGAGATGGATCAATATCTATAAAAAGAAAGGAGGTCTGACATGGCGAGTATTACAGAGCGTATCACAAGTAAGGGCAAAGCGTACATCGTTACATATTACAATTTATCAGGCCTCCGTAAGTCCAAAACGATCTATGGATCCTACGCGGATGCGCAATCCTGGGCTGATGCTTTGGAAGAACGCAAACAAGGTCGAAAGCGAAAAGCTGAAGCAGGTGATCATTTCCATACTCCAGTTAAGATGATGCTGAGTACTGCAATCAAGGACTACAAGCATTCAGTATCAGTCCACAAGGCTAAAGCGACACAGAAAATAGAAACATGGGTATTCAAAACCTTCGAGGATTCAGTTGATGACATCGCCTTGTCATCAATAAACCTGAAACTGATGGAATGGTATGTCGCAGATCGTATCAATGTTCATAAAATCGACCTTTCATCGCTAGGTATTCAAATCCGAACACTGAAAGCCTTCTTCAATCACCAGATCAAATACGGTCTCATGGAGAAGAATCCAGCAAAAGGATTGAAGTTGCCCAAGCCTCCTAAGAAGAAGATCCGGTTTCTTAGTCAGGATGAGATAGAGAAGTTCTTGAGCAAGGTTGATAATCCAGATTATCATGATTTGTTTATGACCTATTTAAATACGGGGGCTCGTCACATTGAATTGCTTCCAGGCTCATTTACCTGGGACGATGTCGACCTGAAGGGTAGACGTTTACAGCTTACGGGCAAAGGCTCATCTGGCTATGTACCAATGAATAAGATTGTCTATAAGATCCTGAAGCGCCGAAAGAAATCAGGTTTGGAATATCCATTCCCAATGGATTACAATTATCTCTACAAGAAGTTCAAAAAGTACATGATAGCTGCTGGAATAGAGGATGCAACGTTGCACGATTTGAGAAAAACGTTTGGGTCATTGCTAATTGCCCAGAAGGTGGACGTCTTCCGCGTAAGCAAGCTTTTGAGACATTCGTCCGTTACGGTAACGGAATCTCATTATCTATCCATCTTAGATCGTGATTTGGAAAGTACTGTGCAAAGACTTGAAAAGGTTTTCAAACCTAAGAAGAAAAAGGCCACCTCGTGATTGGGGTGGTCTTTTCCATTTATCTTATTGGGCTTACACTTAGTAACTTTTAGTAGAAGTCTTGTTATCCGCCAATTTTCTTTATTTTGTAATTGACATGACATCGAATTCTAGTAACCCAAATCAACACACCACCGATCCTTTGTAAGTCTGGAGAAAATGTTAAATAAAGTTCTGGAGAAAGATCAACATTCAGAAATGGAATATCCTCTAGAATGATATTTTTCCGATGAAATCGTGGTTCTTTTAATTTAGAATCCTTAAATTTAAACCAAGGAAAAAATACTTCCTCCTGAACATTCACCGTTCGTTCAAGCACTATATCATCTCTATCCCTAATTTCAATATTTAAAGTCATGTTTTCATAGTAAATGTATTTTACTGACCTAAAAGCTTTCCGAGGTTTGGGGACGGCATCGAACGTTAGTACGGATTTTACATACAAAATGTTATTCGGAACTTCCGCATCAAACAGCTTTGTAACATTCTCATAAGAATATGTTTTTGTTCTCAGATCAGGGATTAGCTGATCGGGGAATAATTCTTCATAATACTTCAAGCCGGGAAAGGAATCCGAAAACCATTGTCCTTTCGTTTTTTTCGGATTGGTAGAAGTATAGTAGTCATATTGAAACAGTTTGCTCGAGCCGCTAACGGGAGGTTCTGGCGTCGGACCCTTAAAATTTACTATTGTGTTATCTGAATAGATAATGGCTGAAACTGCATTTCTAGGTATTGTTAAAAAGGGGATCGATCCCTCGGGATCAATTTCAATATCGGTATCAGTTACCCGTAGAACTTTGCCGGAGACCGCCGATTTATCATTCTTAATTACCTTGTCAAATGGTTCTGATTGGAGGCAGAAAGCGATTGTAATCATAAATGCGAAAAGAAAGATGCGTCTTGTCATCGTGCTGTATCCCCTTATGTGTATGCAAGTCAGTGTTATAAAATATCACATTTTCGGCTGTAAAACAAAGAGTCCTTTGATGAAATCACTTTAGCACGCTGCCCAATCCTTCCAAAATCCATCATGGCATCCCAGAGCTACACCGCTTATTTTGCCCCATCATGCGGGGACTCATCTCAATTCTATTGGCAGTATCTGGACTGTTTGCCCAGACAATCAATATATCAGGTAACTATCTGGACCTGCTGGACAATCCAATCGACAGCGCAAGTGTCTACTACTATCAAGATCAAGTGGTGGTTGACAGCACACTGACGAGTTCATCAGGCGCATTCGATCTACAGTTTATTATCGTTTCAGTTAATCCTTCTTTACCATCCAGCTTTCAGCTCAGCCAGAACTATCCCAATCCCTTTAATCCAAGTACCAGGATCAACCTGTCCATTCAAGAGGGTGGAAGCTTCAGCATCTATAATCTTCGGGGTGCTCTTGTAGAGTCCCTTGATCTTCCATCTGCTGGAAGCTATGAGCTTTCATGGGGAGGAAGAAACTTAGGCGCAGGATTGTATATCTATGTCTTGAGAAGTGGTAAGCAAGCCAGTAGTCGAAAGATGATTCTATTGGATGGGGGAGACGGGTCAGAGCTTGCTGCGAATCAAGTATCCTATGCTTCTTCAAGCTCACTTGCGAAGCCAGCATCCAATGATGCCCTTCGGTTCGAGAAGTACAACACATCCTCGCTAGAGATAGACTTTTTTACTCCACAAGCAGATACCACTTTAGGTGTCCTGCATGGGAATGTGGGTCCTCGTCAGATTCAGACTATCGCAGATACAATCATGTATGAAGGAGATACACTCCAGGTAGATTGGGACGATTACTTCTACAATGATTCTGAAACATACTATCCGCCACGATTTGTCGAATTTATGTATCTTGATGATACCACTTTCTACGACACAAGGGTCATTGCCATTGATGTTCTTGACACAAACCTGATCACGGAAAGTAATACCTTTCGTATGACCTGGCTGTCAGTGAATGATCCCCCCTCTCTAACCCTTACATCATTAATTGAAAGTGTAGTTTATGATCCCTATAGGTCAGTCTTTCCAAAGAACATAGCGACATTCTCATATGTAGATCCAGATACAAATGACGTACACACAATATTTATTATAAATGATTCTCCATCAAATGCCTATTTTAGCATAGTTGGAGATACATTAAAACTAGACAGTCTATCGCAAGACTTTGAAGGTAATATTAATGCAGGAATACGAGTAATAGACCAGGTAGGGGGAAGTGACTCACAAACATATAATTTAGAAGTGATAATAAACTATATACCATTCTTATACTTCAATGGGTTCGTAGACACAGTACAGTATAACTCAACACTCCCGAGACATTTAGCATCATTCAACTATGAAGATTTTGATGGAGACGATATAAGCTTTTCATTACTAAATAACCAACCTGATAATGCATTCATGAGAGTAGAAACAGTTCCATTCCCACAAATATTCTTAGACAGTCTATCACAAGACTTCAGTGGAATGGTGAACTATGGAGTAAGAATAATTGATTCTGCTGGACAAACAGATAGCATTGTGGTTCCGTTAACAATAATGCCACAGCCAGATGAAATGGTAATAGATTTCATCTTTAAGGCAGTTTACGATGATACTTTATTAGTAAATGGAACAAGTACCTTGAAATATAGATTAATGAATTTTGAAGGAACCGATTATGTGTGGGATCAAGACAGTATCTTGACAAGTGAAAACGGAATAGTTACCGCACTTTTATTGCAGGGGCAAAATTACAGTATAAGAGCAAGACACACAGGAGAAGAAGATGATTTATTATACCCTGCAAGTTTTTATAAAATACCAGGAGTTATAGGAACTGTTGGACAAGAATCATGGAATATGCACTCTGGAGCAGACACATTGAATGTGATGAACTTTGGATCAAATGTGGACACAGTTAATGTTTTGAAAATATCTGAAGACTTTCCTCTAAATCAGATTAGAGCATATGTAGACCCTTGGCATGAAGGAACAAGAAAACTTCCTGATTCATTACTAGATGTACCATTCATTGGATACTTGAATTATACTGCTTTAAACGAAAGTCAGATTGCAGCAGTGAATTTATTTATTAGTGATTGGTCAAGTATACCTCAAATAGATAGAACAGGACATTTTTATCAAACAGCAGATTTACCTGAACCACCATTTGCAGCAATTGCATTAGATGCTGGTAATCAATATGCTTCAAACATAGCTCATTGGGATAATAGTACTAATTTAATTTCTGTAGCTTCTGTTAATGGTAAACCATATATCACTGCATCTTCTTTGAATCAAGAACTTGCAGAAGCAATTGTTGATGCATATGATATTGGAGGTTGGAGTCCTGATTGGGTTTCAAATGATGGGTCTATGACTGAGTTTGGAAAACAAACTCATTGTATAGTATATCTTTCAAAACCAGGAACTTATTTTTTTTAATTTGATTTTTGTCGATGGTTCTATATATGTAGTAACATCAATCTAAGTATATGTGTTTTGAGCATCAATAAGAACACGGCAGCAGGCAGCACATAAAAACAGCTCTCCTCCCAATCCGCAACCACGGGCATCTATCTTATCACTACACCACTTAATTGCCCTCCTGCTCCAAACCCAGAAATACATCCAATCTCACACGAAATCTATCCAGTAAAATGTACCATTTATGGTACATTTGTCCCAG
>Ga0307991_1003332_pt1 | contig 10410 bp, 8 predicted proteins | sample EllFjometagen131_FD_203146 | JGI IMG/M metagenome (GOLD analysis project Ga0307991, IMG submission 203146) | Marine microbial communities from Ellis Fjord, Antarctic Ocean - #131 | ecosystem: Environmental > Aquatic > Marine > Unclassified | place: Southern Ocean | collected 2014-10-08 | reverse complement strand
ATTGTTTGTTTCCACTTGCGATTGTCCAACAAATCATTGTGTAACAGCTGCGATGCCTGTATGGTAAGGCTTCAACCGTGTTTGTTCAATCTGTGCTTCACGAGGTCTGGATTAAGATACTTAGGTTTTTATATCCTTTGCAATACCCGATGCTGTCTCCATGATCGCGGAAAGGTCCAGGGATTGCAGCTTCCTTTTTTCCAGAATAACCCGGCCGTTAATAACAGAATGGCTGACATCGCTGCCCTGAACGGCATAGACAAGGTGTGAAACCGGATCGTACATGGGCGTTAAATGCGGTTTATGAGTATTGATGACGATAATATCGGCTTTTTTACCGGGCTCCAGGGAGCCTGTGATTTTTTCAAGTCCAAGCGCCTTGGCACCCTGGTGTGTGGCCATCTTCAGGATTGCCATCGCATCGGTGACTGTGGGATCCAGCGTATTGACCTTATGCAGTTTTGCAGCCGTATCCATTTCCAAAAAAAGGTCCAGATCATTGTTACTGGCACATCCATCTGTGCCAAGGCCTATACATAAGCCAGCCTGAAGAAGCGCGGGAATTGGTGCGATGCCGGATGCCAGTTTCATGTTGCTTTCAGGGTTGTGGGAAACCTTTACGTCGAATTTTTTAAGCAAGGCGATATCTTCACTGGACAATACAGTGCAATGGCAGGCAAGCAGTCTGGGAGACAGGACCCCCAGACGGGCCATGTGGCCTACAGGGGTGCGGCCGTATTTTTTCCGGATCAGGTTCACTTCGTTCAAGGTTTCCGAAACATGGATAACCAGTGGCACGCCATGGTCGCTGGAGAGGGCATGGGCCCGGCAGAGAAGGTCAGGGGAACACAGATAGGGGGAGTGCGGTTCCACGGCCACGGTAATTAATGGATCATTATGAAATTTATCCATAAGATTTTTTGTATAAGCAAATCCCTGTTCGATGGGTCCGTAACTGGGTGAAGGAAAATCGTAAAGAACTTCTCCCACGACAGCCCGCATGCCGGCATGTACTGCTGCATCGGCAACAGCTTTTTCAAAAAGATACATGTCACAGAAACAGGTGGTGCCTGACAGAATCATCTCCGCACATGCCAGAAGTGCTCCGGCGTACACTTTTTCATGATCCAGTTTGGCCTCGGCAGGAAAAATATAATCATTGAGCCATGCGTCAAGGGGAAGATCATCGGCAAGTCCCCGAAAAAGGGTCATGGCGGCATGGGTGTGGGTATTGATCAAACCGGGCATGATAATACCGCCTTCCGCATCAATTTTTCGGGAAATTCGCCATGTGGAAAAGTGGTCAGCAGGCCCTATCGCGATAATCGTATCATTTTTTACGGCAATGGCTCCGTTTTTAATCCGTGTATTGCCATCATCCATGGTCAGGACGGTTCCGTTGGATATCAGCAGATCGGCAACCGGTTCAGGTTTACGACTGATCATCGATATTCTCCACAACATATCTGATAAGTGTTTCAAGCTTAGGCGCGGCTTTCCGGGCGATGTCTATTATATCTTCCAGGACTGCAGGTAAGGGATTGTCTGGATCATTGATGTTGGTCAGGGTCGACAGACCCAGAACGTGCATGCCGCCATGAACTGCGACAATGACCTCCTGAATGGTGGACAGGCCCACTGCATCGGCGCCAATGGTTTTAAGAAACCTTATTTCAGCCGGCGTCTCGAGGGAAGGTCCCAGCAGCCCTGCGTAAACACCCTGCTGCAGAACAATGCCGGATGCTTTGGCTGCCTGCCGCGCCAGGTCGGAAAGATACGCGTCATAGGCTTGGCTCATATCTGGAAAGCGGATGCCCCAGTCATCATTATTGGGGCCGACCAGAGGATTGATACCGCTAAGGTTGATATGATCTGTGATCAGCATAAGATTTCCGGCTGAAAAGGCGGGATTCAAGCCTCCGGCAGCATTAGTGACAATAAGAATCCGGACGCCTATCGTCTGTAGTACCCGTACGGGAAAGGTTACTTCAAGGGGGGAATATCCTTCGTAAGGATGAAATCTTCCCTGCAGGACAGCGACCTGGTGATGAGCCAGCGTGCCGAAAAGCAACCGGCCGTAATGACCTTCAATGGTTGAAACAGGGAAATGGGGCAGATCACGGTAGTTGAATACTTTTGACACATTCAGCGCTTTAACGCTTTCTCCTAAACCGGTTCCAGTCATAATCCCGATGAATGGCGGCCGGTCTATGCGTTTTATGAGAAAAGCAGCGGTTTCTTTTACTTTGGTCTTGTAATCCTGCATAATTTTTATCGTCTCTCACCAGGCATTACCCATCAAAGATGATATTAATCTAGCGCTTAAGTTCAGTCAAGGGCGTATATCGGCCAAACATGAAACCGAGGTATATAAATCTTGCGTATTGTTATATAATATGATAATTTTTTGACACCATGAAACAATACGTAATTGATGAAATAAGATTTGAAGATTATAAAAAAATTCGAATCTATCTGAATGAAAATATGGACATTTCCACAATTAACGGGGTGTACTGGATAGCCCTTGATTATGCGGTGTTAAATAAAACCCAGGCTGAACATTTAAAATGCCGGCCTTTTTATTTTGTCATCGAGCTTGAGCCGACCCGGATCTCCTGTGAACTGCTGGTTCGCACGCGCAACACAGTGAGATGCGACTGCATGGGATATGCCACGGACGAACAGTTCTTCTGGCTGGTTCGCAGAATCGACACCATGCTCGACGCGCTTGACATAAAAATATAACCGATTTGTTGGCATTCTCCATGATAAATCAAAACAAGCGTTGGCTGCATAATATATGTTAAAAATAATACCCTTGGGCGGACTTGGTGAAATCGGCCTGAATATGATGGTGTTCGAGTGTGAAGACGCCATGTTTATCGTGGATGCGGGCCTCATGTTTCCCGAAGATTACATGCTCGGCATTGATTACGTTATCCCGGATATGACCTATATCCGGCAGAATCAGTCAAAAATCGGAGGGATCATATTAACCCATGGTCATGAAGATCATATCGGTGCATTACCCTACCTGTTACGAGAAATAAACATACCTGTATTCGGAACTCCGTTTACCCTGGGACTTGTTCGGCATAAGCTTGAAGAACATAATCTGCTTGAAAATGCCCGGCTCTACGAAATTTCTCCGCGGGAAAAATTGAGATTGGGGGTTTTTGAGCTTGAATTTATCCGTGTAGGCCATAGCATCGTGGACGGTGTCGGCATAGCGGTTAAGACACCTGTTGGTATTATTGTACATACCGGTGATTTCAAGATTTCTCACAGTGCAGGCGACGAGATGATAACGGATGTCAACCGGTTTGCCCGTTATGGTGAAATTGGTGTTCTGGCCCTTTTGTCGGATTCCACCAACGTGGAAAAAGAAGGATATACCATCAACGCCCAGGAAATTTGTGAAACCCTTGACAAGATTATCGCCAAAAGTACCGGTCGTGTCATTGTGGCTCTGTTTGCCTCTAATATTGTCCGGATTCAGCAGGTTATCAATATTGCCAAAAATCGAAGAAAAAAAATCGTTATTAACGGCCGCAGCATCGAGACCAGCGTTAATATTGCCAAAGATCTTAAATATCTGGCTATTTCGGAAAAAATGGAAGTGGATATCGACCAGATGGATAATTATCCAGACAGCGAAATCATTATGATCACCACCGGCAGTCAGGGAGAGCCCATGTCTGCCCTGGCCCGAATGGCCGCCGGAACTCACAGGCATATTAAAATCAAGGCGGAAGACACCGTTATCCTCTCTTCCAAGTTCATTCCGGGCAATGAAAAGGCAATTGCTCATATTATCAATAATTTATACAAAAGGGGGGCTGATGTTATCTATGAAAAAATATCAGCCATCCATGTGTCTGGTCATGCCTTCAGGGAAGAACTCAAATTGATGATGAATTTGACCCGGCCCAAATATTTTATTCCCATCCACGGGGAATACAGGCACCTGATTCTGCATGCGCGCCTTGCCAAGCAGGTGGGTATCAAACAGGACAGGATACTGCTTGCCGAGAATGGCCAGATTATTGAATTTGAAGAGGACAAGGGAAAGATTGAAGGTCGGGTTCAGACCGGCCGGGTGCTTGTGGACGGCAAAGGTGTCGGGGATGTGGGCCGAAGCGTTCTGAAAGAAAGGCGGGCCCTGGCCGATCACGGACTGGTTGCCGTTACGATGGCTTTTGATGAGGAGACCGGCGTTGTTGTTTACGGACCTGACGTTATTTCCCGCGGGTTTGTTTTTGAACATCAAACCGGCCATCTGGTTGATGATGCGCAGTGCGTGGTGCTGGAGATTGTCGATGAAATCGGCCCGGATGTTCCGGATCGGGTAGCCGTTATCCGTTCAAAGGTGCGCACGGCCCTGAAACAGTATTTTTTCTTTACCATTGGCCGGCGGCCTGTGATTATTCTTTTTATTATTGAAGTTTGACGGTGTCGCAAACATACTTCTAAAGAACTGATTGTTGAAAATTTAACAAAACGAATTGATTTTAAATTGTATTTGCGGCATCAAAACCAAATTAAAATCAACAGATAAAGTTTCTTTCGGATATAGGGCCTTTCGTGGTCTGGAAAAGCTTTTTATGAAATCATCAAACTTGATTGAAAACTATTAAAAACCATAAAATCATGCGCAAAGAGATTATCGGAATCCTGCTTTTTTTTCTTGTTGTTTTTACCCTGGTCAGCCTCCTTTCATACAATCCCGCCGATCCGTCAATCAACAATGCCAAAACAGCCGGTGATATTCACAACATGTTTGGGGCGCTCGGTGCCCAGATTGCCGGTATCCTTATCGGCCTGTTCGGACTGGGGGCATTCTGGTTTCCGATATTACTGCTGCTTATCAGCATCCATTTTTTCGGCGATTCTTCCAGAACCGTGATCCTATTGACCGCAGTCGGTGGATTATTACTGCTGATCACATCAGGCGCAATCCTGGCGCTCAAACAAAATCATTACATTATTTTTGATCACAAATTTTCAGCCGGTGGTATTATCGGAATTCCGCTTAAAGCATTTCTGGTGCGTTATTCCAATGTAACAGGCGGTGCGCTTATCCTGATTATTTTATGGATGATCGGTCTGATTCTGGCTACGGGTTTTTCTTTTATTATATTTTTCAAAAACTGCCGGCGGTGGGCAGGTATTGCCGGCGGTTCAATCGGTTCGGTCTGGTCCCGATACAGAGAGCGGAAAGAAAAAGCTAAAAAACGATCTGCGGTGCTGAAAAAGAAAAAAATACAAAAAGGGCGAAAAATAGAAATAAAAGCAGCAAAGGCGGGACCCATCACTCCGGCGCCGGTTCCAAAACAGACAGTATTCGATTTTATGCGGGATAAGCAGGGGCTCCAGTTGCCATCGTTTAACCTGCTGGATAACCCTGAAATCAGGGCTGCTGCTGCGGATCATGACAATCTGCGTATGCAGTCCAAACTGCTTGAAAAAAAACTTGAAGATTTTGGTGTGAACGGCAAAGTCGTAACTGTTTCCCCGGGGCCTGTCATTACAACCTTTGAATATGCGCCGGCACCGGGCGTCAAGATAAACAAGGTCGTCAATCTCACAGATGATCTAGCCCTGGCCTTAAGGGCCATAAGTATCCGTATTGTTGCCCCGATTCCGGGAAAGGCCGTTATTGGAATTGAAATTCCCAATACGAATCGGGAAATGGTCAGGTTCAAGGAAATCGTGGCGTCCCAAGCCTTTGAAAAATCAAAATCCAAACTGACCATCTGTCTGGGAAAGGACATCGTCGGCGTTCCGGTGACTGCTGAACTCGAAAAAATGCCGCATCTTTTGATCGCAGGTGCCACCGGTGCCGGGAAAAGTGTGGCATTAAATACCATGATCTGCAGTTTTTTGTACAAAGCTTCTCCTGCCGATGTAAAATTTATCATGATCGACCCCAAGCGGATTGAACTTTCCACGTATGACGGCATTCCTCATTTAATTACCCCTGTTGTGACAGACGTTAAAAAGGCTACCAACGCTTTGTTCTGGGCCGTCAAGGAGATGGAAAATAGATATGAACTGCTGGCTCAAAAGAAGACCAAAAATATATCCAGTTACAATCAAAAAATTGAAAAACTGAAAAAAATCGATGAAAAAACCACCGATGAAAAATTACCGTTTATTGTCATCATCATTGATGAGCTCGCCGATTTGATGATGGTGGCGTCGCGGGATGTTGAGGTTGCCTTGACGCGTCTGGCCCAGATGGCTCGAGCCTGCGGAATCCATCTTATCCTGGCAACCCAGCGCCCTTCTGTGGACGTATTGACCGGGATTATCAAAGCAAATTTCCCCACTCGGTTGACGTTTCAGGTGTCTTCCAAGACAGATTCAAGAACAATTATTGATTCCAATGGCGCTGAAAATTTACTGGGAAACGGCGATATGCTCTTTTTGCCACCGGGTACGGCAAAACTGCAACGTATTCACGGCGCTTATATTTCCGAGCCCGAAATTGCCCGAATCACCGAATTTTTAAAAGCCCAGCAAAAACCCGAGTATGACAAAGATGTCACCAGTGCACCGGTAAAGGAATCATCAGAGGCCGGTGAACAGGAATACGATGAAAAATATGATGAAGCTGTTGCCCTTGTTTCGAAAACCCGGCAGGCATCCATCTCCATGGTACAGCGGTACCTGCGTATCGGATATAACCGGGCGGCCCGGATTATTGAAGTGATGGAAAAAGAGGGTGTGGTCGGCCCGGCTGACGGTGCCAAACCCAGAGAAGTCCTGGTAAGGGGGTATAAGGAAAACTAGGATGAATATCGACCATGAACTGATCAATCATACCAAAGGGTTTCTGGATCCTGCAGAAGGCCGCCGTCTGTATGATATGGCTGAGGTGGCGTCTCCACTGGGAGCGTGCCTTGAAATAGGCAGTTATTGCGGCAAATCCACAATCTACCTGGGAGCAGGATGTAAAAAAAAAAACAATATTCTTTTTTCCATTGATCACCACCGGGGATCAGAAGAACAGCAGCCCGGTGAGGAATATTTCGACCCGGAACTTTTTGATCCTGAAACCGGCTGTGTCGATACGTTCAGGCAATTTAGAAAAACCTTGCAACACGCCGGTCTGGAAGATACGGTCGTGCCGCTTGTTTGCCGGTCTGAAATTGCGGCTCGTAAATGGGCCACTCCGCTGGGGCTTTTATTTATCGACGGGGGCCACAGCTTTGAAACCGCATTTACCGATTACAATGCCTGGGTCCGGCATATCGTGCCCGGGGGCATCCTTTTGATTCATGATATTTTCCCGGATCCCGCTCAGGGGGGCCAGGCCCCCTATGACGTGTATAAACTGGCCATGGCCTCCGGTCTTTTTAAAAAACTGCCCATGACCCAAACCCTTGGTGGTCTACAGCGGTTCAAATGCGGTGAAGCCCTTGGAGATGAGAATTAAATGCCGAGAATTTAGTGTGTCGTGTGTCGGCGAGTTTATGCTGAGGAACTGGGGTGCTCCTTTTTTGGCCTAAAATCGATACAAATACCTTCAATTTCCATCATACAATTTTTAGTTTTCACTGAATGGATTTATCCTGTTATTTTCCTTTTTTTTTAATACAATAAAGAACGATACTTTTCCCCATGATTGGATTCAGGGCCGCATCGAGCATATGGGTGATCAGTGGTTTTTTCATCATATCCCAGACCAGAAAACGGTGATACAGGTTTACCCACAGACAATCTTCCCGTGTCGGCCCCACAAGGCACTTGAGCCACCAATAGGGGGAATGCAGGCTGTGGGCAAAGTGATGCCAGCGAATCAGAACCCCTGAAGAATGCAGCAGGTCTATCAACTCTTTTTTTTTATAAATCCGAACATGCCCCTGGCTGGCATTGAAATATTCATCCGAAAGAGCCCAGCATATTTTCTCGGGCAGAAAACGGGGCACACTGACCACAAGGGGGCAATTCGGTTTCAGTACCCGGACCAGTTCCTGTGCAGCCTTGTGGTGCGCTGTAATATGCTCCATGACCTCCGAGCAGATAACAAGATCAAAGTGTTCATCTCTAAACGGAAGATTGAGAATGTCTGCGCATGACAGTGCCCAGCTTCCCCCGCCATGTGCCCCCAGTTTATCGTGGTATTGCAGTCTTTCTCGCGCTTTGGTGAGATCGTTGAAATTACGGTCGGCTCCAATTACCATAATTTTTTTCAGGCCATAGGCAGCACAGGTATGACGGCCCGGCCCACATCCGATATCCAGTATGCGGGCACCGGGTTTGATGTCCAGGCGTTTAAAATTTACGGTAATCACGTATTGCCTCCTGATAAACGCCAACGGTTTTTTCTGCCGCCTTTTCCCAAGTGAAATGGTTCTGTACCCGCATGTAACCTGCCATGCCAAGTTTTGCTGCATAATCGGGATGATCAAGCAGATTGACAATGGCTTTTTCAAGGGCGTTGGAATCGGCCGGTGGAACCAGAATACCGGCATTGCCCACGACTTCGGGTAGCGCCCCGCCGGTGGTGCTGATTACAGGAACACCGCAGGCCATGGCCTCACCCGCCGGCAGACCAAAACCCTCATATACGGAGGGTACCACCGAAAGGGTTGCTTTGGCGTATTCACGGACAAATTCTTTATCGCTGATATGTCCGGTAAAGATAACGTATTTTCCGATACCCAGTTTTCGTATCAATCGGACGATGCCTCCCTCTTTTTTGGGTGTACCGATTACAACCAGCTTGATTTTGCGGTTTTTGGTAATAGCGGCAACGGCATGCAGGAGGTAATAAAGCCCCTTTAAGGGCGTGTCGGCACTGGTGGTCACGATGATTCGGCCCGGCCGCCGTTTGATTTCCGGAACCGGAAAAAAAAGACGGGTATTAATTCCGTTGGGAACAATTCTGAAACGGTGAGAGGGTATGGTAAAATCACGTCTGATATCCTGCCGGGCACATTCTGAAACGGTTATTATTTTTAAAAGGGAGCGGGCAACGGTTTTCTGCATTCCAATAAAGGAATACCAGCGCAGATATTTCAACTTTTTCCAAAAGGGTCTGACCGCTTTTATATCGATATCCCGGTCCACCGTGATCGGGTGGTGAATCGTGGCAACAGTGGGGATAAATCTGCCCAGCAATTGAATCCCGTAGCCGAGACTCTGGTTGTCGTGCAGGATATCATAATCGTAAAATTTGTTTTTCAGAAACTGATAAGCCCTCAAACCAAAGGTAAATGGTTCAGGGAACCCCATGGTTGATATGCCCAGCCACTCAGCGAGGTTGATGGGATTTTTCAGTTCGGTAAGCGTTGGCATCCGGAAAGGATTTTCCGGGTTATAAAGATCCAGGCAGGGGATATGATGCACTGGGATATCTCCGTCAAGAAGCGGATCCGGCGGGCCGCAAACAACTTCTACCGTGTGGCCAAGATCCTTGATAGCCCGGCTCAGGTTTTTCAGATATACGCCTTGGCCCCCGCAATGAGGGTTGCTGCGGTAACTTAAAAGACAGATCCGCATAGGGCGGGAAAGATGGGACGGCATAGTTTGCTCCGAATTTTAGCGGTATTATAACTTCAACACAGTTCTTCCAAAAAATTGCACAATTCAGGCTGTATATTGTTTGTGATTCAATTACTGCTCGATTGTGCTGCTCGTCAAGTTATTTCTATGCATCAAACACTGGGGTGTTATCGGCAACCCGGGCTCGCTTAAAGTATTTAAATATATACGGCATAAAATTGAGCCTTGTTAATTTTGTCGAATTCTATATGATATCATATTTTATAATTTTTTTAATCGTAAAAGAAAACCATGGCCTCTGTAGGGCGGATTTTTATTCATCTCTGTGTTTTAAAAAAATATGCTTTCAGTTAAGACAATAGCGCATAATTTGCCCGAGGAGGTCTTTTTAAGTGAGGTCGGTCCCCGGGATGGGTTCCAGTATGAAAAAAAAATAATTCCCACCGATTTCAAGCTTGATATCATAGCAGGGCTCGCGAATGCAGGCCTGAAAAGAATACAGGTTACCTCTTTTGTACTGCCTGAGCGTGTACCGCAGACGGCGGATGCCGAGGCGCTGGTTGCACAACTGCCTCAAAAGGACGGGGTGGATTATTATGGACTTGTTCTGAATATGACCGGATTGAAACGGGCAAATGCGGCAGGCTTGAGATCTGTTGAAATTTCTATCTCATGCAGCGATACCCACAGCCGCAGAAATACCGGCATGTCTCTTGACCGGGCCCTTGGGCACGGTATCAAAATGATTGATTGGGCACAGAGTCATAACATGCGGGTAATAACCAGTATTCAGTGTGCTTTCGGTTGTGCTTTTGAAGGAGAAATGTTGGAATACCGTGTTGCTGAAATAGCGCGTGAACTGGTTACTTCCGGTGTTGAGATGCTTAGCCTTGC
>Ga0307991_1003331_pt1 | contig 10411 bp, 7 predicted proteins | sample EllFjometagen131_FD_203146 | JGI IMG/M metagenome (GOLD analysis project Ga0307991, IMG submission 203146) | Marine microbial communities from Ellis Fjord, Antarctic Ocean - #131 | ecosystem: Environmental > Aquatic > Marine > Unclassified | place: Southern Ocean | collected 2014-10-08 | reverse complement strand
ATGGTAGCCAGCCCCATCCCGTTTCTGGCAATGGCCTACGCCTCTTTACCCAAAGTCAATGATGCCATACAACCGCTGATCCCGGCATTACAGAGCAACTGGCTGATCACGCATGTAATGACCTGCTTTGTCGGGTACTCCGCCTTTGCCATTGCCTTTGGCATCAGCATCATGTTTCTCCTCAAGCCTTCAGGTGACGGGTCACAGTCCGGTATTGTCAGCCGTATCCCTGATTTTGACATTTTAGACGAACTGACCCACCAGATGGTCATGTTTGGATTTTTGTTTTTATCCATCGGGATTATTACCGGGGCCGTCTGGGCCAATCAGGCATGGGGGCGTTACTGGGGCTGGGATCCGAAAGAAACCTGGTCTTTGATCACATGGCTGATTTATGCCTCCCTCCTGCACGCCCGATTGATGCGCGGCTGGCAAGGAAAAAAAATTGCCGTATTGTCATGTATCGGATTTTTTGCCGTTATTTTTACTTACTTCGGAGTGAATCTGCTCCCCGGCCTTCATAGTTATCAATAGGTATCAATGATTTACATTTTTATTGACAAGTGAGTATAAACTCGATATCCATTTTCTTTTTATATCGATAAATATTTCAATAAAATTTTAGAAGATGCCCGATTTAAAACGGTCTAAGCGGGTGTTAACCGACTAACCTCTACAGATTTGATGGAGTTTACATGAGTAGCACAGACCAAAATCAAACAGTTTCACCAGAGGCAACACCGAAGGCTGCGCCGGATTCGGTCAATCCCGAACCGAAAGTTCACGAAAGCCCCGCTTCAAAATCATCCGGATGGGCCGTTTTTATGTTTTTCATGATCGGTTTGGTGGGAAGCCTGCTTTCCGGCTGGATCCTGTTTCCGGAGATACTCTATTCCAAAAAAAATCAACCCATCGACTTCAACCATGCCGTTCATTTAGATATGGTTTCCGATGGCTGTGAATCCTGTCATTATTTCCGGGATGACGGCAGCTTTGCCGGGATGCCGAATATGGGTGACTGCATCGACTGCCATGAAGAAGCCCAGACCGATGACCCGGAAGAGATAAAATTCGTTGATGAATATGTCACCCCCGGGATTGAAGTTCCCTGGCTCAACCACTCCAAACAGCCGGATTGTGTTTTCTTTTCCCATTCCGCCCATGTCATTGGCGCGGATATGTCCTGTAAAAGCTGCCATGGAGATATCGGCACATCGGAGCATACCCGCGTATACGAGGAAAACCGTCTGACCGGTTACAGTAGAGACATTTGGGGTCACAGTATCTCTCGTCTGGGAAAATCCAGGCATGAAGATCCCAAGCCCATGAAAATGAACGACTGCGCCAAGTGCCATAAAGAAGAGACCGGGCATAAAGGGGCATGTTTTCAATGTCACAAATAAATCTGATTAAAACGCAACAATGGTTTTAAATCGTTTTTGATATATCTACGAGGATGATTCCATGAAAATAGATCGAAGAAGTTTTCTGACATACACAACGGCAGCTGTACTCGGGGGTGCCGCCGGATCCATGCTGACACCGGCACCTTGGAAACTGATGGACGATGCAGCCATCTGGACGCAGAACTGGCCGTGGACCCCGGTCCCGGAAGACGGTGAGGTGACTTACAAACAATCCGTCTGTACCCTTTGTCCTGGCGGCTGCGGCATCAATGTCCGCCTGATTAACGGCCGGCCGGTAAAAATAGAAGGATTAAAGGACCACCCGGTAAACAAAGGCAGTCTTTGTCCCATGGGCATTTCCGGACTGCAGTATTTATACGGCCCCTCACGGGTCACATCGCCGTTAAAAAGAGAGGGAAAAAGAGGCGACGGAAAATGGAAAAAAGTCAGCTGGGATGAAGCGCTGGCAGCGGTGAGCGGCAAACTGGCCGAACTTCGGGCCAACGGCCGGCCGCAATCGGTTGCATGCATTACCGGTTCCGACCAGGGCACCATTCCCAATTTGATCGGTCGTTTTTTAACCGCATACGGTTCCCCGAACTATATCCGTTCCGCCACCGCCCAGGACGCCATTGAACAGGCAATCTATTTAACCCAGGGAAAACAGGGAACACCGGTATTTGATATTGAAAACGCTGACTTTATTTTAAGCTTCGGCAGCGGTATTTTAGACGGATGGGGATCACCGGGGCGCATGTTTAATCTTTACGGCAGTCAGAAACCAGCCAAAAAAATCATCCAGATTGAACCCCGCCTGTCCGACACGGCGGCCAAAGCAAGCCAGTGGATGGGGATCAACCCCGGAACGGAAGCCGCTCTGGCCTTAGGCCTGGCGCACGTTATCATCAAGGAATCCTTATACAATAAAGATTTTGTTGAAAATTTTGCTTTCGGATTTGACGACTGGACCGATGAAAACGGCAAGTCCCACAACGGTTTTGCGACAATGGTCAAAAAGTTTGCACCGGAAAAAGTTTCACGGATTACCGGTATTAACAAAGCAGAAATTGTTTCCCTGGCCAGGGCGTTCGCTCGGGCATCAAAACCCATCGCCATCAACGGCCGCGGGCATGGCGCTGTTGCCGGAAGCATCGATGAAAGCCTGGCCGTGCAGTCACTCAATGCGCTGGTGGGAAACATCAATAAATCCGGCGGTATCTCCGCAATACCGGACTCCAATTATGCCAAATGGCCGGAAGTCAATATTGATGAAATCGCTTCCAAGGGAATGCAGCAGCCGCGCATTGACGGCGCCGGCAGCGAACAATTTCCCAATACGCGGTATCTCTTAAACCGGTTACCGGTTATACTGAATGCCGCCAAAGGCGACTCTCCGGTTCAGGCACTGCTGGTCACGGACGCGAATCCCATGTATACACTTCCAGACACGGTGGCAACGAAAAAAGCGTTTGACCGAATTCCATTTATTGTCAGTTTTTCACCGTACATGGACGAAACCGCCAGTTATGCGGACTATATTCTGCCGAACCATTCCTTTCTGGAACGACTGCAGGATGTTCCTTCGCACGCCGGCATTTCCCGCCAGGTAATCAGCCTGGCAAAACCGGTGATACAGCCGACTTATGACACAAAACATGTGGGTGATTCGTTTATCCATATGGCAAAAAGCCTTGGCGGGTTCGTTTCAAACGCGTTCCCCTGGGACAATTATGAAGCGTTCCTCAAAGAAACCTTAAAAAACCAGTGGCGCAAATTAAACCGAAAAGGGATTATTGAAATCGAGCATAACCTTCCGGAACCGCTGGCGTATACGTTTAACACGGTCTCAACCAAATTCGAATTTTACCCCACCGCCCGTGACAGCGCAAAACAAAAAAAATCGGCGCTGCCGTCTTACACGCCGGTACCCATCGAAGGAGATATACAGCGATTTAAACTGGTGCTGACCCCCTATGATTCAATCCGTCTGGCCGGCGGTTATATGGCAAACGCCCCATTTATGACCAAAACAGTCGATGATGAAGTGCTGAAAAATCAGTTTGGTTTAGTGGAAATTAACCCGGCAACCGCCAAAGACCTGGGTTTAAAAGAAGGCGCCACGGCACTGTTAACCACCCCCAAAGGCGAAACAACGGTACAGGTCCATTTGTATGAAGGGATTAAGCCCGGCATTATTGCAATGCCCAGGGGGCTCGGACATACCGCCTACAGTGAATATCTGGCTGGCAAAGGAACCAACATCAACACACTGATCGGCCCCATTGAAGATCCGACCTCCGGGCTTGATATGGCATGGGGAATCCGGGCCAAGTTAATCCGGATTTAAAATCTAAAAAAACCTTTTAAAAATTTAAAGCGCTCAACTTAGATCATAAAGTCTTGTTATATATATGATTTAAATTCAACGATGAGGTTTTCATGAAAGAAAAAAATAATCACAAACACGTAAAAAGATACGGGATGGTCATTGACCTGGACAAGTGTACCGGCTGCGGTTCCTGCATGGTCAGCTGTTATTCGGAAAACAATGTCCCGTTTAAGGCAGATGAAACCAACAAATTAGACAGCATCAACTGGCTCCGGGTATATAAAATCACAAATAACAAAGCCTATCCGGATACGGAAGTCTGTTATCTGCCCATGCCTTGCATGCAGTGTGATGGTGCCCATGAAGGACATCCCCCCTGCGTTTCGGTATGCCCGGCGGTTGCCACCGATTACGATTATGATACCGGTATCATCAGCCAGATTTATACCCGTTGCTTCGGCTGCCGTTACTGCATGGCAGCCTGTCCGTATCACGCGCGTAAATTCAACTGGTGGGACCCGGTCTGGCCGGCGGATATGGAAAAATACCTGAGCCCGAATGTGTCTCCCCGAATGCGGGGTGTTGTTGAAAAGTGTTCATTCTGCTTTCACCGCTACCAGCTGGCCCGGGATAAAGCCTATCTTGAAAAAAGAGACGAACTTGCGGAAGATGAGTATCAGACAGCCTGCGCGGAAGCTTGTCCGACCGGCGCGATTACGTTTGGCGATCTTAATAACAAACATCATGCGGTTTATAAATTAAAAAACAGCCCCAAGGCATTTCGTCTGCTGGAACGGCTTCATACAAATCCCAAGGTCTATTACCTGACAAGTAAAAACTGGGTCCGACGGGCCGGCGATAACTACCTGGCCCATGAAGAACCGAAAAAAATCAAAAACAATGTTAAAGAACACCACTAAACGACAATAGCAAGGAGCAGTTAGATGAATGAAACACCATTGATTCCTGCGGGTGTTAAAAGATGCTCGAAATGGCAGTTTTCTCTCTGGATGGCGGCAGCAACAGCTGTCCTGCTGTGGGGCGTTTACGCCATGTTTCTGATCTGGTACAAAGGATTGAACCAGACCAATATGAATGATGCTTATGGATTCGCACTATGGATCTGGGCGGACCTGGCGGTCATCGCAGTTGGAGGCGGGGCTTTTTTTTCCGGGTTTTTAACCTATATTGTCGGCAAAAACGAACTGAAAAATATTATTAACTTTGCCGTGATTATCGGTTTTATCTGCTACAGTTCAGCACTGCTGATTCTGGCAATCGATATCGGCCAGCCCCTGCGCGGATGGTTTATTTTCTGGCATGCCAATGTGCACTCCATGCTTACGGAAGTGGCCTTCTGTCTGTCATGTTACTTCGCCGTACTGACCATTGAATTTATCCCCCTGATTCTTGAAAATCCGAAACTGGACAAAAAACCCTTTTGGCATCATTTAGGGCATAACATGCACGGAATTATGGCAATTTTCGCGGCCACCGGCGTTTTCCTGTCTTTCTTTCATCAGGGTTCTCTCGGCGGCGTGGCCGGTGTTCTCTACGGGCGTCCGTTTGCCTTTCGGGAACATATATTTATCTGGCCCTTTACTTTTTTCCTTTTCACCTGGTCGGCGGCGGCCTGCGGCCCGTGTTTCACCATCCTGGTGACAAAAATCACTGAAATGATTACGCGGAAAAAACTGGTGAAAGACAGTGTAATCCATCTTTTTGCCAAAATTTCCGGCTGGATGATCATCACCTATATTATTGCGAAAACCATTGATACCCTTTACTGGGCATTTGTTACCGCTCCGGGCATGGGATTCACCCTGATGGATTTCTATGCAAGCCCCACCTACAACATCGGGCTTTTGTTTGCGGAAATCGTTATCTGCGGGTTTATTCCGGGACTCATTTTAATTACCAAACGCGGCCGTGAGAACTCGTTTCTGCTAATGACAGCCGTTATTCTCGCCGTAATCGGCGTTTGTTTGAATCGCTGGGTGATGGTACTTCAGGTGATGGCTGTTCCGGTACTCTCTTTTAATGAATGGTACACATATATGCCCAGCTGGCAGGAAGTGGCAACTACCGTACTGCCGGTTGCCTACGGAGTCATTGTGATTTCCCTGGCGCATCGTTATTTACCGGTTTTCCCACAGGAAAAAGAATTAAACCCGATCGATTAACTAAACCATCGGTCAAGGAGGACAATATATGTTTCCATTTTGTTTTGAATGGGCCTGGGACATTTCCCACATAGTTTTTATGGGGGGATTATGGTATGCATTATCAATTATCGGTGCCGGAATGACGTTTGCGATTGTCAAATCAATATTTGACTGTTCCGCCGGGCATGATGATCAGGAGCACGGCCACCACTAACCCCTGCGGGGGGCTTTGCCTGTTTAAAATTAAACCTGTTATAAAGCGCTGCTTTGTGCAATCATAGCCCGAGGCAGCGCTTTTTTATTTAAATAAAAACGAGAACTCAATGGATGAAATAATCATTAAAGGCGGACGTTCCCTTTCCGGGGAAGTGGTTGTCGGCGGCGCCAAAAACGCAGCGCTCCCGATTCTGACCGCATCGATTCTGGCAAAAGGGAAATTTACTTTTCAAAATGTTCCCGACTTAAGAGACATTGACAGCATCAAGGAACTCCTGTCTACCATGGGCGCGACCGTGGAATGTGACGGCCACACGGTCCAGATCGACACCGCCGGCCTGAATCTTTATGAAGCTCCCTATGAACAGGTCCGAAAAATGAGGGCATCCATCTTGGTACTCGGCCCGTTGCTGGCACGCATGAAACGCGCAAAGGTTTCATTACCCGGCGGCTGCGCTATCGGCGCCCGCCCCATAGACCTGCATTTAAACGGCTTATCCCTGCTGGGCGCGGATATCAAACTGGAACATGGATACGTCGAGGCGACCTGCAAACAGCTGAAGGGCGCTGAAATTTATTTTGACACCCCAACCGTCACCGGCACCGAAAACCTCATGATGGCCACAGTTCTGGCAACCGGAACGAGTGTATTGCGCAATGCCGCCCGTGAGCCTGAAATCATTGCGTTGGCCGATGTTTTAAACCAAATGGGCGCGAATATCAGCGGCGCCGGAACAGCGGTGATTACCATCAAGGGGGTCAAAAAACTCAAACCCGTGACGGCGACCATTATTCCGGACCGTATCGAAGCCGGCACCCTCATGGTCGCCGCGGCCCTGACCGAAGGGGATGTTAAAATCAAAAACTGCGAACCCCTTCACCTGAAATCCATTATCCACAAACTGGAAAAATCCGGCGCGGATGTCCAGGTATTTAAGAAATCAGTCCGCGTTAAAGGCAGTAAAATCGTCAACAGTATTGATCTTAAAACCATGCCCTATCCCGGCTTTCCCACGGATATGCAGGCCCAATTTATGGTATTGATGTCCGTTGCCAACGGATTTTCCGTGATTGCGGAAAATATATTTGAAAATCGTTTCATCCATGTCAGCGAACTCTGCCGCATGGGCGCAGACATTGCCATCTCCGGCAGCCATGCCATGATCAAAGGTGTTTCGCAATTATCCGGAGCGCCGGTCATGGCCACGGACTTAAGAGCCAGTGCTTCGCTGATACTTGCCGGGCTGGCGGCAAAAGGAACGACAACCGTCAGCCGGGTCTATCATCTGGACCGGGGTTATGAATCTCTTGAAAAAAAACTGGCCCGCCTGGGTGCGGCCATTAAACGTGTCCCGACAAAAAAGAAACCGTAAAATATAACGAATGCCTGAATCGTTTATCGGAAATCGCACATATTCTTTCCCGGCACATTCTATCATTGACCCCAGCTATTATCGCCCGCTCATCCCGCTGCTCATTGCTTTTATCGCGGGCATTACCAGCGCAAATCACCTGCCTGAACCGACATGGCCTGTCTGTTTCTGCATTCTTGTATCAACCGTTATTATCATTTACTCGATTGGCCGTCACAAAAATGCAAAACTGTTTCCCTGCTTCCTTTTTTTCTGCCTGGGATATTATGCATTAACCCCATGGCTGTCTTCATCCTTTTCACAGGACCATATTAAATTTTATGTCAACGACCCTATTCAATGGGAAATATCAGGCATCATAGACGCCTCGCCCATGCCCCAGGACTTTCGCACGGTCTGTATTTTAAACCATATCCGGTTATCTCGCCCAAACAATGATGGACCGACGGCTTCGGTGCGGGGAAAAATCCGAGCCATCATTTACGGAAAACCGAAAAACCTGGCCATTGGCGACCGGTTGATATTTACCAGCAAAATCAGACCATTTACAAATTTTAAGAACCCCGGCGGATTTGATTATAACAAATACATGGCGTTTAAGCAGGTCTGGGGCAATGCCTATACCTCTTCAAAAAAACTCACCACCCGAGCTTCGGCAAAAAATTTCAAAAAGCAATTATCATCCGTCCGCGGCAAAATATCCAACCTCATCAATCAATCATCTGACGGCGATGCAAACGCTATATTAAATGCCCTGATTCTGGGTAGCCGCCAACAGATTTCCAAACCCCTGCGTGATGCGTTTAACCGGGCAGGGATCAGCCATATTTTAGCTATTTCCGGCCTGCATATCGGCATTGTCGCTTCTTTTGCCTTTTTCCTATTTACATGGCTGCTCTCCCGGTTTAACCCTTTTCTGTGGCATGCCTGGACACGGAAAGGGGCGGCGGTTTTATCCCTTATACCGATCATAATTTACGGCATCATGGCCGGCATGTCGCCTTCCACCCAGCGGGCCGTGATTATGGTGGGCGTGTTTCTTTTGACGTTTCTTATCGAACGTGAGCATGATTTAATTAACACAGTGTCCATTGCCGCATTGATCATTTTAATCATTTCCCCGCCAGCCCTTTTTTCCATTTCCTTTCAGCTCTCGTTTGTCGCGGTACTGTCGATTATCTATGGAATTTCCAGAATATGCCAGTCTAAAAAAAGACCTGAAAATATAGCATCTCGTCTGCTGAAAACAATCGTTACATTCATTATCGTCTCAGGCCTTGCAATCATCGGCACCGCCCCGTTGACCATGTTTTATTTTAACCAGATCTCGTTGGCGGGAATTTTTTCAAACCTGATTTTTGTTCCGTTGATCGGATTTGCCGTTGTGCCGGTGGGACTGTTTTCTGTTCTGATATTATTACCCGTCAGTTCAAATGCGGCCTTCTGGGGCCTTAAAATATGCGATGTCATCCTGACCGTTTCCATTGAATGGATATACCGAATTGCCAGTCTGCCGCATGCTGCTGTAAAAACCATTACCCCTTCAATTATTGAAATTATCTGCGCCTATGCCCTGTTCGGGTTTATTTTATATCTATTATTCCCCCGTGCAGACAAAAATCTTAATGATAAACCTCGGAATAAAACGGATAACAAGCCATATGAAAATTCAAGCTCTAACGGACCATGCCAGGCAATAAATTCATTAAAACGGTTGCTATCCGGCAAAAGCTCAAAAATGTGTAAAAAGCCCTTTTCAAACAGAAAAATTGCTTTAATATTTATGGGAATCACCTTGTTTGTGCTGTCTGCGGATATTTGTTACTGGATTGGCAAACGCTGGGGGAAAGAGGACCTGACCATTTCAATCGTAGATGTGGGACAGGGCAATGCCGCACTCATTGAAATGCCGGGCGGCCAATGCGCCCTCATTGACGGGGGCGGATATTCAAACAATTCTATTTTTGATATCGGCGAAAAGGTGCTCGCGCCAGTTTTGTGGCGCAAAAAAATTAAAACCGTCGAAACGGTCATTTTAACCCATTATGATGCGGACCATTTAAACGGACTTATCTACATTCTTAAACATTTCAATGTCAGACAGGTTTTCGCCAACCATGACCCTGACACATGTTTGAAAAACGATGAATTTATGGATATAATTCGTCAAAAACAAATCAAATACCCCGCCTATAAAAATCTTTCAAAAAAAATCGAATTAAACGGGGTCATATTGAAAATACTGTATCCTTTAGAAAACTTCGCAGACCTTGCCTCTAAGGAGGCATGGCGGGATTCAAACAATAATTCAATGGTCATTCAAGTCAATTTCGGAAATTGCCGCATTCTTTTTCCGGGAGATATTATGAAAAAAGCTGAAGAAGAGCTTGTTGCTTTAAATTATGACCTCCAGTCCACGATCATGATGGCCCCCCATCACGGCAGCAGCAGTTCCAGTACTCCGGAGTTTCTAAAACTGGTGAATCCAGAATATATCATTATTTCATCCGGCCGGCAAAATCGATTCGGTTTCCCCGCACCGGAAGTGCTGGCACGTTATGAAAAGAACAAAATATTAACATTCCGGACGGATATAAATGGTGAAGTCTCCATAACCAATAATGGCAGCCTTCTGACCCTGGCACCGATGATAGGGAAAAAAATATCGTTAGAAGTAAGCCCAAAATGATAATTTTAAGCGTGGCGGATTATCTACGCAATATTTTAAAAAAGTCCGGACTGGTGGCCGAAATTCAAGAGGACGCTCAAAAAACGGGGTTTGACAAGATAACAGACCAAGAAGTTATGGCTAAAAATTCCTTCGGCCCGCGACTAACCAACTGGCAGGCAATACAGCAGGAACTCTTTCTTTGTACGCCAAGTATTGACACACTCGTAAAAAGTAAGATTTCGATGGCAAAG
>Ga0307991_1003330_pt1 | contig 10411 bp, 6 predicted proteins | sample EllFjometagen131_FD_203146 | JGI IMG/M metagenome (GOLD analysis project Ga0307991, IMG submission 203146) | Marine microbial communities from Ellis Fjord, Antarctic Ocean - #131 | ecosystem: Environmental > Aquatic > Marine > Unclassified | place: Southern Ocean | collected 2014-10-08 | reverse complement strand
CATGGAGAAGAATTTGGAGAACATGGACTTTATGGTCATGGAAACCATCTTTATGATGAAGTTATCCATACCCCCTTGATTATTTTTGTTCCAGGAATGGAAAACAAGGAAATTAACGCCCTGACAGAAGGAGTTGATATAATGCCTACTTTATTAGGTTTAGTAGGAATAAAAACTCCAAAGCAGGCACAAGGAATGAGTTTATTGCCTGTGATACTTGGAACTAAAGAATCTATAAGGGAATATGCATTTAGTCAAACTATATTTAATCTCTTCTCAATAAGATCTAAGGAATGGAAGTATATAACTAATTTTGTAGGTAATGACAAACTTTATAATCTAAAGCAAGATCTTGGTGAGAAAGAAAACTTAATAAGCACAGAATCAAATATGGCTTATGAAATGAGAGAAAAACTTGAAGAACATTTAAACTAACCTGAAAACATATGCATAAATAAGAAAAAATTAGATATTAGAACTGTTAAAAAAGTATTGATATCTTAATATTTTTATTGAGTTTTATTGTTATACTACCAAATAAATATTTTAAAATAAAAGTGAAAAAATAAGAAAATGAGTAAGAAAATAAATATTAAAAAAGTTTTAATTATTGTAATAATTTTATTGATTATTATTGTTTTATTTCCTTTTAAAAAGAATGACGATGATTTTAAAATAAAAGTAAATGATAAAGAAGATAATGTTATAGTTGCAAAACCAAAAGAAAAATTAAGTCAATACCCTTTAGTTATTTATCATCATGGGGGGGGATACAAAACAATTGAACCATTTGAATTAAGGAACTTATCCAAAGAGTTTGCAAAAAATGGCTTCCTGTTTTGGGCACCAGAAAGAACACCTGGATCACCATGGGATGAATTGGAAACATTAAAAGATGCTCAGGCAATGAGCAAAGCAATCTTAGATTTAGCGATAAAATCTCCTGAAGTTGATAAAAATAATATTAATGTTGTTAGTTTTTGTTTAGGTTCCTGGGCAGCGTTTGAAAATGATGCAAAATCCCCTTATGTTAAGACAGTCAGTCTCTTAGCTTTTGGAGCACCTTATGATGACACAGTATTATATGATTATGTAATGGAACTTGTGAATAAAACAAATTATAGTGAAATATCACCAAAAATATTGATTATGGTATCTGAAGAGGATTCAAGAGTTGATATTGAAGCAGGAGAAATTCTAAGGAAAAATATGGTTGAAGCAAATAAAACTATTGATTGTGTGCTTTACAAAGAAGGAGAACACCTCTCTCTTGCAGGAGTAAAGGGTTATCTAAAAGATTTGATAATGTATTTAAAGGATGAAAAAATAAATACAACAGAATCAATCAAAATTAGTGAAAAAATAAGGGAAAAATACAAAAGGTTCAGAACAACTGGATATTGGTGATGAAAATGAAGAAAAAATTATTTTTAATTTGTGTCATATTAATGTTGTTGTTGGTGCTTAATAAAGCATATGCTTATCCAACTGTTTATCCAAAAGGATTAACTATTGATGAACCATCAAAAACCTACGACGGGTACACAATTTTTAAGCACACTTATTTTGATGAAAGGGGGAAGCCAACCGGAGAAGATATAGACATGATTGATATGGAGGGAAACGTAGTCCATAAATGGGAAAACGTTGGATATACTTTGCATTATGATATGTTAGATAATGGGCATATAGTTTACGGACTATTTCTCCATCAATGCCCGGGTGGCGGATGTCCGATAAATGGAGAGAAGCCCCCTGTGGCAGGAAATTTAAGAGCTTTAATTGAAAGAGATTGGGACAATAACATTGTCTGGACTTACGAAAATGATCATTTGCATCACGATGTTGATGTTTTGCCTAATGGAAATATTATAGCAACATTCTATACCGAGCTCCCGAAAGAACTAAATGAGCAGGTTAAGGGAGGAATCTCAGGGACCGAAGCAAAAGGTGGCATAATTTATACTGACATCATCAGAATGATTAATCGCAATGGTGATATTTTATGGGAATGGGTACCATATAAACAACTTAATATCAGCGATTATCCTCTTAATCCACTTATCACTAGAAACCACTGGCCATATGTTAATCACGCTAAGTATTTACCAGAAGGCAATCCTTTTAATGGAAGAGAGTCAGTTCTAATAAGCATGAGACTAGCTGATACCTTACTCATTGTTGACATGGAGACAAAAAAGGTTGTTTGGGAATGGGGAAAGGGCGAATTAAGCCAACAGCATGAACCCCTTTTACTAGACAATGGAAATATTCTGGTATTTGATAATAATAATCAGAGGAAACAGGATGCTTTATGGCTGCATTTTTCGGAAGTAGTTGAGGTAAATCCAAAAACTAGTGACATTGTTTGGGCATACTATGGTGGAGAGCAAAAAGGTTCACCCAATGGATTTCTATTTTTTACCCCGATTGGCGGGTTTATTCAGAGATTACCCAATGGCAATACTTTAATATCAGAATGTTGGGGCGGGGGAAGGATATTTGAGGTTACTCCCGAAAAAGAAATTGTTTGGGAATATGTTGCAGGCATTAATGGAATCACTACAATACAGAGATATAAACAAAGCGAAGTTAACTGGACCCAAACTCTTCCCCCAGCGAGACCTACTGGGAAACCACTGGGTGGTCGTAAAATTGTAGGGGGCAGGGAAATTATTGAAAAAACACCTGCACTATATCTAATAATATCCATTGTGGGTTGGGTTATTGCCCTTGGGTGTTTATGGGTATTAGTTGCTAAGATTAAACGCAAAAAGGAAAAAGATGAATAAAATTAAAATTATTATTTTAATTATTATTATTGCCTTAGTAGGATTTAGCTATTTTGAGTATTTTAAGCAAACTTCAAAAAAAGTTATCATAACCAAGGAAGATTTCACCATAACCGTTAATGGCAAGGATTACAATGTTATTGTTGGCAAACCCCCTCAAAAAAGTGAAAAATACTCTTTAGTGATTTATCACCATGGCGGAGGCTATAAGACCCTTGAGCCTTTTGAATTGAGAAAACTTTCCCAAATTATTGCAAAGGAAGGTTTCCTTGTCTGGATTCCCGAGCGAACCCCAATGACGTCGCTGTTAGGAGAAGGTTGGCAAACTTTTGAAGAAGCTCGATATGTTAGCAAAGAAATATTAAACATAGCCCTAAATCATCCAGAAGTCGATAAAAATAACATTAATGTGATAGGTTTTGCTTTGAGTGCTGGAGCAGTAGTAGAAGAAAATATTTACTCTCCTAATGTTAGGTCAATTAGCCTTTTAGGTTTTGGTGCTCCAATTACTGAAGCAGTTTTATATAATACATTTAATGATCTCGTTGAAAAAGAAATCGATTATAGTAAAGTATCTCCTAAAATATTCATTATGGTTTCTAAAGAAGATACGAGCGCAGATACTAAACTAGCAGAAATCTTTCGACAAAAATTGGTTGAGGCAGGAAAAGTTGTGGATTGTATCGAGTATCCTGAGGGTAACCATTTAAGAATGGTAGGTGATAAGGATTATTTAGTAGATTTAATAAAATACTTAGAAGGAGAAGAAATAAAAACCACTGATATTATTGAGACAAATAAGTATATACTCGAGATGCGTAGAAAATCACGTGAGGGAGGATACTGGTAATCAAGAAAGCACATCTTTTCTTGACCATTTCCTTAATTAAAAAATGATTAAAAAAATTAGCTTCATTCTTTTTTTTATAATTCTAATTTTCCCAGCAGGAAAAGTGTTTGGTTATCCAAGCGTTTGTCCTGGGGGAGTAACTATTGATGAACCATCAAAAACTTATGACGGTTACACCACCTTTGCTAACATTGATTTAGAAACTAAGAGCGACACTATTTATATGATTGATATGGAAGGAAACGTGGTTCACGAGTGGGAAGATATTGGACACACTTTAAATAATCGTGTGTTACCAAATGGGCATGTATATTTAGCGATGTTACAACCGGAAATGGGGGCGATGGAAAGTTCGAAAGTCCAAGGATGGTTACAAGCCATTGTTGGAAGAGATTGGAACAATAATGTTATTTGGACTTACGAAAATGACCATTTGCATCATATTTTTGATGTTTTACCAAATGAAAATGTTTTAGCCCTATTCTGGGGAGAACTTCCCAAAGAGTTACGGAGTCAAGTTAAAGGAGGGATTCCCGGCACCGAAGCTGAAGATGGTAAAATCTATGCTGATTACGTAAGGTTAATTGATCACAATACTAAAGAAACTTTATGGGAGTGGAAAACCTGGGAAGGGCTTAATATTAGTAATTATCCACTCAATCCAATTGATAATAGAAATCAGTGGCCAGGTATTAATTTTGCAAAGTATTTACCAGAAGGCAATCCTTTTAATGGGAGAGAATCTGTTATGATAAGTTTGCGACGGTGCGATACAGTAATTATTGTTGACATGGAGACAAAAAAGGTTGTTTGGGAATGGGGAAAAGGCGAGATAAGTCATCAGCACGACCCACAATTATTAGATAATGGGAATATTCTTTTATTAGATAATGGTTACCTCCGCCCCTCCAGTCATTATGCTGAAGAGAAAACATTTTCAAGAATAGTTGAGGTGAATCCAAGCATCAACAAAATTGTTTGGGAATACGATGGCTCTGTCCCTGGTTCAATGGGTGGGCTTCCATTCTTCACTCCCTTCGGAGGTTTTATCCAGAGATTACCCACTGGCAATACTTTAATAGCAGAAACGAATATGGGGAGGATATTTGAGGTTACTCCCGAAAAAGAAATCGTCTGGGAGCATTATACCGGTAAAGATACCGATACAATGTTTAGATTTACATCAGAAGAGAGCAATTTCCCAGAAAAACTTCCCCCAGCGAGACCTACTGGGAAACCACTGGGCGGTCGTAAAATTGTAGGGGGCAGGGAAATTATTGAAAAATTAGCATTACCATACCAAGTAATATCTATTTTAGGTTGGGTTATTGCTATTTCGAGTTTAATATTAGTTATTAAAATTAAACGCAGTAAAATAAAAGAATGAATAAAACTAAAATTATTATTTTAGTTGCAATTCATAATACTGATTGGCCTAATAGCTTATTATGGGTTAATAAAAAATAAATAGTATTGGGGTATATTAAAATTAAGGGTGCTATGAAAACTAAACCTAAAAGAGGGGTCTTGAAATATATAATTATTTTATTTTTTATTTTTTTCGTAGTTTTTGTTACTTTCAATAACATAAATCAAAAAAATTTGTTATGTGAAGACTGCAATTTGATAATAATAGGCATTGACACTTTGCGAGCAGATCATTTAGGTTACTATAACTATGAACGAAACATAACTACTCTTAATAATCTAGCAGAGAATTCCTATGTTTTTAAGAATACAATTACACAGGCGAGTTGGACGTTACCAAGCTTTATGTCTCTTTTCACCTCAACTTATCCTCATCAGCATAAAATTATAAACAAATTTTATATAAATGATGAAGGAGAGATTGAAACTTCAAATTTAAAAATACTCTCACCAGGAATAGTTACACTAACAGAGATCTTAAAACAAGAAGGTTATAAAACTGGGGGATTTACTGGAGATGCAGGTGTTTGTTCTGAATTTGGTTTTAGTGAAGGATTTGATTATTATTATGATAAAGACATATTTGGAGGATTCAATAAATCATTTACCTTAGCAGAATTGTGGATATCAAAAAATAAAAATCACAAGTTCTTTGCATTTATTCATGGTTATGATTGCCATGGTGAATTTGAGCTTGATTACGAAAAGAGATTATTTTCAAAGGATAGTAATTTTATATACAATGGAACAATGGAGGAAGAAATTGCTTTACGTGAAAAAGGATTAGAAGAAGGTTATTTGAATTTAAGTAAAAATGATCTGACTTTTTGGAAGAATTTGTATGATGATAAGATAGTTAATATGGACAATCATTTATCTAATTTTATCCAATATCTTAAAGATGAAGAGTTAATGAATAAAACTATTCTCGTTATTGTTTCTGATCATGGGGATGAGTTTTTGGAGCATGGAAAGATTGATCATGGTGCAACCCTTTATGATGAACTTCTAAAAGTAGTTTTCATGATAAAACTCCCAAATGATAATAAAAGAGTGATAGAAGAGCAAGTAAGGCTAATAGATGTTATGCCTACTGTTTTAGATTTGCTTAATATAAAAACAGAAAGTAATCTAAAAAAACAAATACAAGGTATAAGTTTACAACCTCTAATGAAAGGCAAAAGTTTATTTTTAGATGCTTTTTCAGAAACAGATTATAGAATGTTTGTATCTAAAAAATCCCTAAGAACCCATAATGGATGGAAGCTTATAGTTGACTCTTTAAGTAATAGTGCAGAAATATATGATTTAACCAATGATCCTCATGAAACAAATAACCTTATTACATCCAAGAGAGATAAGTATAACGAACTAAAAAAGAAACTTATTTTTTATAGTAATACTGAACTTGATTTGGATTTGTTAACTGATAACATCATACATCTTAATTCTGAAGAATTCAAAAAATTTAAATTAATAGAATCTTTTGAACTAAAAGAGAAAACTTTATATAATTTCATTAAAAATAATGAATATCTGAAAATTGAAAAAACTAAAAATATTAATGAGGAAACAGCAAAAAAGTTAATAAATAATGACATAATCCAAATCAAAGCACTTTTTTCAAGTTCGCTTTCACCATACCCTGGAGAAATATCCAATGAAATTGAATGTGCTGATGAATTTAAACCAATTTTATTTAAAACTGAAATTGGAGACGATGAACTCCAATATCTGACAACTTACAGTAACGATAGATTTGGTATCGGGGTCTGTAGTAAAGATTTAATAAAATTTAGATATTTAATAGGATGGATTTATTGTCCTAAAATGAGAGAACTTTATAAAATTAGATATTTTATTCCTTTGGAAGAAAATTATGAAAAACTCAAAGAGTTTTTTATTAATATTAGATGTGATAACTAAAAATAGTGGGGTAGTAAAATATGAAAAATAAGATTGTTTTTGTTGGAGTAATAGTTTTTTTATTTTTTTCAAGTGGATGTGGTTTTACAAAAACAAAATATATATGCCCTGATGGCACTATTGTAACCAATTCAGAGGAATGTATAATACAAGAAATTCTTTTAGAAGAGGAATCAAATCCAAAATTATATTGGTTTATTCCTGATGGTATGCGAGCTGAGCCTGATTTGTTTAATATTTATAAATGGGCTGAAGAAGGTAAGTTACCAAATATAAAAAGAATGATGGATCAAGGTTCTTATGGATTTGCAATACCTGTTTATCCAAGTCATACTCCAGTTAATTTTGCAACTCTTTTTACAGGAGTTCTTCCTAAAAAACATGGAGTTGCAGATGGACCAATGCATATAGAAGGAAAACCCTTGAATAAAGTAGCTATTGGGGGATTTAGTTCTGCTGCAAAAAAAGTTGACCCAATTTGGGTTACTCTTGAAAAATCAGATAAAAATGTCTTTTTGTTGTCTATACCGGGATCTACTCCTCCCGAACTTGAAAAAGGTATAACAGTAAGAGGAAGATGGGGTGGTTGGGGAGCAGATTTTCACGCAACTAATTTTGAAAATAAAGATAGTAATCCAATGCAATATGAACAAGGTAGGGGTGCTAGATTATTCTTTTTTGGTCCACCACTTACACAGTATGTACTTTCCAAAGGAGTTAAAGACAGTTGGCTAAACGCTCCAAAAACATTCTCATCAGCTAATGAAGTAGAGCTTACTAACTATGGCACAACAATATATGCATATATCTATGATAGCACAGATAATAATATTAATAATTATGACAGGGTTTTATTTTCATACAATAAGAAAGATATAATAGCAGATCTCTCAGAGGGTGAATGGTCAGATTGGGAACCAATTGTATTGTCATGGAATGTTGATGATGAGACTGTATTAATCAATACAACATTCAAAATAAAAATAATTAAATTGGAGGATAACGGATTTTTTAGAATAAGATTCTTTTATGATAATCTTAATGAATATCTTACAGAACCATCTTACGTATCAGACGATCTCAATGATAATGTTGGACCAATGGTAGATTTTGTTGATAACTTCCCTCCACAGTTGATATATTATCCCGAAGATAAAATCACTTTTTTAGAAGAAATGAATATGTCATTTGATTGGCATAATTCCGCCACTACTTATATACTAAATAATTATGATGTTGATATGTTCATAAATGACATTTATTCGCCAAATCAAATGTTAACTAGCAGATGGTGGCTTGGTTATATTGATCCAAAAAGTGCAAGGTATAATGATGTAAATGAAGATGAGAGAGAACAATTATGGAATGAAGTTTATGGTATGTATAAAAAACTTGATGATATTATCGGAGAATTGTTGGATAATGCTGATGAAAACACTTATGTTGTGGTTTCTTCAGACCATGGTGCTTGCCCATTAGATAAATGGGTAAGATTGAACAATTTTTTTGCTCAAAAGGGTTGGTTAGAATTCTCCATAAATAACGAAACTGGAGAACCTATTATTAACTGGGAAAAATCAAAAGTGATTTATCTAAAAATGGATAATATTTATATTAATCCTAACGGATTAGGTGGGGATTATCACAGAGCATCAGGAGAAGTTTATGAAAAGTTAAGAGACGAAGTGATAAATGCCTTAAAAAATCTTGAAGATCCTGATACTAAAATTAAACCTGCTACAGCAGTAGTAAAATGGGAGGATGTTGAGGAATATCTTGACTTACCTGAAGATAGGGTTGGCGATTTAATAATTGCTAATGTACCAGGTTATGGCTGGAATGAGGAAATGACAAATGGTAAAGAAATATTCTCAACACCCTTGAAAACAGGATATAAACAAGCTATTTTACCAAATGATGAGAAATGTATTTGGGCACCTTTCATTATAATTGGACCAAATGTTAAAAAGAATTACAAGATAAAAAAGCCAATATACTTCCAAGATGAATATACAACTATAATGCATTTGCTTGGCATAAAACCAGGAACTGATGTTGATGGCAGAATATTAACAGAAATTATTGAATGATTCAGGAGAACAATACATCCTGTTTTAAAATCTCTTAAAAGGTTTGAAAGAAAAAAATAGTATATAGTGATGTTATAATGAAAAAAATATTTGACTTTAAATTTTTTGTAATTTTGTTTGTAGCTCTACTTTTTTTAAATAAAGTATATGCTTACCCCACTGTTTACCCTACGGGTGTTACAGTATATAATAAAACAGAAGCATATAACGGTTATACTTCGTTTGCAAGTACTGATACAGAAGGCAATAGCATTGTTTATATAATTGACATGAAGGGAAATATCTTGCATGAGTGGTATATTAATGGAAGCACAATAAACAATTTGGTGCTTAAAGATGGACATATCCTTTCCAATATACGATTAAAGGGAAAATGCCCTGTTATGGGATGTGTTCAGGCAATAGAAGAAAGGGATTGGGATGGAAATATTGTATGGCAATATAAAAACAATAAATTGCATCATCTTGCTGAGCCAATGACAAATGGGAGTATCCTAACAATTGAGTGGGATTTGCTACCAAAAGAGCTTATCAGTCAGGTTAAGGGAGGCATATCTGGAACAGAGTTAGAAAATAATACAATGTACACTGATGTGATAAAGGTAGTAAATAAGAATAAAGAAGTTGTATGGGAATGGCATCCTTACAGGCATTTAAATATAAGTGATTGGCCTTTGAATTCAGCAGAAAACAGAAAATATTGGCCAAATATTAACCGTATTGACTATCTACCAGAAGGCAATCTATTTAATGGAAAAGAAAGTCTGCTTGTCAGTTTCAGAGCAACTGATAGTTTAGGAATAATTAATATGAAAACAAAAGAAATTATATGGAAATGGGGCAATGGTATATTAGCACATCAACATGATCCTCAGCTTTTAAAAAATGGCAATATTATTGTTTTTGACAATGGCTTTTTAAGACCTAATGTTGGTGATCCTCAAACCAGCAAATCTTTTTCAAGGATTATTGAGATAAATCCAAGAGTAAAAAAAATTGTGTGGGAATATGACGGAACTATGCCCAATCATATGATGGGCTTTGGTTTTTACAGTTTCATAGGAGGTTTTGTTGAAAAATTGCCTAATGACAACACATTAATAACTGAAACTACAATTGGGAGGATATTTGAAGTAAATAAACAGGAGGATATTGTGTGGGAATATGTTCATCCCAAAGCTGGTGTAGATTCTGTATATAGGTTCAGCTTAGATGATGTTGATTGGGCTGAAAAACTATCTCCTCCAAAAGAACAAAATAAATTCTCTATTGAAATACCTAATCAATTCTTATGGATAATAATCTTAATTCTTATTATCGGATTG
>Ga0307991_1003329_pt1 | contig 10419 bp, 6 predicted proteins | sample EllFjometagen131_FD_203146 | JGI IMG/M metagenome (GOLD analysis project Ga0307991, IMG submission 203146) | Marine microbial communities from Ellis Fjord, Antarctic Ocean - #131 | ecosystem: Environmental > Aquatic > Marine > Unclassified | place: Southern Ocean | collected 2014-10-08 | reverse complement strand
ACGTTTGGTTAGCTTTAAATCATTATAATAATCAATATTAGTCCAAGGGTCTCTAAAATCAGCCAACCAAGGAATTTGAAACTCTTTTTTTAAAGATAAGCCAATCATATGTGCGCTATGTGGTGGCCCAGTGGTTACAATTACATCGACAGTATTGTTTTTCAAAAAATCAGAAAGTAATTTTACTGAAGGTTTAATCCAAAATTTTCTGGCATCAGGTATAAAAAAATTACCTCGAACCCAAATGGATAAGTTCTCAAGTATGCTAACCTTACTCTTTTTTTCACTCAAAAATGCAGTTTGCATTTTATCAGTCTTCTTTTTTCCAGTTAACTTTTTATAAATACCAAATGGCTCCCAAACTTTGTTTTTTATTAACTGAATATTTTCAGGAATATCATTTTGCAGTGAATTATCAATTGACGGTCGTTCGGGATTTTCTGGGGTAAAAACTATGGGTTCCCATCCAAATTCACGCAAATATTTCACAAACTTAACCCAACGCTGAACGCCTCCTCCTCCACTTGGTGGCCAGTAATAGGTAATAATAAGTACTTTTTTCAAAATAATAATTATTAATAATTAAGCTCTTTTTATTGATGATTGATTATTTCTATCCATCAATTTTTTAATCTCAAATCCTAGTCCAACAATTAGTAATAATATCAAAATCAGTGACGCTGCCAATGATATTCGCTCGCCAATAACCCAAATACGAGGTTCAAACTTAAATTCAATGCTGTGTTCACCCGAAGGAATTACTAATGCTCGCAATACATAATTACTTCTAAAATAAGGAACTTCTTCACCATCTATATATGCATTCCATCCTTTGTTGTAATATATTTCTGAAAAAACAACAAGTTGCTCTGTAGCTGATTTATAATTATAAACAAGGTTATTGGGTGCATACGAAGTAAGACTAATCTGATCACCAGTACTAATTTTAAAGCTTTTGCCTTCTAGTTGAGAAGCAAATCGTTTATCAACAACTGAAGTATTCTTTAAATTATTATTGCCAAGTGCAGCAATTTCTTCATCAGCGTTATTTACCATAACCACATTATCAGCAAACCATGCATTACCATAAGCCGAATTATTAATTATTGGCATAGCTTCAGGACTATAAATAATATATTTCATATTTAACATATTAAGAACCTGCTGCTTAGACAAAATACGATTAAGTTTTTGAATTGTAAGACCTGATCTAAGTACGCCAGTTATTTCTGATATTTCAGGTTGAATATACTCCTCAATCAAATCTTGATATCGCTGCAATTTAGCGCCATGATATCCCCCAATACTCTTATGAAAGTAAGAACAACTGGCATCGTTAAATGTACTTTTGGATATATCTAAAACTCTAAAATCAGGATTTTTATCTTTAAAAATATAATTATCCGCAGCACTTGCTGTAAATGGCACATCAGCCAGTCGTGCTCTAATAAAATTATCATTATTCAAATACCTTTGATTTACCGAAATCATGTCGATTAAGATAAGTACTCCTAATCCGGCTATAAGCAATCCTTTATTAATTTTACTTATTGAGAAAAAATATACTAACCCAGCCCCTAGTATAACAAATATAAGACTTCGCAAAGCATCTGCTTTAAAAATTGCAATCCTAACACTTTCAAGACTAGATAAATAAACACTAACTTGTGCTGCATCATTTCCTTTTAGAAGCTCGCCAAATTGTAACTTCTCGTTAGCATTTAAGAAATCGAAAAAGAATGCTGGAGCTATATAAAACAACATTACTATGCCACCAGTTAACCCAAAAGCGTAATAAAGTGAGTTCTTTTTTGTTTTAAGTATAGATGGATTGGTTACAAGTTTACCTAGCGCCATAAACGCAAGTATTGGTATAGTAAGTTCAGCAATTACTAATATCATCGACACTGCTCTAAATTTATTGTAACCAGGTATATAATCAATGAAAAAATCTGTAAAAGGCATCCAATTTTTTCCCCAGGCAAGTAATATTGATAAGATAGTAACTGTGAGAAGTACCCATTTTAATTTACTATTTACAATAAATAACCCTAAAACAAATAGAAACATTACGATTATGCCAATATAAACGGGGCCGGATGTACCAGGCTGGTCACCCCAATAGGCATTACTTTGCTGTGATATTGCATTACGATATGTGGGATCAGCCGCTTTAATTTCATCAACATTACCAAGTAAGCCAGATGCACCACCTTTTACATTTGGAATTAAGAGCGACCATGTTTCTCCAATTCCATAACTCCATGCAGTAATATAATCCTTATCAAGTCCGCTTGATTTATTCCCTGTATCTTTTGTTAGCTCAGGTTTACCACGCATAGTATCTTGTCCGTAATCATAAGTTGCCCACAGATTAGTTGTGTGTGTTGAAACTGCAAGTAAGGCAGCTATGAGCAAAAATCCTGAAGCTTTAAAAAAATGAGAATAATTCTTTGAGATAATGGCTTCTATTAGTTGATAAATACCATAAATAATGACAATAATCAATAAATAATAAGTAATTTGTAGGTGGCCTGATTTTATTTCCAAAGCAAGTGCAACTGCAGTTAAAAGAGCTCCTTGCCAGTACTTACCACGAAAAGCCAATATAATACCTGCCAATACGGGAGCCATATATCCAATAGCATAGGCTTTGGAAGTGTGCCCAGCCCCTAGTATTATAAAAAAGTAAGATGAAAGTGCAAATGCAATAGATCCAATAAGAGCTACCCATGGGTCAATTTTAAGTACTAGCATTAGAACAAAAAAGCCAAGAAAGTAAACAAAAACAGCATTTGCAGGATAGGGTAATCCTAAAGTAACAATTTTACCAATGTATGTAGTTAAGTTGCCGGATGATCTTACCGATATTTGCCAAGCTGGCATACCACCAAACATTGAGTTTGTCCAAAGTGCCTCTTCTCCGGTAGTCTCTCTGAAATCAGAAATTTCCTTTGACATCCCTTTGAACATAGTAATATCATGTTGATTCAGTTTCTTACCCTCTAATAACGGGGAAAAATATACCATTGTAATTATTAAGAATACTACAATTGCGGTTACATAAGGAATAATATTTTGACCAAATTTCTTTTTTTTCATAATATGATTACTTCCAAATAATTACAAATTAACAGCATTAATCATCAACATCTTCAAAGTCAACATATTCACCAAAGCGATTATCGTTTTTATGTTTTTTTGACTGTTTAGTTTTAATATGCACTTCACCATCATTTTTTTCATTATGATTCGAATTAGGAGCCCCATTCATATTATTAAATTTTTCTTGTTGCTTTTTAATAAAACGTGTAATTACCCATGGCATAACGTAGCGTGCCACCAGCTTAAAGCCGTAGTACACTATTACAACTATTAAAATAAATCTAAGCAAAAAATCCATTATATAATAATTAAATATGCTGCTAAGTTAAACTAAAAAAGGGAGGCATGCATACACACCTCCCAAGTTTTATAATTTATAAATCACACTGATGAACTAGCGTCTTTCGTCAGAAACAGTAAGTTTTTTTCTGCCTTTTGATCTTCTTCTTTTTAGCACTTTTCTACCATTTACGGTTGACATTCTGTCACGAAATCCGTGCTTATTTTTTCTCTTTCTTACAGATGGTTGAAATGTTCTTTTTGTCATCGCCTTATTATTTTCTTTAGGGAGTGCAAAAGTAAAAAATTATTTGATAACTCAAACAATTTACACAAAATATATTAATTAATAAAGTAAAATGCGATAATGCGTAAATATTGACATAACAAACTAAACCACTATGCTCTGGAAGTAAATAGGTTTATTTAACGAACGAAATTCGTTCTAATATCGCTAAATATGGCTAGAAGTCAGAAGCCCGAAGTAGAATTCCTTCTAGCTTCAGACTTCAGACTTCAAACCACAAAATTTGCAGAAACTGAAAGTCTTGCATTAAAAGTGCATAGTTTTAACTAACGAAAGAGACCAGTAAATCACATTTAGGCATTAAATCACTTTAGCAACTAAGCATTACTTCTTAGGCGCATGCTTAAGAGTTTCCACTAGGAAATCCCAGAAAAGTTGTACTGTTTCAATATTTACCATTTCGTCTGGTGAATGAGGATTACGTATTGTTGGTCCAAAGGAAATCATATCCCAATGGGTATATGTTGCTCCTAGTATACCACACTCAAGTCCGGCATGTATAACTTTAACTTCTGGAACTTTACCAAACTTATTATTATAAACCTCTTTCATCTCTTTTAAGATAGAAGAATCCGGATTTGGCTTCCAACCAGGGTATGATCCTGAACTTTCAGCTTTAGCTCCTGCAGCTTCAAATACTTTACGTATTTCGCCACCTAAATTATCTTTATCATCATCAATTAAACTACGCTGTAACGATTCAACTTTGATTTTACCATTTTCAGATTTAACAATGGCAAGGTTAGTTGAAGTTTCAGTAATTCCTTTAACGCTCTCACTCATTTTAATCACACCATTAGGGCAATTTGTAACAGCAGTATATAGATTAGCTTGAGTTTTCTCGTCAATAACTTTTTTAGGCAAATCAGTTGGTTCAATTTCTACTACCACATTAGAATCAGCTTCTTTAAACTCATCCTTTACAATAGCATCAAACTCTTTAACAAATTGCTCAAAATCAGCTTTATTTGCTTCAGGAACAATAGCTACGGCGAATGATTCTCGTGGAATTGCATTGCGTAAACTACCTCCATCAATTTCTGCAAGACGAATACCATATTTCTCACCACCTTTTAGTAGCAGAATATTCATTATTTTGTTAGCATTGCCTCTACCTAGATTAATATCTAATCCTGAGTGTCCGCCTCTTAACCCTTTAACTGCTATACTATAAGCTGCCATACCTTCGGGCACATCTTCCTCTGTATAATCAAATTCGCCTGTGGTATCAATACCACCTGCACAACCAATATAAAGTTCACCTTCGTCTTCTGAATCAAGGTTAATAAGAATATCACCATCAAGAACTCCAGCTTTTAAGTTTTCGGCACCAGTCATGCCAGTTTCCTCATCCATTGTAATAAGAGCTTCAACAGGACCATGAACCAAAGTTTTGTCTTCAAGTACAGCCATTGCAGCAGCAACACCCATTCCATTATCGGCACCAAGTGTAGTTCCGCGAGCGGTTACCCAATCACCGTCAATGTAAGCATCAATTGGATCTTTTTCAAAATCATGATCTGTATCTGAGTTTTTTTGAGGAACCATGTCCATATGACCTTGAAGGATTATGCCTTTACAGTCTTCCATGCCTTCTGTGGCAGGTTTTTTAATAATAACATTACCTATTTCATCAACTATGGTTTCCAGACCTAAGTCTTCGCCAAATTTTTTCAAGAAAGCTCTTACTTGCTCTTCTTTTTTAGAAGGACGTGGAATTTGTGTAAGATCGTAGAAGCATTTCCAAACGGCTTCTGGTTTTAGTGTTAAAATATCTTTACTCATTATTTTATTAGTTAAAAGTTTATAAAGTTCTTAAAGTTATAAAGTTCTTAAAGTTGAAAGTTCTTAAAGTTGAAAGTTCTTAAAGTTTAAAATTGAAAGTTTTGTATTATCTAACTATAAGAACTAAATTTTTATTTTATACCTTCAATTTTAGAAATATAAACGTTAGTTAATTTAAATTCTTGTGATGCTTTTGATATTATTTTCCAATTACTTCGTCAGACCAAGTATCATCTATATCTGCAACATGTATAAAGTCAACAGAATTCCACAAACTAAAGTGATATGGTAAATTTGCATCAATTAAAAACTTAGCCATTATGCAATCGGAAATAATGTATAATTATTTTTTAACAAAGATAATAAAAAAATATTATTTTACAATATTTGGTAACTCAAGGCCATAACCTTTTTTCTTATCTTCTGCTTTAAGCATGAGAGCTACAATAATTGCCAACAAACCTGTTGAAGCAAAAATCAGCATTGGAATTGTATAATCATAATGACTAAAATTACCTTCGGCATCCATAACCCTACTATATTTATCAAGTACAAAACCAATCAATAATGGCATTCCCATTAGTCCCCAATTTTGAACCCAGAAAATTAATGCATATGCTGTACCCAATTGTCTTTCAGGAATAATTTTAGGCACTGATGGCCACATTGCTGATGGAACAAGAGAAAATGTAATTCCTAAGAATATAATAAGAGCGATTGCAACAATATAATTATCAACGAAAGGAATAGCGAAAATAAGATGTGCAACTAATAACATAACTGAACCAATTAGCATAATTGTAGCACCTTTTCCTTTTCTGTCATAAATATTACCAAAAAATGGTGTAAGAAGTATAGTTCCAAAGGGTAATAAACCTGGAATTAAACCCGCAAAACCAGGATCAACATCATATTTGTTAATCATAAGGTCGGTTGCATAATACAAGAATGGGAAAATACCCGAATAAAATAGTACACAAAGTAAAGCAATTAGCCAAAAGCCTTTGTTTCCAATTATATTAAATATATCACTAATTTTAAACTCGTCTTCTTCAGAAATCTCGTCACTAATACCTTCAGAAACTTCAAGTTTTTTATCCATAAATGTATACCAAATAAAGGCTACAAAACCAGCAACTAACAATCCCAAACCTAACATAATAGGTGCCGACATGAATGGATCTTCAACAGTTCCAAACCATTTAGCTGCTATTGGATAAGGTAATGCCAATGCCATGGCTGTTCCTAATCGGGCAGTTGCCATTTCAAGACCCATGGCCAACGCCATTTCTTTGCCTTTAAACCATTTTACAATAATCTTGGAGACAGTTATTCCTGCGACCTCAACCCCGACTCCAAATACTGCAAAACCAACTGCACCAATTGCTATTTGAGTTTTAAATCCAAAAATAAAACCGTCCATTGGGAAAACTTCAGCTATGGCAATATACTGAAGTACAGTACCTACAATCATAGTTAAACTTGCTCCCAATCCTGTAAACCTAACACCAAATTTATCAAGAAGAATTCCTCCAAAAATCAACATCAAAAAGAAAACATTGAACCAGCCATATGCGCTGTTCCATGTACCAAAATCAACACTGTCCCAGCCCATGTGCTGCTCAAGTAATGGCTTTAATGGTGATATTACATAGTTAATATAATACCCTGTCATCATGGTAAAAGAAACCACAGCCAAAGCTCCCCATCTTGCACCTTTTGAATCTCTTAATGATTGTTTAATTACTTCAGTCATATTTACTTTTTTTAAATTAAGGGGCGAATTTAATATAAATTGGGTTCTATTTCACAATAGGTTGTTAAGTTTTTGCTTGTCACAAATCAGTTAACCTGCAGATACTTTACTATAATAATAATAATTATGCAACTACGTGCTCTATAAACACCTGACTAAACGCATAATACAAAATTACACTTGACCACAGGAAAGCATAAATATTCAAAAATACTGAAGTAATTGTGTTATTTATAACCAATCTCACACAATCTAAATATTAGCATTCCGAAACTAACAATAGCTGCAATAATAAATAAAACAAATATATTTTCCACCCTAGTTTAAAAATAGTATAATATCTTTGTCGCAATGTTTAATATTATAGATACAAGAGTTAAGTTGTTTTTTGCAATTATATTGATATTGATTACTTCAAAAAGCATTAATGCGCAAAGTAATGATGCCCTAACTGTTGTAGATTCAACAAGATTATATAATAATGACTCCCTTGCAAATATAAACAACGCTATTACAGATACATTAAATACCGATTCTGTAATAACATATAATTATATTGATGAAGATGCAATTGTGCCAGCTGATTCTGCTTTAAGTACAAGTGATTCCTTAATTGTAATCTATTTTAAAGGAAATATTGAAAATCTAAAACTTAATAAGTACAGCTACATTGATACTAACACTTATAGTTTTCAGCGCTACAATCCCCTTAATTTGGAAAATGGGATGTACTCAACACTTAGCAATATAGGTTTAGCTGCTAAAAACTTAGTTTTTACTCCTACCCTATCAACGGGTTATTTTATGGGTAGTTCTGCATTCACCAGATATTTGTATCACAACAAAGATGTTAAATACTACAACCCTTATGTTCCATATACAGAACTAAATTATGTTATGGGTTCAAATCGAGAACAAAATTTCAATATCATATTTACTCGTGAGTTATTTAGGGGATTTACTTTTGGTGTTGATTATGCATTAAACTTTTCTCCATCTGATGATAGCCCATACTTGCGCAGTGGGTCTAACAACCAGCGTGTGTTTTTTACAACTCAGTATTACACAAAGAACAAGCGATATGGAATAATTGCAAATTATTTAAGTAATAATATTCGTGTTGAAGAAAATGGAGGAATAATTAACGACAGCATTTTTGAAAATAATATTGAAACAGATAGAAGACTTATCCCTGTAAATCTGATGAAAGCTGAAAACCATGTTAAACAATCCGGATTTTTTATAGAACAATATTTTAATATATTATCGCCCCAAAGTAAAAAAGACAGTATAAAACGAAAAATTGACGCAGGTAATATTAGTTATTCATTTAGATATAGGCGTAATCAAATGATTTATACTGATGGCGACTCCTTGAAAGATTTTTATATTGGACATGCTACCCCTTTGGATGCAATTTCAACATTTGATTCCCTTTATCAGGATGAGTTTCAAAATACAATTAGATGGTCGAGCATTGGCTACAACGATAACCCAAATGATAAAATTTTTTATATGTTTATGGGTGCTACTCATAGCTATATTAAACAGATGTTACCATACGATTCGGTTTTAATGAATTATTCGCAGGTTACAACTTTTGGTGGTATTGCTTTTAATTTTGGAAGAAGTTTCCATCTGGATGTTGATGCCAACTATGTATTTGGTGGTTACAATCAAAATGATTACCAACTTAATGCACAGCTAGTTCAGTACGTTGGAAACAAAAACAGAAACATAGGCTTCTTTAAATTTGGGTTAAACTTTGTAAATAAAACACCTGAATGGTATTATAATAACTACCAAAGTAATTACTACAGATGGACGAATAATTTTAAAAAAGAAAAGCACCTAATTCTGTCAGGTTCATATAATTTTAAACAATTTAGTGCAGGGGCAAAATTCTTTACTTTTGATAATTATACGTATTTAGATGACTCCATACGCCCGAGTCAAATTGAAAAAGGAGAAACTCTATTGCAATTATTTGCAGAAGGAACAATACCACTAAATAAATTCGGAATAAACACTCGGATAGTTTACCAAACAGCTAGTCAGCCTAATATTATTAGAGTTCCATCGCTCACGGGTGTATTAGACATATATTTTAGAGCTCCCATATTTAAGCACGCAGCCATATTACAAACAGGATTTCAGTTTATGTATTTTTCTGAATATTATGCCGATGCATATATGCCTGAACTTCGCTTATTTTATATACAAAACAATAAAAAAATTGGAAATTACCCCTTTGCAGATTTTTATGTAACACTAATGGTAAAGCGTGCCAGATTATTTTTTAGAGCAGCACATTTGAATGGCTATCTTGGAGATTACAGATATTATTTAGCTCCTAGTTATCCGGCGCAAGATGCAGGTTTCTATTTTGGAGCGTCATGGAGGTTTCATGATTAATTAGTGTTTGTCCATAATGTCCGGTTTCTTCGTTATTCTTGTTTTGAAAACAGTCATTTACAAAAGTAAACTCCTTGATTTTCAAAACTGCGAAAGCCTCTAACTCGAAAATTCTGAATCAAACTCTTGAACTTTATAGACAGCCCCTAACTAATTCCTCTCTCATCCTTAATAGCATCATATGCAGCATTTATTGCCGTAATTTTTACTTCGGCCGCTTTTTTTATTTCTTCACCTAAGTGACTTACTTTATCAGGATGATATTTTTTGGCTAGTTCACGGTAAGCCTTCTTCAACTCATCATTAGTAGAATCTTCAGTTACTCCAAGTATTTGATAAGCACTGTTAGTATCTTTGATAAACATTGCCTTTATGGAAGCATAATCATTATTCGAAATCCCAAGATAAGTTGCAATTGTTTGAATAACATCTATTTCATTGGCATGTGACTTTCCATCAGACAATGCTATTCCGAAAAGAAATTGCAAAATCATCAATCGCGATGAATAATCCATGTATTGTTTAATCTGTAAACTTACTTCTTGAAGATTAAAATCCTTTTTAATTAACTCACCAAGAATTTTAACATACTCAGGAGCTCGTGCTGCCCCAAAGTTATTAGATATGAATTGTTTAACATAATCTAGCTCGGTACGGGTAACTTTGCCATCAGCTTTCATTACTGCTGCTGATAATATTAGTAATGACACATTAAAGTCGCCAGCACGTGTCTGCCCAGCCTGACCACCTGTCATGCCACCAGAGCCTCCAA
>Ga0307991_1003328_pt1 | contig 10426 bp, 8 predicted proteins | sample EllFjometagen131_FD_203146 | JGI IMG/M metagenome (GOLD analysis project Ga0307991, IMG submission 203146) | Marine microbial communities from Ellis Fjord, Antarctic Ocean - #131 | ecosystem: Environmental > Aquatic > Marine > Unclassified | place: Southern Ocean | collected 2014-10-08 | reverse complement strand
ATATGAGGCTGAGGAGCTGTACCATATTTTTGGAATTATAGTACTGGGCTCCTTTGTTGGTTTGCCATCGCCGCCCATGCAAATTTCATTAGATTTGATGCCCTTTATGGAAAAAGAGTTAATTTTAATGATGGAAAAGGTTGATACTGCCCACGAGCCGATATCGGACCTCTTTTCAGTGTTGGACATAGATTAAATATGAATAAAGCAAGGAATTTATTTTTTGTGGGCAAGGGAGGGGTAGGAAAGTCAACTGCATCTGCATTGAATTCTCTTTTTTTAGCACAAAAGGGATTCAAAGTGCTGCTTGTTTCTTTAGATCCTGCTCATAACCAGTCGGATATATTTAAAAGGCAGCTTTCATATAAGGCGACTGAGGTTTTGCCGAACCTGTCAGTCATAGAGGTTGATCAGGAACATTGGATTAAGCAGTATCTAAAGGATGTTCAACACCAAATCAAAAAAACCTACTCGTATTTAACCGCATTTAATTTAGACAGATACTTCAAGGTAATAAAACACTCACCTGGCCTGGAAGAATACGCATTGATCCTTGCGTTTAAAGATATTCGAAAAAAATTCGAAAACCTTGATTTCCTGGTTTTTGATATGCCCCCCACTGCGCTGGCATTAAAATTTTTTAATATCCCGCCCTTATCGTTGATATGGTTAGAACACATGTTGGCCCTCCGTGAGGAAATTATAAAAAAACGAGACTTAGTTACAAAGATTAAGATTATTAAAAAAGAGAGAGAAACAGACAAGACCTTAAATAAAATTAATAAGATGAGAAATGATTATCTTGACTTGAAAAACACATTTGAGAGCCCTTCAAATACACATGTTAAGCTTGTTTTAAATCCAGACAAACTCTCATTTGCTGAATCACTCCGTATTCTCAGTTTTTTAAAGGACATTAATATTAATTTAAATCAATTAATTCTTAATAAAATGAAAAATGTCTTATCATGGGATGATAATGGTAATGCCTTTGCAGACATTCCGAGACTGATATTTCCAGACTCCGAAGAGCCCTTGATTGGCATTGATAGATTACAAGAATTTTTGATAAAAAATAACGATTCAATAGGAAAACAAATGGTTGAGGTTTGATTTTTATAAACGGAAATCTTACTGCTGATAATGGGTCAAGTTTCATATTTCAGGAATCAGATAACAATCGTTCGGTTTTCATTAAATTCACGTCTTGAATCTAACTTGACCGCAATGAAAGCTCTCTGAAGTGGAAAACAGGTCTGACCATTGATCCTTAAGTACTATCCCCTGAATATTTATAAAATCCCTTTTAATTAAATCAATTATCTTGATGAAAAAGCAAAGTAAAATAGGCCTTGCATTAGGCGGTGGGGGGGCACGAGGTTTAGCCCATATTGGCGCCGTTAAGGTGCTTGAGAGAGAGAGCATAAATCCTGATATTATTGTTGGGACAAGCATGGGTTCCCTTGTGGGAGGCTCCCTTGCCACAGGTTTAAAGGCTGAGGAACTGGAAAAACAACTTTTTTCTTTCCTTGAGACCGACCTTTACAAATCATCTGAGCTTAGGGCTGTAGGGGATGCTGAAAGGGGAAATGAGCAGAGTTTAAGCAGGAGGATTCAGTCTTATTTTAAGACAAAAATAAGACTGGTCCATGGAATATACAGACCAGGTATTTTGGAAACAAAAGATATTGAAGAATTAATAAATTATTTTATACCTGACATTAATATAGAGGACACTATAATCCCCTTTAGGGCTGTTGCCACAGACCTGAGGAGCGGTAAACCTGTTGTTCTAAGAGAGGGCTCTTTAAGACGTGCAATACTGGCAAGTTCTTCTGTGCCAGGCATGCTTCCCTATGTAGAAATTGATGGCAGGCAGTTATCGGACGGTGGCATTATCCAATCAGTTCCTGCAAGAAGCGCCGCTGAGGAGGGGGCCAATGTTGTTATAGCAATAGCCGTAGATAAGGATTTAGGCTCAGCGCCTGATTTTCATACAGCCGTGGATATATATGTAAGGGCCGCAGAAATACAGGGATATTACCTGGAGAGACACGAGTTAGAATGTGCAGACATTGTAATAAGGCCGGAGTTAGGCAGTGTCCATTGGACTAATTTTTCCGACGCGCAAGACCTGATATTCAGCGGTGAGTCAGCGGCCATGGATATGATTAGTGATATCAGGGGGGTAGTAAAAAAAGCGTCTAAAAAGGGATCTTTTGGAAGGATAACGAAAAAGATTAAGGGGTTTTTTGGACCCCTTCAGCCTTCAGCCTAAACAGCTTCGGACTGACTAAGTGAGTAGTCACGGAGAAACCAGAAAATGGGTGATTATGCTGAGATAGATAAAGAGGCCTATTATATCGTTTGATGTGGTTATAAATGGGCCTGCAGCTAATGCAGGGTCTATATTGAGTTTTTGGAGGAGAAAGGGAATAAATGCACCAAAAGAGCCTGAAAAAAGTATTACAGTAATGAGGCTGGCGCCGACGGCTAAACCTAATTTTGCATCTGAAAGCCAGAAGGTCACCACTAAGGCTAAGAGAATTCCGCACATGACTCCATTAATTAAGGCTACCCATAATTCCGTTAAAAGCCTCTTGCCTGTATGGACTACATTTATATCGCCAGTGGCAAGGCCTCTGATTACAACAGTAGCTGCTTGAGTTCCTGTATTTCCACCCATTGCCATTACCACAGGGATGAAAAATGATAAGGCAAGAATTTTTTCTATAGAGGTATGAAAATGGCTTATTATTGAAGCAGATAAAATCCCTCCCAATAACCCCAAAAACAGCCAGGGAAGTCTCGCCTTAGAGATTTTCAATGGTGAGCCCTCGGAAATTTCATAATCAATAACACCTGCCATCAAAGAGATATCCTCATTTGCCTCCTCTTCCATAACATCAATAATATCATCGTTGGTTATTCTTCCTATAAGCCTGTGCTGGCTGTCAACAACAGGTATATTAATGAGATCATACTGCTTGGCTATCCTTGCAACCTCTTCCTGATCCATATCAACATCAGCGCTTATGACATCGGGGTTCATTGTGTGTTTAATCTTCTTGTCGTGTGATTCAAGAACGAGGTCTTTAAGGGATACAACCCCTACCAGCTTATTAAATTCGTCTACAACCCATACATAATAGAGGTTTCCAACCTCTCCCCTTTTTTCCCTGATGATTTCTATGGCCTCCCCGATAGTTGAGTCTGCATTGACTGAAACAAACTCCAGAGCCATGATGCCCCCTGCCGTATCTGTTTCATAACCCGATAACTTACGCAGTTCTTCAGATACTTCAGGATGAACCAAGTCAATTATTTTTTGGGATCTTTCCCTCGATAAGTTGCTGACAATATCCGTGGCATCGTCTGAGTCGAGCTCATTTAATATCCGGGCAACTTTATTGTCGTCGAGTTTGTTGACAATGCTCTCTTGAATAGGGGATGATATTTCTATCAACACGTTGCCTGCGTCTTCAGGCTTTAGAATGTTGATTATTCCGAGTATTTCATCATCTTCAAGCTGCTCCATTAGATCTGCAAGGTCAGCAGGATGAAGCTCTTCAATGTGCCTTCTTAGACCATCATAATCTTCTTTCTCGAGCATGATTTTAATGTCATCGAGTATTATTTTTTGGTCGGTCTGGCTCATATTTTGTTAATCGCCCTGGGCATTTTTAAATTCAGAGGATATTAATTCAGCAACTTTTTTTCCTGACATAAGCATTCCGCCAAATATGGGTCCCATTCGGGGGCCTCCAAAAACATTATTAGCCGCCATCCCAACAACATAAAGCCCTGGGAAGACCATCTTTGTATTTGACACTGTAAATTGCTCCCCCTCATCAGCCCATAGGGACATCTCCCCAACAACCCCGCCGGTTTTTGTGTCAAGCTTGGCGTCAATTTTTTTTGTGATAACAGAGCATATATCTGCTGGGTGCCCAGTTCCGTCTACCACATAAGATGCCTTTATGCTTAATGGATCCACGAAAAGGCCGAGGTGTTCCGTAGGCGACCAGTTTAATACTAACCCAGACACCTTTTTTTCCCCGTCTTTCTCATCAAAAAGAACGTCTGTAACCTTAATGAGATTAAAGATAATTGTCCCTTGCTGGACGCATTTGGAAATTATGGTTGACGTTGCCTCAATAGTGTCTATCGTGTAGTATCCGCCCCCCTTGTCATTATACCCTATTCCCATTTCATTGATAATGGGCAGTGCATCAGACTGTATAACGCCTTCGTTAAACATCATGGCTCCACCCCACATACCTCCACCAGGGGCAAGCTTTGATTCAAATATAATTGATTTCAGCCCTGCCTTGGCAAGGTAATAACCGGCAATCAGATTTGATGGGCCGGCGCCGACAAGGGCCACATCAACCTCGAGGGATGCAAGGAGTTTTTTAGAGTACGATTCAATAATAGATTTTGAAATAGTAAGGTCATCGATTTTCATTTTTTTCTCCATGTTAAAACAACTTTTCTTATTTACTGGTAGCCTTTATTAAGTGGTTCATTACGTTCAACTGTAAACAAAAGTTCTCAATTGCCTGAAATAAAGCAATCATGTGGCATTGCTGTATGGCAAGACAGAATACCCTTTTTATGCTGCAAGTCAACAAAATATTGATATTGACTTGAAAGCTTGCTTTTGATATTTTAAATTATTTTGAAAGCTGGTAACTTTATCGCATTAAAGATTTTTTCACTTAACGTTTAGAGAGATATATCATGGATTATAAAAAAACGCTTAATCTTCCCAGGACTGATTTCCCTATGAAGGCAAATTTAGTTAAGAGGGAGCCGGAATTATTAAGAAAATGGGAGGACGATGATATTTATTCAAAAATAAGGGAGATTTCCAAGGGGAGACCTTCTTATATACTGCACGACGGACCTCCCTATGCTAATGGCAATATACATATGGGAACTGCCTTTAATAAGGTATTAAAAGATATTATTATTAAATCAAAGCAGATGGAGGGATATGATGTTCCATATGTGCCTGGGTGGGATTGCCACGGACTACCTATAGAATGGCAGGTGGATCATGACCTTGGGGACAAGAAGCGTCAAATGACTCAGTCTGAGGTTAGAAAGAAATGCCGCGAGTTTGCAAACCGCTTTATAGATATTCAAAGGGAGGAATTTAAAAGGCTTGGTATTTTTGGAGAATGGGACAATCCATATCTGACAATGAAGTACAAATATGAGGCCACAATAGTAAGGGAATTCGGAAAATTTGCCCTTAACGGCAGTTTGCTTAAAAGCAAGAAGCCTGTCTACTGGTGTAATTCCTGCGGCACGGCCTTGGCCGAGGCAGAGGTTGAATATGAGGACGACACATCTCCATCTATATTTGTCAGATTTCCATTCATCTCTGATCTTTCCGAGACCTATCCTGCCCTTGCTGGAAAGGATGTATTTATAGCCATATGGACTACAACACCATGGACTATACCTGCTAATTTAGCCGTTGCACTTCACCCTGATTTTACGTACGTGGCTGTTGACACACCGGAATATGGCGTGCTAATATTGGCCGAAGGTCTGCTGGAAACCTTTATTGATACTGCAGGAATTGAAAAATATGATATTCTCACACAGATTAGCGCCAGAGAATTAGAGGGCCTAAAGGTTAGACACCCCCTTTATGATAGGGAATCAATTATCATACTTGCAGATTATGTAACCCTGGATGTTGGAACCGGATGCGTTCACACTGCGCCTGGACATGGCCAGGAAGACTACGAAAGCGGATTAAAATATAATCTGGATATATATTCCCCTGTTAATGATAAAGGTGAATTTACTGAAGATGTGGAATTCTTTGCCGGGCAAAATGTTTTTGAGGCCAACATAAAGGTTATACAAAAGTTGAGAGATGTAGGGGCCTTAATCAAGGAAGAACCCCTTACCCATTCATATCCACACTGCTGGAGATGTAAAAAACCAGTCATTTTCAGAGCAACAGCACAGTGGTTCATCTCTATGGACAAGACAGGCTTGCGGGAAAAGGCCCTAAAGGCAATCAGGGGAGTAAACTGGGTGCCAAAGTGGGGGGAGGAAAGAATATATGGATTAGTTTCCAACAGGCCTGATTGGTGTATCTCAAGGCAGCGTTTATGGGGAGTTCCAATAACTATCTTTTATTGCGAAGAGTGCGGTGAGACTTTTTTAAACCAGGATACGGTAGATCATGTAGCCAATCTTGTTGAAAAAAACGGCGCTGATGTGTGGTTCGACTTGCCTGCTAAAGAGCTTTTGCCTGAGGGGACAACCTGTCCTGTATGTCATGGAAATAAATTCAAGAAGGAGACGGATATTTTAGATGTGTGGTTTGATTCAGGTGTAAGTTTCGCCGCTGTACTTGAGCAAAGGGATTACCTTAAATATCCTGCCGACATGTACCTGGAAGGCAGCGACCAGCATAGGGGATGGTTCCACAGTTCCCTCCTATGTTCCGTCGGCACAAGAGATCAGGCCCCCTTTAAATCTGTTCTAACACATGGTTTTGTCGTAGACGGCAAGGGAAAGAAGATGTCAAAATCTCTTGGCAATGTTATTGCCCCGGAGGAGATTATAAACAAACATGGAGCCGAAATTTTGCGGCTATGGGTGGCGTCAGAGGACTACAAGGGAGACATAAGGCTGTCGCAAGAAATCTTAGACCGACTGACAGAGGCATACAGGAGATTAAGAAACACCTTCAGATATTTGCTTGGCAGTCTTTATGACTTTGACCCATCAAAGCACAGTGTCCCCTATGAAAATTTGTTTGAAATTGACAGATGGGCGCTCCACAAGCTTCAAGAATTAACCGAAACAGTAACCGGGGCCTATAAAAAATTTGAGTTCCATTCCACATATCAGGCTGTATATAACTTTGCAACCCTTGACCTGTCCTCTTTTTATCTTGATGTATTAAAAGACAGACTTTATACATCTACATTTGACTCAAGGGGGAGGAGGTCTGCACAGACAGTAATAAATAAAATTTTAGATGGCCTTGTAAGATTAGTGGCGCCTGTTATACCGTTCACCGCAGAAGAGGTGTGGGAACATATTGCACGCAAGGAAAAAGAAATTAGCGTCCATGGAGAACTATTTTTACCTTCGAAAAAGGAGCTTAAAGACAGCATTTTAATGAAACAATGGGAGCTACTGATAAATGTCCGAAAGGAAATCACAAAGGCATTGGAATTGGCAAGAAAAGATAAAATAATAGGACACTCCCTTGATGCAGAGGTGCTTGTGACCCTCCCTGATGATATGACGGAGAAACTAAAGGATTACAGAGAAGAGCTTCGATCCATATGTATTGTATCGGCCCTTAAATTTGCAGATAAAGGAACCTTTGATAGTGGTTATGAAAGTCAGGATTACCCAGGTTTGATAATAAAAGTTTCACCTTCAACCTTTTCTAAATGTGAAAGATGCTGGATGCACGATCCAACGATAGGTCAGGATAAAGATCATCCCTCTCTGTGTAAACGATGTGTAGAGGTCATTAGGGAATTAGATTCAAGGGATTTAATAAATTGAAAAAAAACCATATCTTGTTTCTGGGAATTGCCTTAACAGTTCTCATTCTTGACCAGATTTCTAAACTTATAGTAATAGCAAGTCTGGGGCCCCATCAAACCCTGACGGTAATTCCCGGTTTTTTCAATATAGTCCTGGTTAAAAACAAGGGAATGGCCTTTGGTATGTTTAGCCAAATCAGCTCTATGCTTTTCTATTATCTTTTGCTGTCGGTAACAATAATTGCTGTAGCAGCAGTCTTTTTCTTTTTCTTTACCTTAAAAGAAAATCAGGGATGGATGGCATTAGGCTTGTCCCTTATCCTTGGCGGGGCGCTGGGAAATCTTGCAGACAGGGCAAGACTTGGCTATGTGATTGATTTTTTGGATTTTGTATTAAAAAATTACCACTGGCATACATTTAATGTGGCGGATTCTGCAGTTACTGCCGGCGCCTTCTGCATATTAATAGAAATGATGAAGGGGAAAAACAATAAACAAGGATGCAGGCAACTATAAATAACACAAATATACCAAATATTGTCATCGAGATATCTGACAGCCTTATAAAAAATGGGTATAGGGCTTTTATAGTAGGGGGAGCGGTTAGGAATTCTTTACTTGGTTTTGATGTAAAGGACTGGGATATTGCTACAAATGCATCGCCGGACAGAATAAGAAAATTATTTCATTACATGACAAGCTTTAACCTAAAGCACGGAACCGTTACACTGGTATCTAAAGGGAGTCATTTTGAGGTAACTACTTTTCGTGGGAAAGAGAGTTTCTCAATGAACATTGAGGAAGATCTATCTCACAGGGACTTTACACTTAATGCCATGGCCTATAATATTGCAGACAATATTATTATAGACCCCTTTTACGGCCGGCAAGATATAAGAAAAAAAACAATCAGGGCAGTTGGGAGCGCCTTAGAGAGATTTCAGGAAGACCCCTTGAGAATGATGAGGGCTGTTAGATTCTCTTTGGAGCTTGGATATACAATTGATCTCGATACATTAAATGGTATCAGTTCAATGAAAGGTGCCATAGATAAGGTCTCCATAGAAAGGATAAGAGACGAATTTTTAAAGATTCTGACCGCTGAGAAACCGTCTGTCGGATTTAATCTATTAAGAAAAACAGGGCTTTTAACAAGAATTATGCCTGAGTTGCTTGAAGGGTACGGAAAACGGCAAAATAATTATCATAAATATACTATTTACCGTCACATTATGGAGACCGTTGATTTTATTGAGAGAGATCCTATTTTAAGACTCTCTGCTTTGTTCCATGACATAGCAAAACCAAGGGTGAGGGAGAAGATAGACGGTAGATGGAGATTTTTTAATCATCCATCGTCCAGTGCTGAACTTGCAAGGGACATTATGATGAGGATGAGATTCAGTAATGAATGGATCAATATTGTAACAGGTCTTGTTTTAAACCACATGTTTGATTACAAAAAAGATTTGAGTGACAGGGCCATAAGAAGATTAGTAAAAAAGGTAGGGATAAACAACATTGGCAGACTTATCAGTCTGAGAAGGGCAGATGATCTGGCCCATGGCTGGGGAAAGGTCCCTGAAAAAGGGCTTAATGATTTTGAGGAACGGATAGATGCCTTGAGGAAGAAATCCCCACCCCTTAATATCTCTGATTTAAAAATTAATGGAAATGATGTAATGGACGAGCTCAGTTTAAATCCTAGTCCTGAAATCGGCCGAATATTAAACAAACTTCTTGAAGCAGTAATAGAGGAACCGGAATTAAACGAAAAGGATAAATTGATAAAAAAATTAAGCACAATCTAATACAGATCATATAGAATTTAGCTACCAGTTCAGCCTACCGCAGAGCACGCTGAGGGCGCAGAGTTTTAATTATTATTTTTTAGAAATATTGTAAGCGTTCACGGAACGCTGAAATTAGAAAATAGTCCCGCAGGGCGGGATTGGAAATTTGGCCTTCATGCTTTTGTACTGTTGATGAATGCATTCAATTTTGGGCCGAGTTTTTCAACTATTGCTTTGAACGGCTACGAAATATTTTTATAAAGCTCTTATCTCTGCGTTATCTGCGAACTCAACGGGTAGCTGCTCAATTAAAGCATTTCCAAGCGGAATTTTTTTACCAAGATCCTTGCACGCAAGAACCATTTCATGAAGTGCGTCTTTAAGCATAGTTCGACATTCTTCGAGGTTTTTACCCTCAGTTATGACTTCCGGCCAATCGACCATCTGACCCATATAACCTGAATCAATTTTTGTATATTTGGCGGTATAATTGATCATAATTGACCTCCATTGCCTTAGATGTTATTTTAACTATTAAATTTTTTAGTGTCAAACCAAAAAATGAAGAAAACAGGCCTTTAAGTAGGCAATGTATGATGAAGTACATCACGGACGCAGGCGGGTTAAGTGCAACATCCTGGAATTAAGCCTCTTAGGTTGCCAAGTTTAACGTTCCGGCTCATGAATTCTGCCTTTAACTATTGAACCTTTGAACCTTTATCCGCCGTTTTTGTGGTGCGCAGAACGCTGAACCCGTGAACGGATACCAACAAGGAGTAAAGCATGAACACAAAGAACATAATCACCATATTAAGTGACAATAGCATAAGCAAACCAGGTTTTATAGGAGAACATGGTTTTAGTGTTCTCATTGAGAGGGAAAATAAAAAGTATTTATTTGATACTGGCCCAGGCATGTCCCTGCCCCTTAATCTAAAGAAGTTGGGTAAGGACCTGAAAGGGGTGGGAAAAATATTTATAAGCCATGGGCACTATGATCATACAGGAGGGTTAGAGTGGGCCCTAAAACAAATCGGCAAGGTTGAGGTAGTGGCACATCCATCTATGTTTTTAAGACATATGTCTATTCATTCA
>Ga0307991_1003327_pt1 | contig 10431 bp, 8 predicted proteins | sample EllFjometagen131_FD_203146 | JGI IMG/M metagenome (GOLD analysis project Ga0307991, IMG submission 203146) | Marine microbial communities from Ellis Fjord, Antarctic Ocean - #131 | ecosystem: Environmental > Aquatic > Marine > Unclassified | place: Southern Ocean | collected 2014-10-08 | reverse complement strand
CCACGCAGCAGCAGAATGCCCCTGTCCACCCACGCTAAGATCAACCATAGACACAGCACAGCCGCGCTGGCGCAAAGTTGCAGCGATAAATTCGGTCACTGTCCGGGTAGTTCCGGCAGGCGAGAAATAAACGATTTTATATTCCAATTCCACGCAAAACCCTCCGCTGAACAATTTCATTAACTACCGCAACAGCACAACATTATTTATTCAGAGTAGCACTCATCTTCCGCTTTAGTTCTGTTCCCCATATTCGTCAGGCACGCGAGCATGACGACCTTGGTGCCTCTCGCAAGATATTAGTATTAATCAGATTATTTATTAGGGTTGGCAATAGTGATGCACAGACACTCAGCAGAGGCAAATACGGTATCGCCCTGACAAATATTGCCATGCACCATAACTTTGCGCCCGTGCGCCGACACCACTTCGGTCTCTACCGTTACCACGGTGCCCAATGGCAGCATATTGCGAAAACTAATATTAAGATTACCCACAACGATGGAGTAACCAGCAGTCCATGCTGCCAAACCCAGCACCTCGTCCAGCACTGCTGCCATTGAACCGCCATGGGAATGGTCTGGAGGTCCCTCTGTTTCCGGACCAAACCAGATACGCGCCCGCAGCGCCCCCACGGCATTGCGAAAATAGGCAACACGATAGCGATTACCCTGTGGTTCACCGGAGACAAAACGTAACGAGGCACCTACCAGAGCTGGCGCATCAAAATGGGTCCAATCAGCATCACCACTTAAGTCAACACTGTTGGCAACGCTATCTACTTTATCTATCACTACAAATTACTCCTGTTTATAGATGAACATGGTGTTACTTTTGCCAATAACAATTACTGACGGCTCAAGCGCCAATTGGGAGCTACAGTTAAATGGGTGCTGCGCCACGGATTGATGTCTAGACCGCCACGCCGGGTATACCGAGCATACACGGTAAGCTGTTGTGGCTGACAATAGTACATAAGATCGGTAAAAATGCGCTCAACGCATTGCTCATGAAATTCATTATGCTGGCGAAATGAAATCAAATAGGCCAACAGCGCCGTATGGTCGATCTTGCCCCCACGGTAATCTATCCACACACTTGCCCAATCGGGCTGGGAGGTGATGAGGCAATTGCTTTTCAGCAGATGACTGTGTAGTGTTTCGCCAACGATATCTCCTGCATCGGCACCGTCCTGTAACAGCTCGGCATTAAGATTATAGTGTTCCACATCAAGATCAATATCGTCAAGACACACCCCGGACAGGCGCTGAATTTGCCACAGTTCAACATCATCAACTGCGCTCAGCACAACTACCACCGGCTGCCCTGCCACCGCTGACAGATCGCGCTGCAATACCTGCTCAACCTGAGCAAAGTCAGCAAAGCGTGTTTGATTTAGAGAATTCAGATACAGTTTAAATGATTTGGATTCCACCAGAAATTCACTGGTACAGGGAAAACGGAACACTGCCAGCGCCACCACCGGCTTACCGCGCAGGTTCAACCACGACAATTCGTAGCCATTCCACACATCTTCGCCACAAAAAGGTAGCGGTGCTGCTATATGCAACTCATCGCGCTTTATTTTGCGCGGCACCGGAAACAACTGACTCGGATCATACTGTTGTGGATAGGCAGTTTTTTTACCAAGAGGAATGGCTCTCAAACTATCACTCATAATTATTTCTTTTCATCCAAAAACCGGGAAACAGCATTATTGCTGCGTGAGAATGCGCTATGGCGCAGTATACTTATGTATAGTGCGCTATTGCACCTTAACATATTGGTTTATTTCCTAAAACCGCAATCAAAAACTGTGCATTTCCACATTCACTTTCACAGGTTACCCGAGTAAAAAGATACTCTACCAACTGATTGTTTACCAAAATTGAGCTAGAGCAACGACTAAGTGACTATATTGCCAGAAATGAGAGAAGGCTATGCAAACAATTCAACAACAGTTTGTCAATCTTACCCAACAACTGGAACAACAGATCATTGGGCAACCCCGCCTTATTGAACGCCTGCTTATTGCCCTGCTCGCTGATGGCCATCTTCTGGTCGAAGGCGCTCCCGGCTTGGCAAAGACACGCGCGATTCGGCTCCTCGCTGAACATCTTGAAGGGAGTTTTCACCGCATCCAGTTCACCCCCGACCTGCTACCTGCCGATCTTACCGGCACCGAAATTTACCGCTCCCAGCAGGGCGTGTTCGAATTTCAACACGGACCGTTGTTCAACAATTTGGTGCTAGCCGATGAGATCAACCGTGCGCCAGCCAAGGTACAATCAGCGTTGCTGGAGGCGATGGCAGAACGGCAGATAACCGTAGGTAAAACCACCTACCCCCTGCAAGATCCATTTCTAGTAATGGCCACCCAGAATCCTATCGAGCAGGAGGGAACCTATCCTCTGCCCGAGGCACAACTGGATCGGTTTCTGCTGCATATCAACATCGGCTATCCCAGCGCTAGTGCTGAAAAGGAGATCCTCCACCTCGCCCGCGGCGAGGCCGCAGCCGCTATCACTACCAATTTACAACCAGCACCCATGTCCCCAGCGACACCAACAACTCCCAAGATCCCGACCCCAGCTGGTGCTACTAACGGCAACACCATAATCAGCCGTTTTCAACTGCATCAGGCGCGCCAGCAAGTACTCAAGGTACACCTGGCAGAAGAGTTGGAAAACTATTTGCTGCAAATAATCTTGACCACACGCGAACCGCAACGCTTCGGTGACGACCTAGCCAGCTGGATTCAGTACGGTGGCAGTCCGCGCGCCACCATCGCTCTCGACCGCTGCGCCCGCAGCCGTGCCTGGCTGCAAGGACGCGACTATGTAACCCCAGAGGATATTCAGGATCTGGTCTTTGACGTGTTGCGCCATAGGGTACTACTCACTTACGAGGCTGAGGCCGAAGGTATCACTGTCGACCGCCTGACCAGCGAATTACTTAACCGCATTCCGATCCCTTGATATCTATGACTGCTGTGCGCGAAAAAAATATTTCTTCACCGATAACCATCAGCATGGCTGAGCTGCTCGATCTGCGCCAACAGCTGAGCGCTAACGTGAATACCCCACGCAAAATTGTGGCTGCACAGGGCATTGGCTATCGTTCCAGAGTGCGCGGGCGCGGTATGGAGTTCGCCGAAGTACGCAGTTATCAGCCCGGCGATGATATCCGCAGTATTGATTGGCGAGTAACTGCGCGCACCGGCAAGCCGCACACCAAATTGTTTCATGAAGAGCGGGAGCGCCCCACACTGGTAGCACTAGACTACCGTCGCCCCATGTTTTTTGCTACCCGCGGCCAGTTCAAAGCGGTCAAAGCCTCTCAACTAGCCGCGCTCATTGCCTGGCACACCCTGCGTCAGGGTGATCGCCTCGGTGCCTTTCTGTTTTCCGAGGCACGCCATACTGAATTGCGCCCGCAATCAGGCAAACGCGCAGTGCTAAGCCTGCTGCGCACCATGGTAAACGATCCGGTATGGCAACGGAACCTACACCAGCCGTTTGAACCGCAACAGCGCCTGTTTCAAACCCTTATCCGCCTGCGCCGTGTGGTGCGCCCGGGCAGCGCGGTTATCATCATCAGCGACTTCGCCCAGTGGGATAAGGCAGTGGAAAAGCAGTTGACACTCTTGGGGCGCAGCAACGATTTAACCCTGATTTTATGCTACGATCCGCTGGAGCAGCAGTTGCCCCCGGCTGGCATCTACCCGGTGTCCAACGGGCAACAACAAATGCATATCAGCACGGTAAGTAATGTCGTGCGCCAGCAATATGCGCAACATTTTTCTGACCACCTCCAACGCATCAAACTGTTCTGTCAAAACCATAGCGCGCGCTTTGATAGCTGCGCCACCACTGAGACGGCAACAGACTGTTTTCAGCGCATATTTAGCGCCAGGATATAACTATGACACCAGCGTCTCCACCATCAGCATTGCTCGCCAATAGTCAGCAACCACAGCTGGTGCTGCGTGATATTCATCTACCCCAACCAGTCTCATGGTGGCCACTTGCCCCTGGTTGGTGGCTACTGTTGGTCCTTGCTGCGATTATATTGATTGCTACCCTGTTCGCGTTGAGCCGCTACAGACGGCGGCGCTATCGGCGTATTGCTTTACAACAATTATCGCAGTTGGAGGAAAATTTCATTGCTGACCACAATCGCCAACTACTGCTGCAGGAGATTTCTAAATTACTGCGCCACATAGCGGTGTTGCATTATCCGCCTCAGCAATGCGCCGGGTTGTGCGCTGAAAAATGGTTGAGTTTTCTTGATTCAACATTATCCTCCAAAGATCAGCAGCGCCCCTTCAGCAGCGGTGTCGGTCGTTGTCTGGCCAGTGCCCCCTATGAGGCGACACCGCAAGCACAAGCTATAGCGCCAGAGGGTGAGGTTAAAACACAGGCAAAGACTGATGATAGCGACACCGCTGAGAGTTTAGCGCTAATACAATTATCCCGGCACTGGCTGAAAAAACTGCCCCTGCCGCCGCGCCCCCGGAGGTCAGCATGATACACTTTGCCTGGCCCTGGGTATTTGCCCTGCTGCCCTTGCCATATCTGATCTATCGCCTGCTACCCGCAGCGAAGACAACCGAAAGTCCCGCGCTTTGGGTGCCCATTATCGCCCCCTTCAGTGACGCCAAAACCAAGCGACCTACTCCGAGTCGAAGGTGGTGGCAACTGGCGCTGGCGCTACTGTGCTGGCTGCTGCTGCTCAGCGCCGCGGCACGTCCGCAATGGTTGGGGCAAACAGTGGAACTGCCCATGGTTGGCCGCGATCTGATGTTGGCTGTCGATCTGTCAGGCAGTATGCAGATAGAAGATTTTCAGCTGGGGAATAAACAGGTCGATCGTTTGACCGCGTTAAAAGCGGTAGCTACAGAGTTCATCCAGCAACGCGCGGGTGATCGCCTCGGTCTGATACTGTTTGGCGACCAGCCGTATATTCAAACACCGCTCACCTTTGACCATCTGACGTTAACGCGATTGTTGCAGGAGGCACAAATTGGTCTGGCGGGTAAATCGACGGCCATTGGCGATGCCGTCGGCTTGGCGATTAAACGGCTGCAACAGGAAAAGGACAATCAAAAAGTACTGATACTGCTCACCGATGGTGCCAACAACAGTGGTCAACTGTCCCCGGAAAAAGCCGCCGAACTGGCCAAGAACGCTGGGATGAAGATATACACCATAGGTATCGGAGCCTCCAGCATGGAGGTGGGTTCTTTCATTTTCAAACGGACGGTCAACCCTTCGAGCGATCTGGATGAAAAGACCCTGCAACGGCTGGCAACCAGCACCGGTGGTCAATATTTCCGCGCTCACGATACTCAAGAGCTAGCGGCAATATATAAGCAACTGGACGCCATGGAGCCCGTTGAAAAGGATAAAAACATTTATCGCCCCATCAGTGACCTGTTTTACTGGCCTCTGGCCGGGGCTACACTGTTGTGTTTAATTTGGTTTACCTATACAAATTGCCTCTGGAAGTACCCACGGAACTCATGAATAATATTATCCACAACTTCCATTTTTTACGCCCCCACTGGCTGTGGCTATGGCCGCTATTTCTCGGGCTGATATTTTTGTGGCTCAGGCGGCGGGAACAACGCCAGCAAGCGCTGTCGGGCTGGAGTAAACAATGTGATGCGCAATTGCTACCACATCTGCTCATCAGCAACAAATCGACAAGCTCGCACAGCACCACCGCGCAATCCTGGCTGCTGGTTCTCGGCGCAACTCTGGCAATTATTGCGTTAGCCGGACCAGTGTGGCAACGCCAGCCCCAGCCGCTGTTCAAACAGCAGTCGGCTCTGATCCTGGCTCTCGATCTCTCCCAATCAATGCAGTCCATGGATCTCAAACCCAGCCGCATCGTGCGGGCGCGGCTAAAACTAATCGACCTATTACGTCAACGGCGTGAGGGACAAACAGCATTGATCGTCTTTGCTGCCGATGCGTTTACCGTGGTTCCGCTGACCGATGACAGCAAAACCATCAGCTCCATGCTCAACACGCTGGAACCGGAGTTGATGCCCAGCCAGGGGAGCAATATCACTGCGGCAATAAAGATGGGGCAGGAGTTGCTAAATCAGGGGCATCAGCCGCACGGCACCATTCTGCTGATAACAGATGATGACGAACCAACTGGTGCCAGCACCGCCGCCGCTGAACTAAAAAGTGCTGGTTATAAATTGTCTGTCCTCGGCATTGGCACCGCATCGGGTGCGCCAATACCAATGGCGCAAGGTGGTTTTATCAAAGACTCCAGCGGTCAGATTGTCCTCGCCAAGCTGGAAGCACAACTATTGCAGCAACTGGCGGCTGCCGGGGGTGGCAGTTACCATCCCTTGACCATCGATGACAGCGACCTTAATGCACTGGTAGGCAAAGAGAGAAACTTGTCTGGCCAGCAGCAAATACAAGATGAAACAACAAAAGTTACCGGTGACCAGTGGCGCGAAGAGGGTCCATGGCTGCTGTTGCCACTGGTGCTGATTGCCGCCTTCGCCTTTCGGCGCGGCTGGCTGTTATTGCTGTGTCTGGTGTTGTGGCAGCCTATACCGGCTCAGGCACTGGAATGGAACGAATTATGGTACAACGCCAACCAACGCGGTGCCCAAACCTTTGCAGATGGTGATTTTGCCCAAGCGCAACAGACCTTCAATGATCCGCGCTGGAAAGCCAGCGCCATGTATCGCAACAACGATTTTGCTGGTGCTGCCGAGCAAGTGCAGCAACCACAAACTGTCGATGATTGGTATAACAAGGGCAATTCCCTCGCTAAAGCAAACAAGCTTCAGGAGGCCATAGATGCCTACGATGAGGCGTTAAAGCTGACCCCTGAGGATGGCGACACCTTGGCAAACAAAAAAGCGGTCGCAGAGCTATTGCGCCAGCAACAGGACAAACAGGACAAACAGGACAAACAGGACAAACAGGACAAACAGGACAAACAGGACAAACAGGACAAACAGGACAAACAGGACAAACAGGATCAACAGGATCAACAGGATCAACAGGATCAACAGGATCAACAGGATCAACAGGATCAACAGGATCAACAGGATCAACAGGATCAACAGGATCAACAGGATCAACAGGATATTACGCCACAACAGAAACAACAAAGTGCAGCAGAGGATGAAAAAGGACAACAAGATTGGCAGCAACAACAGCAATTGCGTATGGTGCCTGACGATCCGGGAGGTCTGCTGCGGCGCAAATTTTTATATCAGTACCAACACCGGCAACAACAAACTACGAGTGACAAGCCATGGTAAAATACAGTGTAATTATTGCGACATTACTCATCATAGTATCCAGCATCGCATTAGCTGCCGCCAGCACTCCCAATCAACTGACAGCCAGCGTTTCGCGTAATCAGCTTGGTATTGATGAGAGCCTGACTCTGCAACTGACCCTGAGCGGTGACAGCGACGCTGATCCAGATCTGACGCCATTAAATAAGGATTTTGACATCGCCAGTCGTTCGCAAAGTTCCAGCGTAAATTACATCAATGGTTCCGTCAGTCGATCCAAGGTTTGGAGTTTGGTACTACTGCCACGCCACAGTGGCAAGCTTACCATTCCAGCACTGTGCAGCGGCTCCAGCTGCTCGCAACCGCGAACAATCGTCGTCAGCGAGCAAGCGCCAGCAGACAACAGCAGCGCTCCAGTAATACTGGAGGCAGAAGTATCTGCCACCAGCGTCGTAGTACAGCAACAGCTGCGCTATACAGTGCGGGTACTGTTGCGCCAACCGTTGGCTCAGGCGGGGCTTTCTGAACTCGCACCGCAGGGAGTGGAAACCAATGTTCAACAACTGGGTGAAGATGTGCGTTACGCAACCCAACGTGGCAGCTACAACTATCGGGTGATCGAGCGCAACTATGCGCTATTTCCCCAGCACAGCGGCACCTTGCAACTACCGGCGCTACGCCTCGATGGTATTTTACCTGCCAGCAGGGCTACTACGAATTCTGCCTTCAACTCGCCATTCGACCCTTTCGACCTCATGGGGCAGCAGGGGCAGCGGATACGGGTACGCAGTAAGGCGCTGAGCGTAGAGGTTATTTCAGCTCCACAGCATGACGCCAAGCAGCCTTGGCTACCAGCACTTGATATACAATTAAGCGACGACTGGCGCACCAATCCACCTATGCTGACAGTTGGCGAACCGACTACTCGCACGGTAATCATCCGCTCTACGGGGCTAGCGGCGGCAACACTGCCAGAGCTAAACTTGAGTGTACCTGTCGGGTTTAAAAGCTATCCTGACAAAAGCGAGCGCAAGGACAGTAATGGCGTTGATGGCATCGAAGGGACTCTGACACAAAAAATAGCGCTGGTACCAACGCAGGCGGGTACGTTTACCTTGGCACAGACCAGTATACGCTGGTGGGATACCACCAAAGAACAGTGGCGCACTGCGACACTCCCCGCCATCGAGCTCAAGGTACTACCCGCGCAACGTGAAACTGTGGTTCCACCAGTGCCAACAAATGGTGCCGCTGCTACGTCACCACCGCCATCACCAGCAGAGACAACTGTTGCTGCCACGCCTGCTAAGAATCTTACCCCAGCATCATCACCAGAGCTAAATCTCAGCGCTACCTCGGTAGCAACGGATCTCAAGGCGAATATCTGGTTGTGGATTTGTTTGGTTTGCGTCATCGGCTGGTTAATGACTATCTATCTGTTCCGCCGCAATGGCAGGAATAGCGGCGGCAGTACAGACAAAAACAACAACACAGCCCATGACCATAAATACATGGCAACGTCAGCACCTGCACCAGCGGTCAACACCAAGCAAGGCATAACCACGCCACCATCGCTACAACAGGTTATCCGTTGCGCACAGTCACATCAGGCAGCAGATACACGGCGGGCACTGGCACTGTGGGTCACCACTCTGGCTGAGGAACAAGGGATAATTACTCTAGATGATTTTCTGCTCCAAGCGGCACAACCGCTGCGCCAGGAAATTGCTTTCCTCAATCAATATCTTTATGCCCACAACAGCACTATAACTGACAGCGCAACAGAGTGGAATGGCGCGACATTGGCACACGAGCTAGAACAGTGGCAGGTAAATGCTCAGCATTCACTAAAGGATAAAACTGTTGGGGGGAAAGCTGGAGAAGACTTGCCGAATTTTTATCCGTCATAGCATTGCATAACCTGAGTAGCACTAATCTTCCGCTCTGGTTTTATCCCCCTGTTCGTCATACTCGCGAATGCGGGTATCCAGAGGTTTTGCATAGAATTCTAGACTCCCGCCTGCGCGAGAGTGACGACCTTTGTGGCAATAGCAGAATATTAGTATTAATCAGTCTGTATAATGCTAGTTGAAGGTTCGCCCCCAGCTTATTGCTGGGCTGTCCAGAGTTTACTGCAACGGTGTTTAAACTAACACCAGTTATTCGCGCGCGCTTACCACTCTGTTTCGCCCCTCTGCCTTGGCCTGATACAGCGCATCATCTGCCAACTTGAGCACGCTGCGCATATCATCGCCGTGGAGAGGGAAAAGGGCTACACCGAGGGAGAGACTTATCTCAAGGACTTCATTCATGTAGACAATATTGGCTCTACGCTCAACTACACTGCGCAACTGTTCTGCTTTTGCCTGACACTGTCCCAGGGTGATGTCGGGAAGAATGGCAATAAACTCTTCACCACCATAGCGACAGGTGATATCGCTATCGCGGAAATGGTCACGTAATATTGTGCCCAACACGCGCAGCATTTCATCGCCAGCCTCATGCCCATAGGTATCGTTAAAGAGTTTAAAATGATCTACATCCATCATAATAATGCCCACCTGACTGGCATTACGGCTGGCACGGCTCTCCTCATGACGCAACACCTCGTCCATATAGCGCCGATTAAATAGCCCGGTCAGTGGGTCGCGAATAGACTGTTGCTGCAAACGCGCTCTTAAGCGTAAATTAGCCAGTGCACTGGCAATATACTCAGTTATATCTTCGATTAATTTGACCATGCGCTGCAGTTGAGGTTCTGGGAGCAGCTCATGACTAACAGACAGCACTCCGAAGGTATCGCCGTAAGCATTGATCGGCGTACAAATTGTGTGCGTCTGGATATTACCCCCCAAATGGGGGCAGGGCAATTTATCCTCATCGCCATTATAAACGTAAGTAGTACCTCGGCGCATGGCCATACACGCATCGTAATTATAAGCACTGCCCATATTTTGCGGCGCACAATTCCAATCGGCAACCACTTCCAATCTTTGCCCCTCATAGCCCAAGCTGAACAGCGCTCCGCTGGTTGCCGGAAACGCTTTATACAGAATAATTCTAACCGCGCAGTACACTTCCTCACTGTTGCGACATTCCTGCAACATCTCGTTGGCATTTTTGAGCATAGTTGTTTCTATATTATGCTG
>Ga0307991_1003325_pt1 | contig 10436 bp, 12 predicted proteins | sample EllFjometagen131_FD_203146 | JGI IMG/M metagenome (GOLD analysis project Ga0307991, IMG submission 203146) | Marine microbial communities from Ellis Fjord, Antarctic Ocean - #131 | ecosystem: Environmental > Aquatic > Marine > Unclassified | place: Southern Ocean | collected 2014-10-08 | reverse complement strand
TTGAGATGCTGATTCCATCTTCCCGCTCTGCAATCTCAATCAGCTTCTCATAGGCAATAACCTTCAAACGCTCCAACTCCAGCTCTTTTTCTAATTCCTTGATACGCTGTTTCTGTGGGTCTTTCATAGGCCTTCCGATACGGATTCCTTTTTGTGGATATGTAAGCTTACCATACTGACGGCACCAACTTAATAAGCGAGAGTGACCTTGAATACCATACTTTAACTGGATTTGTTTCTTGTTGAGAGTGCTGCCTTCATACTCCCGCACAACCATACGTTTAAAATTTACACTATAGGCTTTTACGGGGGCTGACTGAAATAGCGATGGTCCTTGTCCTTGCATATTGACCTCCCTAATTGGTCAACTTTTTTCAGGACGACACAATTGTAAAAAAAGACCCCGCTATGGCGGGGTCCAAATATTGCTATAGTCGGGAAGACTATAAAATCAGAAAAGCGTCCTAGGAAAAGGTGGCCATATGTTTGGCTACACGAGATTTCTGATTGGCAGCTTTATTCTTATGGATAATTCCGTTTGCAGCAACTTTGTCAATAATAACGATGGCGGAATGGCCGAGTGTGTTTGCGTTCTCGGCGTTGTCAGCAGCCATGGCTTTTTTGATAGCGCTTTTCATCATTGTACTATAATGCTTATTGCGTATACGAGCTTTTTCAGCTTGTCTGATACGTTTCGCGATGGTCTTTTTTACAGGCATACTTTTTCTTTCTCCTCAAAAATGCCCGCGAATATAGATGTGCACCGTACCTCTGTCAACGCTTTAAGTGGAATTAAAAATCAAGCATTTGCACGCTCTTCGGCTCACAACATGCCTGCTAAATATTTTTCAATTTTCAATTTTCTGTTTTTGCTTTAGCTCATTTTCTCCTAAGTTATAAAATATTGTATTACGTAGCTGTAAAAAGAGCTTTAATTAACACGGTTAAAACTCACAATATTTTGACGATATCGTCACTCAGAAGGAGAGTAAGATGAGCGATCGGATAGAAGAAATTAAAGATTCATTAAGACTGGTTCCTCTTTTCTCAGATTTAAATGACAAAGTTCTCTCACGCCTTGCCGAGGTATGTCAGGAAAAAGCCTATGACAAAGATCAGCATATCCTGCATCAAGAACAATCTGGTGACAACTTTTTTATCATTGAGAGTGGTTCTGTCAAGGTAACTCGTTTGGCAGAAGATGGACGAGAGGCTGTTCTGGCTTTTTTGCGTGAGGGCGATTTCTTTGGTGAATTAGCTATCTTAGACGGCGAAACCAGATCAGCCAATGTCATCACTCTCAGCGATTGCAAAATTCAAACGATCAACCGTCGGGAATTTTTGGACCTCCTGGAACACCATCCCAAGGTAGCCACTGCCTTACTCATGGAATTAGCCCTGCGTTTGCGCAAAACAGATATACATCTGGAATATTTGACACTCAGTGATGCCGAAGGTAAAATTGCTTCTATCCTGATTGGTCTGGCTGAAGAAAATGGTACCTATAAGATGGGTGATGTCACACTGGGAAATATGCCCATGCAGCAGGATATCGCCAATATGGCGGGAACCACCCGTGAAACCGTTTCCCGCATGATGAAAAAGTTGGAAGAGAAAAACTGGTTAACCCGGGATGGTCAAAAAGTCATTATTCGTAAATACAGTAAGTTTAAGGAAATATATCAGCTCAAATTCTGATCCTATCACCATGAAAATTGATTTTGAAGGAATATTAGATTCCAAGCGCCTGGCCATTTCCCGGGCGCTTTCATTTGTAGAAAACACCGATAATCTCGATATGGCCATTACTGATGCCCTTTATCACCATCTTGGACGAGCCTATCGGATCGGGGTGACAGGTCCACCAGGTGCGGGCAAGAGCTCTCTGGTTGATCGCATCATCACCTACTGGCGAAATCTGGACAAACGTGTTGCGGTCATATCGGTAGATCCCACCAGTCCGTTTACCGGTGGAGCCATTCTTGGAGATCGTGTCCGCATGGGGAGACACTATGCCGACAAAGGCGTTTTCATTCGGTCCATGGCTACCCGTGGGAACCATGGTGGTCTCGCACTCCGAGCTCAGGATGCCGCCGATATTTTTGATGCTGCGGGCTTTGATATTGTTATTTATGAAACCGTAGGGGTGGGCCAGGTAGAGTTGGATGTTGCCAAAGCAGCCGATACTACCCTGGTCGTACTGGTCCCGGAATCAGGCGATGATATTCAAGCTATGAAAGCCGGCCTCATGGAGATTGCGGATCTGTTCATTATTAATAAAGCGGACAGGCAGGGAGCCAATCAGGCTTTTGCTCAGATTCAATCCATGCTGGAGATGAGACATCTCGAAAAAGGCTTATGGCCACCTCAAGTGATCAAAACAAGCGCTCTCCAGGATGAGGGTATAACCGATCTAACCAATGCCCTCGTTGAGCATCGTCAATTTTTAGATGAGCATGGAATTATTCGTCAGAATTTCAGAGATAGAATCATGTTCAAGATTAAATCCCATATCGAAGAAAACGTTCTTTACAAATTTTGGACTGAAGACCGACAGGTTCTTTTAGAAGAGGCAATGACATCAGTCAATGTCAAAGACATTTTGCCTGGAAAAATTGTAGATTCTCTTTTGAAGGGTGAAGCGGGGTAGGGTCAGTTCCAGATTTTGCTATAGCTTAGTCAGAGCTATTATTCATCCACCTTGACATCCCAATCTTGAAATTCACCATCCTGGTTGAGCGATCGGTGCAAATCCATTACTGTACCTCTATGAACACCAATAAGGTAGATTGAACCACCACCCTGGTAGTAGTAAGACATTTCTGTGAAATTCTTACCATTCAATTCTCCGGATTTAATGTCGTGCCAATCCTGAGTCATGATCTGGCTTAATGCTTCGTTGGGATATTCACCGTATTCACCATAGTAAGCTCGAATCTCATTGCGTATTGACCCCAGAGCGGCTTCACCTTCGGCTCGAACGGCTTTTTGAATTACATTGCGGTAGATTGGGACAGCCACACCGGCCAATACACCGATAATGACAATCACGATCATGAGTTCTACCAGACTGAACCCAGATCTGGAACTTGTTCTGAGCAGAGTTTGGCCAGAGGCACGTCGTATAATCTTATTTGGGAAACATCGATTCATAATCAGCAAATAAAGTAAATCAGGAGATGGGGTATTTCAAATTCAATAATTCCATGCGTCAATATCATCCATATTTACTTTTCTATGGAGATTTGGCGCTCAATATTCAGAAGAGATTCACTGACCAAGGTAGGATTTTACGCAGAATAGTTAATATCTTTATTCAATTGAGGTTTTTCTCACCTCTAATCCTTTTATCTTAATCGACTATGTCAAAAACAAATAATACCGAAATGCCCCTGTTAGATCACCTCGAAGAGTTGAGGTGGCGAGTCATAAAGGCCTTTAGCAGCATTCTCCTGTTTGCCATCATTGGATTTATTTTTTCCAATCAACTCATCTACATCTTGAGTTTTCCCATTGAGCAAACAGAACCAAAACTTGAGCTTTTGAACACGACTATTCTTGGTGTCTTTCTGGCTAAGATGCGGGTTGCTGTGGTCCTAGGAATCGTATTTTCCCTGCCAGTTATCATTCACCAGATATGGAAGTTCATTGCTCCAGGTCTTCTCGATGATGAACGTTCTTTTGCGCCCATGCTCATCATTACAACCATCGTGAGTTTTGTGATAGGAGGTCTTTTCTCCTATTTCATTATGATACCCTGGTCATTGAAATTTTTTGCTGTCTTGAATCATGGGCTTGAAGGACTGGTCAATTATGTTACAATTACTGACTATCTAAACTATATAACCATTCTCATCCTGTTTACAGGGATGGCCTTCGAGTTACCGGTCATCGTATTCATATTGGCTAAGATAGGTATTGTTACACCGCAAATTTTAAGAACGATACGCAAGTTTGCCTATCTCGGCATCCTTATGACCTCAGCCATATTTACCCCGGCTGATCCATTTACCATGGTGGGGGTAGCCATGCCGATGATCATGCTATATGAAGTCAGTATTTTTGTTGCCAAGCTGGTGAAGAAAAAGAAGCAGGAAAAAGCTGATCTTGAAGAAGTTGAATCTGAGGGAATAAACAAAGAGGACGAGTTGCTTGAAGATTTCCTTGGATGATCTTCTACGGCCTATACAGGCTGAGTTGAATAGTTTTCAACATTATTTTGAGAATTCTCTCAAGTCACATGTTTTTCTCATCAATCAAGTCATGAAATATGTCATTGCCCAAAAGGGCAAAAAGATGCGGCCCATGCTCTTGCTGCTCTCGGCCAGACTCAGTGGTGAATGTACTGAACAGACCTATTCTGCAGCCACCCTCGTCGAGGTTTTGCATACTGCAACACTGGTTCATGATGATGTGGTGGATGAGGCTGAAACCCGACGTGGATTACCCAGTATCAACTCGATCTGGCGCAATAAAATCAGCGTGCTTATCGGAGACTATCTTTTTTCCAAGGCACTGGTGCAAATGGTTACCCTGAAACACCCTGAGATGTTGAAACTGTTGGCACATACAGCTGACAAGCTGGTTTCCGGTGAGATTGACCAGATTGACCGTGCCCGCTCTGACACCATGACTGAAGATGCCTATTATGCCATGATAGAGGATAAAACAGCTTCACTCCTCGCAACAGGATGTAAGCTGGGTGCCATGACTACCTCTGATGATCAAAAAGTGTGGGATGCCCTCTTTGAGTATGGTAGAAATTTTGGAATTGCCTTCCAGATCAAGGACGATTTATTCGATTTTGAAGGACGTGCTTCATCGGTAGGGAAACCCATTGGATTGGATGTCAAACACAACATGGTGACTCTGCCCTTAATACATGCCTTGCAACAATGTGACAAACAGGAGCAGCGAGAATTCAAACGGATGATCAAAAAGGGCAGTGATAAGGTTATCCAACAAAATGTGCTTGAGTTTATCAATCGCTATGGGGGACTGGAATACACCAAACAAAAACTTCAGGACTATTCTGATAAGGCCAAGGCCACCCTTAAAGATTTCCCCGATTCATCTGTCAAACACTCCATGATTCAGTTTATCGATTTCAATATTCAACGCGAGAAATAAATCCATGCAGTGCCATATTCAGGTCAAAAACCTGGCACTTACTTTCCGCTGGAAAGTATTTCAAAAGAACATATTTCAGGATTTAAACCTTTGTATTCCCTCAGGAACATATGTGACGCTCATCGGTGGAAATGGCAGTGGCAAAAGCAGTCTGGTGAAGCTTATCCTGGGATTGGTTACTCCCCAGTCAGGTGAAGTTCTGTTAAATGATAAAATCGTCAGATCGGGGTACCCAGAAGCGGTGAAAACCAATCAAATTTCATATTTGTCTCAACAAATTGAGGATCTTTTCTTCTCTGAAACGGTGGCTGAAGAATTGAGCTATCAGAAGGACAGTCTGACTGATCCCCATATTCAAGATATTATCCATACCCTGGGTTTGGACCTGCTCATGGAGCGAAGTGTAGAAAGTTTGTCAGGGGGAGAGCGACAATCCCTGGCATTGGCTCAATTCATGCTCCTTGATGCGCCCCTGTTGATACTGGACGAGCCCAGCTCTTACCTCGATCAGTCTAAGGCTTCCATACTCAAAGCATTTCTGGAAAATGCTCATCAGTCCGGAAAAACAATTTTACACGTCACCCAGTTTACCTCCGAGCTCAAGTGGGGAACCCATGTGATTGATCTGGATGCGCCTACTGTGAGTTTGGCTGCCCTATGAGTTTCACCCTTCCAGCCTTAAAAAAACTGCATACTGGGAATCATGAATTTGAACTGGATTCTCAGGCGCTCACCATAAGTGGTGAAGGTTATACGTGTCTAATTGGGAAAAACGGATCAGGGAAGAGCACTTTTGGGGAAACGCTGGCTGAGATATCATCTGATGACGATGGCGAAAAGTGGTATTATTTGCCACAGTATCTGGATCGTTTCTTATTTGCTGAAAATGTCCTTGAACAGCTAGGTGCCTTACTTTCTCAGCAGATAGATGAAACCAGATTGGTAACCCTTATTGAAGAATTGGGGTTCTCAAATGGGGTAGGCATGCTTGATTTCCCTTTCCTGCTCATGAGTGGGGGAGAACGTCGCCGGATGGCTCTGGCTTGTGTGTTCTATCTGGAACCAACCCGTTTGATTCTTGATGAGCCAGAGATTGGTGTGACGGCAAAAGAAAACATGGTGCTTCTATCAAAATTACATAATTTGACCGCCAGAAATGCACAGGTAATCGTCATTTCACACAATTATGAATTTATAAGGCAATCCTCAGATGTTATCTGTCTTATTAATGGAAAAATATCCAGAGTAGGTCGGACTCAGGAACTTATTGCTGACGCCGCCTTTGAATTGGATGAATATGGAGTTAGATTTAAATCATAAATGGTAACTTTTGCATCCATGAAAAAGTTCTTTACTGCAGCTAATGTAACTTCGCTGGCGAGAGCTTTTATGGTCTTTCCCCTCGTGTATTTATTGAATACATGGGAAGGAGGTATTGCACAATTTCCTATGTGGGCGGTATTCTGGATTATCCTGGCTATGTTCTCAGATTATTTGGATGGCTGGTTTGCAAGATCTTATCATGAAGTGAGTCGCTTTGGGAAATTCCTGGATCCATTGGCTGATAAAATCGTCGTCTTTGGAGTCCTGTTTTTTGCGAAACCTATTTCTACGGCTATACCAGGTTGGTTTGTGGCTTTCATTATCATCAGAGAGCTATTAATATTTGGTTTAGGATATTACGTCAGCAAGGACTCAAAACGTGATATGCAGGCAAATCGAACCGGCAAGTGGTCTATATTTCTAATCAGTATCACCTTTATACTGATGATATTTCAACTGAATCCATGGGCTGACTATTTATTGTTTATTACCGTGGCTGTTTCCTCGATTTCCTTACTATTCTATATGAAACGTTACTACCATCTCTATCAGGTCGATGTCAAGAAACTCTCGTAGCACCTGATTTTTTAATCTTTAATTAAAGTGTAAACCTATGATATTTTCGTCTGCATTTAATCGACTCAAACAAGGTTTAAGTCGTTCACGTACTCAGTTTAATAACCGAATCAGTAAACTATTTACTGGATCCGTACCGCTTACCGATGAGTTGCTGGAGGAAATCGAAGAGATTCTTATTTCGGCAGATATCGGTGTCGAGCTTTCCATAGAAATTATCGAGGATCTGCGTCAGAATTTTCCCCTGAATCAGGTTGTTGAGATGAATTCTGTCGTGGAATTTTTGAAATCAGATATCATGCGACGTATGAAAGTTGAAAAGAAACCCGTTGAGGCCACTGAAAAACCCCACGTTATTCTTGTTGTGGGTGTAAATGGTACCGGGAAGACAACATCCATTGGAAAACTGGCTTATCACTACACCAATCAGGGCAAGAGTGTGCTGCTGGTTGCTGGAGATACCTTCCGTGCAGCTGCCATAGAGCAGTTGGAAATATGGTCCAAGCGGAGTGGAGCCGAGTTGACAAAAAAAGCGGCCGCTGATCCCAGTTCTGTTGTGTACGATGCGCTTCAGAGTGCTCGTCAGCGGGGCATCGACGTGGTGATCATTGATACGGCAGGCCGTCTGCATACTCAGAAAAATCTTATGATTGAATTAGATAAAATTCAGCGTGTTGTGAAAAAGGTCATGCCCGGTGCTCCCCATGAGACTGTTTTAACCATTGATGCAACTACGGGGCAGAATGGTCTGATTCAGGCCCGTCAGTTTTCGAATGTCACCCCCGTGGATCACCTCTTTCTCACCAAACTGGATGGGACTGCCAAGGGGGGGATTGCTATCGCTATCCACCATAACCTTGATATCCCTGTGAAATATATTGGAATAGGTGAGCAGAAGGAAGATATCCAGGATTTCGATGCAGCCAGTTATGTTCAGGCACTATTCGAGGTAGCTTCCTAACAGGATAAACATGAGCGTTCTCGCGGAGAGCGCAGAGACGCAGAGCTTATTTATATTTAATTTTCGATAGTAATGCTCAGGAAAGACCTACTAATCATGCATGAAAATGAAATATCAAAGATCATTTTGGATCTAAGCATTAAAATACATCAAACTCTGGGACCAGGCTTGTTTGAATCCGTGTACGAACGAATTTTAGTTTATGAACTAGAAAAAGCAGGTTTATCCACCTCGGTTCAAACCGATATTCCCGTCAAATATGATGGAAAAATATTTGACAGAGGATTCAGAGCTGACATAATTGTAAATGATAAAGTTCTCATTGAATTGAAGTCAGTCGAGCGACTTGTTGACATTCATAAGAAACAGGTTTTAACATATCTAAAGCTAACAGAAATCAAGCTAGGTCTTCTCATCAACTTTAATGAGAAGTTATTAAAGCAAGGTTTTGTCCGCATCGTCAATGGTTTGGAGGAGAAACCCAAATAAAGTCTCCGCGTCTTTGCGATCTCCGCGAGAGAAAAAAAATATTATGGAAAACATAAATAAGAAAGTCCACATTATCAGTCTCGGGTGTGTCAAGAATACCGTTGACAGTGAGATTATTGCCGGGGGATTAGAGTCTGCTGGAATTGAACTCGTGGATGAACCTACTGACGCCAGTACCATCATTATCAATACCTGTGGCTTTATAGGTGATGCTAAGCTGGAATCAATTGAAGTCATTCTCGAAGCTGCCCAATTAAAAACCGATGGTCAGCTTAAAGAGTTGCTCGTAGCAGGCTGCCTATCAGCACGTTACAAGAAAGAGCTCACCCAGGAAATACCTGAAGTTGACCAGTTTTTCGTCACTGAAGATTTTCGGAATATTTTTGACTATATCGCTTCCAAACCCCATCTGGCAGATGATCCTGATCATCGTCGAAAACTTCTAACTCCAAGACACTATGCCTACCTTAAGATCAGTGAAGGTTGTGATAATGTGTGTAGTTTCTGCGCCATACCACTCATGAGGGGTAAACAGCGTAGTCGTGAGATCGACTCTTTGGTAAGTGAAGCCCATTCTCTGGTGGCTCGGGGTGTCAAGGAAATGATGGTGATTGGTCAGGATACCACCACCTACGGTTGGGATTTGAAACCCAAGCGTTACCTCCATGAACTACTGGCCGAGCTGGATGAAGTTGAAGGCCTGGAATGGATTCGTTTGCACTATGCTCACCCTTCCCATTTTTCCAGGAAGCTTATCCCCATCTTCAAAAACGCGAAGCGGTTACTGCCTTACCTGGATATTCCCGTACAGCATGCCTCGACAAATATGCTTACATCAATGAAGCGGGGTTTGGATGCAGACGGGTTACGAAGATTGCTCCTGGAACTTCGTCAGGAGATTCCTCAACTAAAATTGAGAACCTCTGTCATCGTTGGGTTCCCTGGTGAAACCGAGGAAGATTTTGATACGCTATTAAACTTCCTGGAAGAGATTCAGTTTGACCGGGTTGGTGTGTTTACCTATTCTGAGGAAGAGGATACCAGCAGCGCGGATCTGGAGGATGATGTCCCCATGGATGTGAAAATTCAGAGAATGGATGCAGTCATGGATCTGCAGCATAGCATTGCATACAATAATAATCAGGCTCTGATTGGTCAGGAGTTGGATATCATCATTGATAGTCCCGATCCTGACAATGACCAGCAAATGTTGGGGCGCACCATTTGGGATGCTCCTGAGATAGACCAGCAGGTATTTGTCTCAGGTAATTATGACCTGGGAAGTATTGTCAAACTCAAAATATTCGATGCTGGTGCTTATGAATTGTATGCCTGCGGACCCAGCGACAATTTCATCCCTGTTGTTGACATTAACTAAGTACATCCATTACGTCACATCCTGGGAAATCATACTGGCATAAGCACGATGAAATGCTTATATCTCAGCAACTTTCAACCAATAAGCAGGAACCGATATGACCGATAAAAAATCTAAAGTAATATATTTGATTGATGGTTCAGCCCTCGTCTATAGATCCCATTTTGCATTTATTCGAAATCCACTGATCAACTCCAAGGGACAATTAGTCAGCGCTATCTTTGGTTTCATGAATGCCATGCTAAGACTTATGATCCGTGAAAACCCAGAGTATTTGGCTGTGGTCATGGATACCAAAGAAAAGACATTTCGCCACAAACAATACCCTGAATACAAAGCCACTCGCGAAAAAATGCCGGATGAACTTGCTGCACAATTACCTGTCATCGACGATGTGGTGACTAAATTGAATATTCCCTATGTGAAGCGGGAAGGGTTTGAGGCTGATGATATTATCGGTACCCTCTCAAAACTCGGTGCCGAACAGGGCTTTGAAGTAAAAGTACTCTCCGGTGATAAGGATTTTGCCCAACTGGTCAATGACAATGTTCAAGTTGTGAATCCCAAGGACAACCAAGT
>Ga0307991_1003323_pt1 | contig 10442 bp, 5 predicted proteins | sample EllFjometagen131_FD_203146 | JGI IMG/M metagenome (GOLD analysis project Ga0307991, IMG submission 203146) | Marine microbial communities from Ellis Fjord, Antarctic Ocean - #131 | ecosystem: Environmental > Aquatic > Marine > Unclassified | place: Southern Ocean | collected 2014-10-08 | reverse complement strand
AAGGCTGCGAAAGTTCGATCTCGCCTCTTTTCCGATTTTGATCATGGGCGTATCCAGTAACCTGGAACCAATACGGATAAGAGAAATTATCGACAATCAGGTGAAAAACCGAATCGAACGTATTCCAGGGGTGGCTTCTTTGGATATTAGGGGTGGGCTGGACCGGGAAATCCATGTCAACCTGAACGCAGAAAAGATAAAAGCCCTGGGGCTTCCCATCGATCAACTTATAAACCGTCTCAAGGAAGAAAATATCAATCTTCCGGCCGGTACCATCGAACAGGAGCAGCTCGATGTTACCATCAGGACTCCGGGTATTTACAACAATTTAGGTGAGTTGCAAAATGCAGTGGTGGCCATTCGAGAAGGGGTGGCCATTCAACTAAAAGAAATCGCTACCGTAGAAGATGCCTGGGAGAAAGTAACCCGGATTGTTCGGATAAACGGCAAGCCGGGTGTGCGCCTTTCGATCAACAAGCAATCGGGGAAAAATACCGTGGAGGTGGCAACCGGGGTGCTCAAAGAGATTGAACAAATCAACCGGGACATTCCCCAGCTTCACATAATCCCCATTATCGACACTTCAGATTATATCAAACGCTCTATAACCAATGTGGGCACAACCATTCTCTATGGCGGCGTGCTGGCTGTATTCGTGCTGTTGTTTTTTCTCCGTAACATCTCCAGCACCGCCATTATTGCCACCACGATTCCGATATCGGTTGTTGCCACCTTTGCTTTGATGTATTTCAGCGGATTTACACTGAACCTGATGACCCTCGGCGGCCTGGCGCTCGGCATCGGCATGCTGGTGGACAATGCCATCGTGGTGCTGGAAAATATCTACCGGCTCAGGGAATCGGGTCAGGAACCTGAATCGTCGGCGATAAAGGGGAGCGGGGAAGTGATGGCTGCGGTTATTGCAAGCACATTGACCACGCTTGTCGTCTTTTTACCGCTTGTTTTTGTGCGCGGAATGTCTGGAATTATGTTTAAGCAGCTCGCATACGTGGTGACTTTTTCACTGGGTTGCGCTCTGGTCGTAGCTCTGACGTTAGTGCCCATGCTTGCATCCAGGGTAAGCGCTTCAACACTTAAGAAAGGGGGGGGCACTGCTCAAGGCTGGAAGATATCTCATATATCGAAGCAGTTTTTTGCCGGTGTAGAAAATGATTATACAAAATTGCTTAGCTTTGCTATCAACCATCGGGCCTTGATATTGGGAAGCGTATTGCTGGCGTTTTCAGGAAGTCTTTTCCTGATTCCGCTGGTGGGTGTTGAGTTGATGCCTGCTGCTGATGAGAGCGAAGTACGGGTTAATGCAGAGATGGCAGTCGGCACACGGCTATATTTGGTAGATAAGACCTTCCAAAAGATTGAAGACATCGTGAAGCGGGAGGTGCCGGAGATCAAAAACACTGTATCCTATATCGGAGGTTCCTCCTGGCGGGCACAGGGATCCAATACCGGCGAGATGCGGATTGCGTTGAAACCGGTCAAGGAACGTAACCGATCCAGCGAGGAAATAGCAGCAGCCCTTCGCAAAAAACTCATTTCTATGCCTGGCGTTAAAATACGTACGCGTGCCGGTCAGGGACTATTCTTGCTAAAAATAGGCACCGGGGGAGATGAAAAAGTACAGGTGGAAGTACGCGGGTACGATATAGAAACGTCCGATGCTCTGGCCCGTGAGGTCGAAGAGATCATAGGAAACGTGGCCGGCATAACCGATACCAGAATAAGCAGAGAAACCGGAAACCCGGAAGAACTCATTGTCGTGGACAGGCAAAAGGCAGCGGACATGAAACTAACGGTATCCAGGATTGCCAATATGCTGCAAACGGTGCTTTCCGGGACATCTGCGGGAAACTATCGTGAAGGGGGAAATGAGTATAAAATTCGTGTAAAAATTAAGGGCGCTGAGAAAAAAGAGCTGCGGGATATTCTGGACCTTCCCATCATCAATACCGACGGGGAGCCGGTAGTACTCCGAAACGTAGTTGATGTTCGTTCCAGGCGCGGGCCGGTGCTTATCCAGCGCAAAGACCAGGAACGCGTGGTTTATGTAACGGCTAATATCAGCGACCGGGATATGGGCTCTATTTTAGCGGATATCCGTGAAGACCTGAAATCGGTGCCTGTACCCAGAAATTTCAACATATTCTTTGGTGGAGATTACGAAGAACAGCAAAAATCCTTTCGCGAGCTTTTGATGAGCTTTGTGCTGTCGCTGGTGCTGGTATATATGGTAATGGCATCACTATATGAGTCGCTGCGATATCCCTTTGTGGTGATGTTTTCAGTACCCCTAGCGGCTATCGGAGTGATCCTCATGCTATTTTTTACAGATACCACCTTTAACGTTCAATCTTATATCGGTTGTATCATGCTGGGCGGCATTGCCGTTAATAACGCAATCTTGCTTGTGGACCACATCAACTTGCTGCGCCAACGAGATATGCCGGTTCGAGCAGCCATTATGGAGGCCGGCAAAAGAAGACTCAGACCTATTCTTATGACCGCTACGACCACTATTTTGGCAATGACGCCGCTGGCAGTCGGAATAGGCGAGGGCGGCGAAGCCCAGGCGCCAATGGCCCGGGCAATCATAGGCGGACTGATCAGCTCGAATCTGATTACTCTTATTGTAGTTCCCACAATTTATGCGCTCTTTGAACGAAAAAAGATAAAATCTGAGACCCCTGCTGTTAAAGGGCCCGTTGGACGCATACCCGGGGAGACTACCAGCGAGGAACTGACATAATGACAATTTTCTGCTTTCGAAAAGCATTTGCAATGCTGCTTATTTTGAGTCTTTTACTTTTGGCGCTATCCTGTGTGACCACTAAAGACATAAGGATCGTAGAGGAACAAATTCCGTCGGACGTGTACCGTAAAAAGGATATACCGATAGCAGTTGAAATCAAACCCATATCCAAAAAAATCATAAATTTTCCTGAGCAAGGCCCACTTAAAATTACGATAAAAGATGCCATTCTCATAGCTCTGGAAAACAACCGTTCCCTGCTGGTGGAGCGGATCAACCCTTCTATCCGGAAAACCTTTGAGGATCCGGAGCTGGCCGTGTTCGACCCAACTGTAGCGGCGGAAATATCTGCTCAACAAAATGATAGTAAGCGCCTGAACCAGTCTGGAAGCTATGCTGATAGTTCGGTAAACGACGTATACCAGGGAAGCATCTCCCTTAAAGAATTCTTTCCCACCGGCACATTTGTGGAAGTAGAAGCAATCACAGAGAGCACGGATTCCGACCAATATAATAAAAAGTTCTCATCTACCCGCTTGGGGTTATCGGTTACACAGTCGCTGCTTCGAGGGTACGGAATGGATGTAAACCTGGCGCTGCTTCGTCAATCGCAGATCGAAACCAACGTCACGCAATACGAGCTTCGAGGGTTCAGCGAATATTTACTGGCGCAGGTTGAAACCACCTATTGGGACTATGCCCTTTCCCTGCGACAGATTGAAATTGTAGAGGAATCACTTAAGATTGCAAAACAGCAGATAGCCGATACCGAAGAAATGATCCTGGTGGGTACAATGGCGGAAGCAGAGCTTGCTGCCGTTCAGGCGGAGGTTGCCGCACAGCAGCAGGGGTTGATTAACGCTAAAAGCAATTTAGCGTCTAACCGACTCAAGTTACTTAGGTTGCTGAACCCGCCGGGGCAGACTCTTTGGGATCGAGACATCAATATGGTACATCCACCTGCACTGCCGGAAATCAAACTTGATAAGGTAGAAACACATGTAGCATTGGCGCTTCGGATGAGGCCGGAAATGAACCAGGCAAAATTGGATATTCAGAAGGAAATTCTTGAAATCGTTCGTACCAAAAATGGCCTGCTTCCACGAATGGATCTTTTTATTACACTTGGGAAGACCGGATATGCTGATTCATTCTCAGGGTCGGTGAACGACATTGATCGAGACAGCTATGATATGATGGCGGGTCTCAATTTTGAATATCCCATCTTCAACCGCGATGCCAGGGCGCAGCATCGTAGAGCGATTCTTCGCCGGGACCAGGCAAAAATGGTCTTAGACAATCTGAAACAGATGGTTGAGCTTGATGTACGAAATGCTTACATTGAAGTCAACCGCACAAAAGAACAAATTTCCGCAAGTACTGAAACCAGAAAATTTCAGGAAGAAAAACTACGGATTGAAACCGAAAAATTTCGGGTCGGTCTCTCTACCAATTTGTTTGTGACTCAGGCACAGCGGGACCTTCTGGCAAGCCGCATCAACGAGGTGCAGACTGTGGTTAACTACCTTAAAGCGCTCGTCAGCTTTTACCGACTGGAAGGCTCTCTTCTTGAACGAAGGGGCATTGCTGCGCCGGGTCGCGACCCTGTCGAATATTCTACAAAGGACAAATGAGTTTCCATTCAGTGAAAAACAAACGGGCCTGACGACAGCGCAAATGACTGCACGCTGACAGCAGACCCGTTATTTATATCATCCAACCCGCAACAAAATTTTCAACCGGTGGCAACTTCTCCACCGGATTTCCGGCTGACCCATCGATTGATAAAATGCAGTACCCCCAACATCGCAAACACAATGGCGATAATGCAGGTACACATGGCATTGGCGCTGGCTGTCCAGCCGTCATTATCCAGCATGATAATCTCGATGGCAGCCAGATGAACAGTGGCGGAAACCAGGAAAATAACGGCACTGATGGTGGTCATGGAGCGCATGAAAAAATAGGTGAAATTCTGAACAAAAGCCACCCTGGACAACGGAAAAATAATCTTGAAAAAAGTACTTACCGTATCGCCCCCAAGGCTGATGGAGGCTTCTTCAATGGACGAATCGATATTTTTCAAATTCGAAACACTCGACAAAATCCCCAGGGTAAAATTACAGATAACAATATTGATGACAATAATCCAGGGGGTCCCGTAAAACCAGTAGATGGGCTTATTAAACGCCAGGATATACCCCAGACCCATGACAAGCCCGGGGATGGCTGCCGGCATCACCGAAAAGAAATAGACCACCTGCTTGAAATAGGGCTTCCGGGTTTCCATAACATAGGCGGCCACCAGTGTAATGAATGACCCCACCACCCCTACGATCAACGAGATCCAGACACTAGTCCAGATAGCCGAATACCCGCCGATAGAGGGAAATTTGTAGTGCGCCAGGGTTAAGGACCAGTCGTAGGGCCACACCTTTACAAAGGAGCCAATGATAACCGTGGCAAAAATCAGAATAATCGAAAACGCCATTAAATAGCAAAATGCGCTGTACAATAATTTTTTCAGGGGCCGTGTAGGCGGAATAAAAGGCCGGGCCGCCCCGCTGATCATGGAAAAACTTTTGCGCGATATATAGTAATTAAGCATAAATGCCGCCAGGGACGGCACCAGCAGAATAATACTGATGGTGGCACCCAGGTCGAACCGATACAGGTTGGTGACCTGGGCATAAATTTCAGTGGCCAGCACGCTGTAGTTGCCACCGATCACGACAGGATTACCAAAGTCGGTAATGGCCAAATTAAAAGTCAGGGCCGCGGCACTCAAAATACCGTACTTGGCCGACGGCAGTGTGATCCGGGTGAACACCTTGAATGGGGAGGCACCCAGACTTTCCGCAGCCTCGTCCAGGCGAATGTCCACCGCCGAAAGGGTGGTAAATAAAATAACAAAGGCATGGGGCAGACAGTACAGGACTTCAGAGATAATGATACCGGTGGCACCGTAAACATTCCAGTCCGTCTGAAAAAAATGGGAGGTAATCAGCCCGTTGCGGCCGAAAAGATAGATCAACGCCAGGGCCTGCACAATGGAAGGGGCCACCAGCGGCATCATGATAATATTGCGAAAAAAAATTTTACCGACAATGGTGGTACGCGTCAGGGCATAGGCAAAAAAGAACACCAGAACCGTAACGATAGCGGTGGTGACACCTGATATATAAAGGCTGTGCCACAAGGATCTCAGCGTGTAGGCGGTGGTAAAATACTGTTTGAAATTAGCCAGTGTAAAATTGGCCAGGGCCAGTTCCCCCCCCTTGAAAAAACTTAATTTCAAAATCATCCACAAAGGAAACAGCATGAAAAAAAATAGCAGCAGCAAAATAAAAACGGTCACCGTGGGAACAATGAACTTGTCAAATTCCATTCGCGCGGATGAAACCGTATAGTTGGCCAGGGGGGCATTTTCTCTTTGGATTGAATTCATTTTTCCATCTTCCTTTTCCGGTAATCAAAACGTGCCATATCGTTTAAATCAATTTCTTGAATATTTCCGAATAAACATGGAAGGCATCCGGCGGAAAATAGAGTTTCATGTTATCTTTTTCTTTAATCGGTTTTTTCGCAAACTCTTTCTGGGCAATATCAACTATGATCTCCTGACCTTCGAGCGTAACGAGGATATTGACAACAGCGCCAAGAAACGTCACCAGTTCAGCTTTGACATCGACAATATTGGAAGCGACACAATCATCGGATGCAACCGTTGCCCCGACGATTTCAATATCCTCGGGACGAATGGAAAGATAGACCTTTTCACTGTCTGCCGTATCTATTTCAGACACCCTGAATGCAGACCGGCCGTAAAGGACCCGGTCATCCTTTTTCCGACCCTCAAAAAAATTGGACCTTCCGACAAACTCGGCGATAAAACTGGTCTTGGGTTTCTTATAGATTTCCCACGGTGAACCGACCTGTCTGAACTGGCCTCCACGCATCACCACAACGCGATCGGCCATACTAAGCGCTTCTTCCTGGTCATGGGTAACATAAATCATGGTAATACCCAGGTCATTCTGCAACCGCTTGATAACGGCCCGCAGGCGCACCCGAATTTTCGCATCCAGCGCACTCAAGGGTTCATCCAGCAGCAGCACATTGGGTTTTATGGCAATGGCCCGACCCAACGCCACCCGCTGCTGCTGCCCGCCGCTCAACTGGGACGGATAATGTGTCTTCCATTCGGTAAGCCCCATCAGTTCAAGCATTTCATCCACACGCTTATCGATTAAATTCTGCGGCATCTTGCGCATTTTCAATCCGAAAGCAATGTTCTGGTACACCGTCATATTGGGAAACAGCGCATACGATTGAAAAACAATGCCAAAGTCTCTTTTCTGCGGTATCACATTGTTGAGATTTCTGTCACCATAGAAAATATCCCCTGACGTCTGAAACTCAAACCCTGTAATAATTCTCAGCAGTGTGGTCTTGCCGCATCCGCTGGGTCCCAGAAAACAGACAAATTCTCCGGGGGCAACGGTGAGGCTGACATTGTCCACCGCAACCAGAGAACCGAATGATTTGCTGATATTATTTAAAACCAGATTATTTGACATGGTGCTTGGGTATGCTCCTTTCCACTACAGATAACATTTAAAAACAAACATTTGCACGCCCTATAAACGGCATCCGGCAATGATGACAGGGCGCATTGGGTGGCAATAACGGGACGTCTGCCCCATGATCCAAGAGTGCATAGATGTTTATACCAGAAAACGCAAAAAAGAGCTTCATGAGCACTAAAACCGACTGCCCATAAAGCCCTTTGGTTGCTCATACAGTCAAATTAATGCAGAAACAGATTCGACCAGACTTCAAGAATTTTGATACGGTTTTTAGACTGCCATGGGAAATCCATGGGCGCCAGCTTGATCGATTCCAGCGGCGGCATGTCCGCAGGTCCCTGGATGCCAGGATAGGTGACGCCCAGTTTAAACTTGGCATACCCCTTCATGGCACTTTTGGAAATAGCCCAATCCAAAAATTTCTTGGCGGCGGCTTCATGTCTGGCACCTTCGAGCAGTGCATTGGCCTCCAGTTCAAAACCGGCCCCCTCTTCGGGCAGGACCATAACCACGGGAAATCCTTTTTTCTTTAAAGATGAGTAGACAAAGGCAAAGGAACAGCCGATGGCATATTCACCGGCTGCGGTCAGCTTGGCCGGCTTTGAACCGCTCTTGATATACTGGCCCATGTTTTTATCGAGTTTCTTTAAAAAATCCCAGGCCTTGTTGTCTTCCACCGGTTTGGTTTTGTAATCTGGATCCAGCATTTCCAGAAGACTTGCGATCTGCAGAAATCCGGTACCGGAGCTGGCCGGGTTGGGCATGATCAACTTGTCTTTATATGCCGGGTTCAAAAGATCGTTCCACCCCTTGGGCATGGGAAGTCCTTTCTGCTCCACCACTTTTTGGTTGATCACAAAAGCGGCGGCATATAAATCAATGGCGGTCCAGTATCCGTTGGGGTCTTTGAAATGGGCCGGAATCTTGTCCCATCCCTCGGGTTTGTAGAGTTTTATCATCTTCCGGGGGACGAATTCTTCCATGTTGGTGACGGCCCAGCCCCAGACACAATCCGCCTGGGGATTGCTTTTTTCGGCCAGCATTCGGGCGCCCAGTTCGCCGGTGGAAAGTCGAATAGCCTGAATATCAAGGTCCGGCAATTCTGCTTTGGCCTGTGCAAGGTACTCCACGACCTCTTCATTTTCCAGAGAAGTATAGACAACCACCTTTTCTTTGGCCATAGCCGGCCCGGCCAGAAACACACACGCAACAATTGCCAAAATAAATAATACACCAAATTTTTTCATAATACAGCCTCCCTTTTTAGATTTTGGAATGAATGATCCCATACAGGGATCGGGGACAAAATAATTAAACAAATATTCTAAAAACTTTAGTTTGCATTTGTTTCGCGTTGGAGGTCGAACACTCTATATATATGGGCTTTAGCGTAACACCGGCACCGGTCAAAAGACAGTATGGTTCACGGTCCCAAATAAAAATATACAGAATCAAAACACCAGATAAATTACAATTTATTGACCAAATTTGTCAAGAAAAATACACCAAATCATGAAACTTGATTTTTCGAATATTACGATGGATCATCTGCAAAACATCCTTTTTAGACCCAATCCGCTTAAACAGCAGCGTGTTCCGGATACTAAATTGAACGATTACAAACGTTCACCTGTCAGGTATTATTTTTTATTAATGTAATGCGCTGATTTGTAAAGCTAACCGCTAATGGCGAATCGCTGAACGCTCAGTGTGACAGATATGCGACAGTTTCCGAACCAGTTTCCGGTTGACATCCTCTGTTTTCAATGAAATCCGGACAAACCGGTTGGAAAGGCCCTTAATATTGCCACAGTTTCGAATCAATATCCTGTCTGCCGCCAGGGCAGCGCAAACCGTTTCTGCAGAAATCCCTTCCGGAAGCCGCACCAGTATAAAATCCGCACTGCTGGTAAATACCGTCAGATCCGGCACAAGGTCAAGGCCTTCTGTTACAACTGTCCTCTGGGCCGTGACAAATTGCACTGTTTTTTCAATAAATTCATCCGCTGTTGCAGGATGGGTCAGCACCCAGGTAACGGCCGCATGGGCCAGACTGCTCACACACCATGGCAAAGCATAGCGTGCCATTTTTTGAATCACCGGGGCGGATGAGACCATAAAACCGATCCTGAGCCCTGGAATTCGAAATATTTTCGACAGTGAATTCAATACAACCACGTTGGGTAGACCGCACCCGGCCACGCTGGATTTAGCACCGCCGGTTACAAAGGACAGATAGGCTTCGTCCACAACAAACATCACACCGGGATGACATGCAAACAAATCAAGAATATCGTCACGGCATATCAACGCGCCGGTAGGGTTGTTGGGGTTGCATATAAATATGGTATCAAAGCCTGACAGTGCCTTATTAATCTCCTGTGGACCGGGCTGAAAGCCGTTTTCGGGCCGGCTGAGCCAGAACCTGTGTTCAACATTGTGCATCCGGCATCCGGCAGCATAATCCGAATAGGTCGGTCCGATAATCAATGCCCGCCTTGTTTCCAGGGCCAATGGAATCGTATGAATAAACCAGGTGCTGCCGTTGGCCGCCATCACAAGCTCAGGATCAACGCCCAGTGCCCCGGCAAACAGGTTTATAATCCCTTTGGCATTCACCTCCGGCAGTCGGGTGATGTCTCCGATCCGTTCTCTGAGAAAATTCATCATCTCCGGCATAGGCCCCAGTGGATTGACATTGCTGCTCATGTCAATAATTGTATCTGGCCGGCAGTTCAACGCCCTGGCCAGTTGATAAATATTGCCGCCGTGTCCTTTCAGCATCCTATCCCCTGTCATCAGTAACCCTATTTTTTATACATCCGGTCTCTTACCAGATCTTTTGCATCCCGTCAAAAATAAGATTCAGGTCACACTAATCCATGAACATATCTTTGACAATTTCAACTGCTACGATTATTCTATTTCAACAGATCCTTTATGAGGAGACAGACAGTAAAAATCACCGACCACGCCCAGAGGACGTGGTTTGATGAAGACCCCTCGAAGGGGTCAAAAGGAATCTTGGTGCCTGCACACGCCTATCCTGTAGGTAAAGACGCATCTGTACAACTAAAGGACCATGA
>Ga0307991_1003321_pt1 | contig 10448 bp, 9 predicted proteins | sample EllFjometagen131_FD_203146 | JGI IMG/M metagenome (GOLD analysis project Ga0307991, IMG submission 203146) | Marine microbial communities from Ellis Fjord, Antarctic Ocean - #131 | ecosystem: Environmental > Aquatic > Marine > Unclassified | place: Southern Ocean | collected 2014-10-08 | reverse complement strand
CCATAGACACAACCAAGGCCGGTGTTGCCAGAAGGGCTATTCAAGCCGGCGCCTCCATTATAAACGATGTTTCAGCATTGCGTCTTGATCACGGCATTGCAGATGTTGCAGCAGAATACGAGGTTCCAATCATTTTAATGCATATGCTTGGAACACCAAAAACCATGCAGACCAATCCTGTTTATGATGATCTTATTAAAGAAATCAAAGAATTTCTTAAAAAAGCCGTGGATTATGCTGAAAGTAAAGGAATTTCAAAATCAAAAGTCATCATCGATCCGGGTATCGGTTTCGGGAAAACAGTTAAACATAATCTTTTATTAATTAAACACCTGCATGAATTTAGAACACTGGATGTTCCTGTTATGATCGGACCTTCCAGAAAAGCCTTTATAAGAAATATCCTTAAAGATAAAACCGTTAAAGATATTAATCCCGACCTGGCGGTAGTGGAAACCGGTTCCCAGGCTTCAGTTGCCGCTGCAGTTTTGAACGGCGCCCACATGGTCAGAGTTCACAATGTTGCCAATACACGTACAATTTTAAAAATCATTGATGCCATTAATAATGTGCAATAAAATTAATGGTTAAATACGTTAGCTTTTTGAAAATATTGTCGCTTCAGCTATAAATAACCATAGTCATCTATCTATGTTACACTCACGGAATTTAAAACGGTCAATTTTGTGTTTTTTGCTTGGGGTTTGTTTCTTTTTGCCAGGATCCTGTGCATCATTACAAGAAACCGTTATTCTTATTCCGGTTGATTCCACCCAAATCCCTGCAGGATTGACAATAACCGGTCCGTCGTTAAAAAGCATAGAGGTTCACGTCCGCGGCCCGAGATCGGCACTTAGAAACCTTTCTAACCTGAAAATACGATATGTGCTTGATCTATCCGGAGTACATGTCGGAATTAACTCTATTTCGATAAAAAAGGACCGTATCATCCTTCCCAAGGGGATATCCATCATACGAATAAATCCAACGTTTTTGGCCGTAGCCATCGAGAATAAAATTAAAAAGGAACTGCCGGTAAAAATATCATTTTCCGGAAAACCTGCTACAGGATTTATAGTTTCAGGTGCAGTTGCCAAGCCATTGTCGGTCATTATGCAAGGACCTGAAAATATCCTTGGACCCATGGATAAGGTATTGACAAAACCAATTGAGATCAAAGGGCTGTCAGAATCTTTTAAAAAAGAAGTCGCTCTGGACCTTGTCGAAGATCTTGAGATTATTTCTCCTTCGGAGATTATTTTTGCTGAAATATTGATAGAAGAAAAAATTGTTAACAAAAAGTTTTTTGATATTCGGGTTGAGGGTAAAAACAGTCCGTTCAGTTACAGCATTACACCACCGGCTTTAAATATTGAAGTTAAAGGACCTGTTAATATTATTGAAAAGCTTCATAGGGAAAAATGGATTACGGTTTATGTTGATCTTAAAGGGTTAGCACCCGGGATTTATGTTAAAAGGGCAACCATAACCTTACCTGTTAAAACCACTCTTATTGGCGTAACACCCGAAATGTTCACAGTAAAGATCAGTAACGAAAAAATATAGCGAAGAAAAGGAGTTTTTATTCATGCTTCTTGTTATCGATATTGGAAATACCCACACGGTAATCGGTGTTTACGACGGCAGGCATCTTGTTAAGAACTGGCGGATACGCACGGAGAGACGGACAACAGAAGATGAGTTTAATATCCTTGCCTCCAATCTTTTTTCAGAAAGCAATATCAGTTCCAAAAAAATCAGCAAGACGATTATCTCCTGCGTGGTTCCCCCCATGGTAACCATTCTCGATTCTTTCTGTCGCAAATACCTGGGTCATGCGCCGCACTGGGTCGATGCAATGTCAGCTTCAACTCTGCCGATATGTTACAAAAATCCATCAGAAGTAGGGGCAGACAGGATAGTTAACGCGGTTGCGGCATTTCATAAGTACCAAACCAGTCTTGTTATAATAGATTTCGGGACAGCCACAACCTTTGATTCTATTTCAGAAAAGGGGGAATATCTCGGTGGCGCCATCAGTCCCGGGATCATGATTGCTTCTGAAGCCCTGTTCATGAAAGCGTCCAAACTTCCCAGGGTTGAAATCTTTGTTCCCCCTAAAAGCGTAATCGGCAAAGATACCGCCAGCAGTATTAAGGCGGGAATTATTTTTGGATATGCAGGGCTTGTGGATGGAATGGTTCGGCGAATGAAAATCGAAATGGGCACAAACCCCCGGGTAATCGCAACAGGAGGCCTGGCAGAACTTATGTGTCAAGTATCAGAAACCATTGAAGTTGTTGAACCGGACTTGACCCTGGAAGGATTACGGATTATCAGCAATGGTTTGTAAATAGCCTGTAAATCCTTTTATGCTGTTTTTCAAAAACCCTCTTTCCCTCTCTTTTATATCCTCATCCATATGAAAAAACCCTTCAAGAAAAGGATCTTCCTTCAAAAGCCTTTGAAGACAGCTTTTGAGGAAATCTTCGTCCTTATCTTCACTGAGGCGGACCATCTCATCCTCGACAATTTTTTTCCAGAGCAAAAGCTGCTCACGGTGATTTTTCAACATGTTCAACGCATTTTCGTTCATGCCGAAATGTCCGTAACAGATGATGGAAGGTTTTTGGGCAATCAGGGCATCAATGCTCTTGATAGAAGTTTCTAGAAAAAAACGGGGCGGTGTGGCAGGTCTAAGATAAAAATCGCCATCGGAAATATCGAGATAAACTCCCCCGGCCTCTCCTGCAAAAAGGTAGGGGCCCAAAAGGTAGCTGACATGATGAGGGGCATGCCCGGGCGTCAGGATCGGCGTAATGTTATCTTCTTGATATTGAGCGGCATTATAAAGCAATTTCCGGGGAACCGGCCGGAACGGTCCATAGGCTTGGGCGGTTTGACCAAGGGTTTTGAGACTCCCTTCCCATAACCGTGAGGGATCTGCAAGGTGCTGGATACCTTTTTCGTGACAGATAATGGGAACGTCGGGGAAAATCACGGCCAGATCTCCTGCTCCTCCGGCGTGATCTATATGAATGTGGGTCAATAAAACTGCGTCAAGATGCCCTATTCCCAAGCCTTCTAAGGATTTTACAAGCACAGGAACGGTGGCTGAAGGCCCGACATCCACTAATAAGGTTTTTTTGCCTTTGAAAATCCAGGCCCCTATAAACGATGTAAATCCGGGCAGATCCTGGTCAAGAGGAACAAGATAGAGTTGGGGCGAAATTTCAATTAATTTCATTTTGCCTATTCAATCCCCATTTTCGCCTCAAGTTTTTTAATCTGCAAAAGGATGTGGTCCCTTTCCTCCTCACTAAGGCCCTCGTGCTGCATGCGACGCTTAAGGTTTAACAGAATCATTTCAACATGATAGTCGGCACAAGTATATTCCATGGTTTTTAGTTTAGAATAGGCAATAAATAATGTTCAGACCCTGCCGGTCTTGGCAAGTGATTCCTTAAAAACACGATAGAAGGCTTTATTGTCGGCAACACCACGTCTCAGGATTTTTTCAATTTCATTTATGTTTTTCAGGTTGACAATAAGGTTAACGCTCTTGTTAAAAGCCGCCATATTATCCATGGTGCGAAAGCGGTCGGTTATAAGCGTCAGGAAAATGTTTCGCCGGACAGACATATTGAGACGATCCAGGTACTTGAGGACACTGTTCATATCAGGATCCCTGGTGCCGAACCGCTCGTTAAGAACCACCATATCAAAGACATGGAATCGCATCTGCTTTAGAGTGTCCTTATGGGACTGGGGGGCCGTGGTATGATATCCCATGTTATACAGGGCCGTTATGATTTTGGCCCGGATGGCCGCTTCCGGTTCACACAAAAGAGCGGTCTCCACACCTTCTTCAACAAAGTCGAAAGGTTTTTCCGAAGCGTCGTAAGCGCTGGAATCGACTTCCTCAATGATGGTTTTATTCAATCCGGGTTTTGGTTCGGCGGACGGGGCCCAAGTCTCTTTGGTTGACAAAGGAATGTCAAAACGAGTATCTACGGAAACTTTGTTGGTGCATTTGGGACAAATTACAGAGAAAACCTGTCCCTTGGGAAGCTTTTTGTCCGGAATTTGAAACTTACCCCGGCATTTTTCGCATACCACGTCCATGATTTTTTCCTTTTTCGGCGTTCCATGGGCAAAGGCCAAAATTTGCCCTCGATTAAGTCGGCTTGCCGTAATTGTGATCCACTTTAAGATCCTTAATATCCGTGGTAGCTTCTCCGCGTGAGCTCTTGATTGAATCGATCCCGCGGCCCAGTATGCCTTTGCGGGAAGCATAGGCCATGGCAGTCTCCTCGGTAATGAGGCCCTTTTCGTATAACCCAATGATATAATCATCAAAGGTCATCATACCGAAAGCTATCCCGTCATGGATGACATCGTAATACGTTTTTCCCTCAGATTCTCCATGCAGAATCAAGTCCTTGATCCTCAGGTTGGTGTGCATGATTTCAAAGGCCGCTATCCGCCCTCCCCCCACCTTGGGAAGAAGTCTTTGACATACGATCCAGCGGATTGCGTCGGCAAGGCGAATACGAATCTGATTTTCTTCTTCAACAGGGAACATGCCGAGGATACGGTTCATTGTCTGTCCGGCATCAACCGTGTGGAGAGTGCTTAAAACCAGGTGCCCGGTCTCGGCCGCACTCAGGCCGATTTCCACCGTTTCCCGGTCACGCATCTCCCCAACCAGAATTACCTTGGGCGCCTGGCGCAAAGCTGCTCTGAGGCCATGTGCAAATGAATCGAAGTCCTCCCCCATCTCTCGCTGGTTGAAAGTAGCCATTTTGTGTGGATGGTCATACTCCACCGGATCCTCAAGAGTCACCACGTGGACCGATCTGAGGTCATTAATCTCGTTAAGCACTGCGGCCAGGGAGGTTGTTTTTCCGGTACCGGTGGCTCCGGTGACCAGAATGAAGCCGTTTTTTTCCTCAGCCATTTTAAGAAAGGGTTCAGGAATGCCCAATTCCTGACAGGTGGGAATTTTGGTTGCAAGTTTTCTCAAAACAATGGAGTAGTTACTCCGCTGGGAAAAGATATTGACTCTGAAGCGAGCCTTGCCCGGAAGCTCGTAGGATGAATCGCACGATCCCTCAAGCAGGAGATTCTCGGTTAGACGCCGGTTCTGATTTAAAAGGTTGAGGGCGAAGATTTCAGCCTGAAACGGAGTGATCTCGTCAAAACGGGGTTCCATGTCGACTGCGGCAAGCTCTCCCGATGTCTCAACCTGAAACGCTTTCCCCACGGTGATATTTAGATCGGAGACATTATCGTATGAATCGAGCATTCTTGCCAAAACATGATCAATTTCCTGTTTTTTCAAAATAGAACCTCACAAAATTGTTATGCTTCGGTGAAGTCAGTCGGAGGATTTTTCATAAAAGGTCTGAACTTTCCCTTGTCATTTGCCTTGGCATAGGCTTCTTCAGCACCTATCCATCCATTGTTTAGCAACTCCATAATGGCATCATCTAAAAGTTGCATACCGTATTTCTTGCCGGTCTGGATCATTGAGGCAATCTGGTGAGTTTTCCCTTCCCTGACAAGATTCCGGACCGCCGGAGTTGCAATCAATATTTCCAGGGCGGGGCAACGCCCCTTTTTATCTACTCTTTTAAACAGGACCTGTGCTATAATCGCCCGAAGTCCGTCAGACAGCGTCGAACGGATCTGGGGTTGTTGATTTGCAGGGAAAACTTCGACGATACGATCAACAGTTTTCGCTGCACTCGATGTGTGAAGGGTGCTAAAAACAAGATGTCCGGTGGATGCGGCTTCTATGGCAAGTGATATGGTCTCAAGATCTCTCATTTCACCGACGAGAATAATGTCCGGGTCCTCTCGCAGGGCACCCCTTAAAGCTGCGCTGAATGAGTTGGTATGGAGACCGATCTCACGGTGATTTATAATACACCCCTTGCTTTGGTGGACAAATTCAATGGGGTCTTCGATGGTGATGATATGATCCTTACGGACTCGGTTTGCCACATCAATTATTGAGGCCAGGGTGGTCGATTTACCGCTTCCAGTAGGTCCTGTCACCAGAACCAGCCCTCTTGGGAGTGAGGCCAGCTTGGAAATCACCTTGGGAAGACCCAGCTGTTCGGCAGTCATTATTTGCTCAGGAATTTGTCTGAAAACCGCCGCCACCCCATGTTTTTGCATAAAGAAATTTGACCGGTACCTGGCAATACCGAGTACGTCATAGCCGAAATCAATATCTCCTGTTTCCTCAAACTCCTTTACCTTATGTTCGGGCGCAATTTCATAGAGCATGGCTTTCAGTTCATCATTATCCAGGATCTTATATTTGACCCTTTCCATTTCGCCCCGTATCCTTAGCGCCGGCGGCTGTCCCGCCACCAGATGGAGGTCTGAAGCACCCTGTTCATTCATCAATTTAAAAAACGCATCTATTTTTGCCATGTTATGCTCCCAATATAGTTAAATCGCTTGTAACACTATTTAACGGTTTCAAAGAACCAAGGGGTTAGGATTGCTTGAACAATTTCAACTTGGCATCTTCCTCCTCCCGAATCCCGGCATCTTCTTTCCCTATCTCAAGGAGTTTGGCATGGCTTTCGATAATTGAGCGGATTTGGACCTCTATCTGCATGCGCTGCCGTTTTAGTTCTGTAATATCTTCATGAAGTTGAGCAAGCCTGTTCTGTGCTCTACTAAGAATTTTTTCCGCATTCACTTCGGCATCCGCAATGACTAATTCGGCTGACTTCCGGGCATTTTGCTTCATCTGATCCAACACTTTCTGAGAATTGAGCATTACCCGCTTAAACGTCTCTTCACGCCCTTTGTATCCCTGGCTTTCAATTTTAAGCCGTTTAATTTCTTCATGCAAATTTTTGTTCTCTCTTTGCAATGATTCGAAGGCATCCGCCATCTGCTCAAGAAATGTATCCACTTCCCGGACGTCTAATCCTCTGAACTTGGTCTTAAACTGTTTTTGCTGAATATCAAGGGATGTAATTGTCATGATGTGCCACCTTCTTTTATAGGTTACATAAAACTTGCGGACATTCTAAAAAGGCTGCTTACAACAAAGTTTTGCAAAAAGATAATGCCCAGAATAACAATAATTGGAGAAAAATCTATACCCCCAAAATCAAGGGGTATTTTTGTACGGATACGGGACAGTACGGGCTCGGTAACATTGTGAATAAAACGAACGATCGGATTGTAAGGGTCGGGATTCACCCAGGAAAGTACTGCCCGCGCTATAACAATCCACATATAAAAATGAAGAACATAGTGGAGAACCACCGCAATAGCCTTTAATAAATTGCCAATGATAAACATATAAAAAATAATCTTTCGTTTTTTGTGTTAATTTCTTAATCAATCGATTTTACTACCCGAAAATTAATTATATATTTAGAATAAGTCAAGATATTTCAGGCAAAATCATTGACATAGTAAACATTCAAACGATAATAGTACAGTTTATTGATAAGTTATATGCAAAAAAACCCGATTAAATTATTATACTAAATTAAGGGGGAATAAAATTCATGTTAAAAAACAAAAAAATCAGCATCATCGGAACAGGAAATATGGGGGAGGCCCTTTTAAGCGGGCTCATTTCTTCGGAATCATCCGATCCTAAAAATATCATTTGCACGGATATTCGTGAAAATAAGCTAAAATCCATCCAAGAAAAATACGGCGTCGCCACCACAGCAGATAACATCAAAGCGGTAAAAGCTTCGGAAATTATTATCTATGCGGTCAAACCTCAGATCATTGCGTCAGTATTGAAGGAAACAGCGTCCTGCCTGGACATGTCCAAGCTTATCATCTCTATTGCCGCCGGTGTTCCTCTGGCCGCCATAGAATCGTGTCTTAATAAAAAATTGCGTCTTATTCGGGTGATGCCCAACATCGCGGCCTTCGTTAAGGAAAGTGCTTCGGTTATCGCGGCCGGTGGAGAATCCACCGAAGAAGACATCAAACTGTCTCTGGCTATTTTCAATTCCATGGGAAAAAGTATTTTTCTTAAAGAAAATATTCTTATGGATGCAATCACCGGCTTAAGCGGCAGCGGGCCTGCCTATATCTTTTTAATTGTCGATGCCCTGTCTGATGCCGGAGTAAAGGTGGGTCTATCAAGGGAAGATGCTCTTTTTCTTTCATCTCAAACGGTTTTGGGCGCTGCAAAATTATTACTTGAAACAAAAGAACATCCCGGCAGGTTAAAGGACATGGTTACCTCTCCCGGTGGAACAGCTATCGCCGGCATTCATACTCTGGAAAAAGGCGGACTTCGAACCACCCTCATTAATGCCGTAGAGGTAGCCACAAAACGATCCAAAGAGCTGGGTGAAATTATGATTAAAAATTTTTCAAATGATCAATAGGATAGAAGAATATAAGGGGCTGATATAATGGAAGAATATAAAATGGAATCGCTCAAGACATTTAATTATGGCCGGCCGGTTATTGAAAAGGGTTATGCAAACCAGACCCTTTGTATAGACATTTCTGATTTTGTCATTTCCGTTAAGCCGGTTACGGAAAAAATGAAAAACGTCTTTATCGGCGGCAAAGGTTTTGATCTCTGGCTTCTATGGAATGCTGTCAACAACACAACAAAATGGAATGATCCTGAAAACGCAATATGTATAGCGTCCGGCCCTATGGGAGGAACTCCCGTATATCCCGGTTCCGGCAAAAGTATCGTTACCACAATTTCTCCGTTAACAGGGTCTGTAATTGACTCTAATGTCGGGGGTTATTTTGGTCCCTATCTTAAGTTCTCCGGATTTGACGCACTGGAAGTTACCGGAAAATCATTAAAAGATGTTGTAATTTTTATTGATGGTATTGATGAGAAGGTTCAGATCTTTAAGGCGTCGGGACTGCCGGATGATTCCTATACTCTTTCTGCAACATTAACAGAACATTTTGCCAAAGGGAAACCGCGTAATATTTCTGTAGTTTCCACAGGCCCGGGGGCTAAAAACACACGGATGGGATGCCTAAACTTTACCTGGTATGATCTAAAACGCAAGCGTGCCAGATATAAGCAGGCAGGACGCGGGGGTATCGGCGGTGTCTTTGCTGATAAGGGTATCAAGGCCATTGTGGCCCGCTGGAACACGGTCACAACCAAAACAAACAATCCCGCAGATGCGAATACATTAAAAGAAGTTGGGAGAAAACACTCCAGGGAAGTTGTCGAACTCGATCCCAAACAAAATCAAATGGCCCAAATCGGAACCACCCACCTTGTTCCGATTATGAATGACTTTGATCTGCTGCCCACCCATAATTTCCAGTACGGACGGCATTCAGAGGCAGACAATATCGGCCAGGAGGTTTTCAGACGCATATTTGATCCGGGCTATGATGGATGCTGGATGGGATGCACACTTGCTTGCTCCCATGGTGTTAAAGACTTTGTTCCTCTCACGGGTCCATACAAGGGGACCAAAGTTTTTGTAGACGGTCCCGAATATGAAACCATCGCCGGCTGTGGTTCAAACCTGGGTATTTTTGACCCGCATACGATTATTGAAATGAATTTTTACTGTGACACCTATGGCCTCGATACCATTTCAGTAGGCACTTCCACGGCCTTTGCCATGGAGTGCTTTGAGATGGGCCTGATAAACGAAAGCCATACCGGTGGAATGAACCTTTTATTCGGCAATCGGTCGGCCGCACTCGAGGTTGTTCATCAAATGGCCCGAGGAGAGGGTTTTGGACAAATTATAGGCAGGGGGGTTCGCCAAATGAAAGTTATTTTTTCCAGAGATTATGGCGCCGACCCCGATCTTATGCAGGATATCGGTATGGAGGCAAAGGGCCTGGAGTTCTCCGAGTATATGACCAAAGAATCACTTGCCCAACAGGGGGGGTACGGTCTTGCGCTTAAAGGCCCTCAGCATGACGAGGCATGGTTGATCTTTCTTGATATGGTGCATAATTTTATGCCGACCTTTGAGAAGAAAGCAGAGGCGTTGCACTGGTTCCCCATGTTCCGAACATGGTTTGGTTTATGCGGACTGTGCAAACTCCCTTGGAATGACGTTGTACCTGAAGATAATAAGGACACCCTGGAGCCCGCAAAGGTTATGAAACACGTGGAGTGGTATGCAGATTATTACACGGCAGTTACCGGGAGGCAGACAACCGCTGACGGCCTTATCCGAATGAGTGAGGCGGTTTACAATTTCCAACGTATTTTTAACCTTAAAATGGGTTTTGGGCAACGGGAGCATGATAATATTCCCTATCGTGCGGTGGGGCCGGTAAAAACCGTTGAGTACGAATCCCGGGCCGAGCGTTACGACAAACAGCTGGTTGAAAAACATAACGTCGATATCACCGGAAAGACTACGGAAGAAAAAATAGTGATGTTGCGTGAGTTTCGCGAAAAGCTTTATGAAAAATTAAAAGATGCGGTATAT
>Ga0307991_1003320_pt1 | contig 10453 bp, 1 predicted proteins | sample EllFjometagen131_FD_203146 | JGI IMG/M metagenome (GOLD analysis project Ga0307991, IMG submission 203146) | Marine microbial communities from Ellis Fjord, Antarctic Ocean - #131 | ecosystem: Environmental > Aquatic > Marine > Unclassified | place: Southern Ocean | collected 2014-10-08 | reverse complement strand
ATTTGTGTTTGTTACAGTAAGTATGACACTAAAATCACCATCAGAAACATAAACATTTTCCGGATTCTGCTCTGAACTGGTTTGTCCATCACCAAAATCCCATTCCCATTGATCAATAGTACCTTCTTGTGTAGTTGATTGATCAGTAAAATTAATAGCTTCATTTTCACAAGCAGGTGAAGTAGATGTAAAATAAGCAATTGGACTAGCAATTACATCAATATCAATGAATGATTCCGCATAGGATGAACCACAAGCTCCTTCACCGTATGCAGCAAGTCTTAACCTAACAATATTACCAGCATCAGAGGCCGATGAATTATATTGAGTATTTAAAATGAAAGGTTCTTCGATATACCCATTTCCACTTATTACTGACCATATTACATACTCATTATTGTCTGCAGTTGCATCCACTAATTCATAAGTATCTGTTGCACACGTTGTTCCAGTAGCTCCAGCAAAAGCCGTTGGCAAAGCATCAATTTGGATCGCCATTTGCGATTGTACAATTACGGAACCACATGCACCATCACCGGTAACCTCAAGTGTTAATTCTACAATAGTACCTTCATCGCCAGCAAGTGGAGTATAAATTGGATTAATAATTGTTGGATTATCTAAAACACCATTTCCTGAAGTTATAACCCAATTTATTGACCCATTTGGGGCAAAAGCTTGTGTAATTTGAATACTTTCAGAAAAACAAGTAATAAGATTAGGACCTGCATATGCTTCCGGAAGACCTTGAATAAATATATTAACTAGTGAATAATCATCCAAATCGCTACACTCACCATCACCAAAGGCAGTCAGCCTGAGTGTAACATAGGAGTCAGCATCTAATTCATCTGGTACATAGGATGGATGCAATTGATTAACAGGAAAATCTACATAACCATCACCAGATACTACTTCCCAAAGTAACGTACTATAATTCGATGCATCAGAATCAAAAAGCAAATACGGGATACTCAAACAAGTCTCTCCATTAGTTCCTGCATAAGCGTATGGTTCAGGATCAACTTGCACTGTTACATAGGAGGTATCATTACTGTTAATACATTGACCTTGCCCATATGCAATTAACATAAGTGTCATTTCGGTAACCACATCAACTGGATCGGGATAAAAAACAGGAGTTAACATTGTAGGATCATCAAAATGCCCCTCTCCATCATATATGGTCCAACTGAAGGATGAATTATTGGCAACAGTTGCATATGCCAAATGAAATCCTTGTGTTTCACAAATAAAGCCAGGTTCTCCAGCATACGCCTCTGGCATTGGATCCACAACCACATCAAAAGTGCTAATAATATCATTTACTAAACAATAAGGAAATTCGGTATATTGAATGCTCACTATCTCATAAGTAGTATTCACAAGAGGACAAACTTCAAATAAAAATGTCTGGGAACCAGGTGTAAAATAAAAAGGATCCTGAATAATATCATTAGCTTTGTAAATAACCTCAAATGGTAATGTTCCTGATAGATCGAATTCAATATTGGTACAAGAACCCTCGCAAATAGTATCAGTTCCAGATAAAGCTGCAGTAGGTAGTTCAATCTCTTCAAGCGTGATCACGCCATTCATTACAGCACTACATGTAGGATCAGCAATAAAAGAAGCCTTGACGTAATAATCGCCCGGGCCAAATTGAGAAACCTCAGTCCAAGTTAATGGTCCACCGGTTCCGGTTTGAGGAGCAAAAACAGGGATACTATCATCATCTTTATATAACTGATAAGTAGCAACTATTTGTGAATAATTTAACACAAGTTCAATGGATGAACTATCACCAGCACAATACAAAGGATCGGTAAGCGATACTAAACCATATGCTTCGGGCCCGTCATAGATATGAACAACCCCTTCCATATCTGAACTACATGATGTTGTTGAATTAAAAGCCGTTACCGAATATTCTCCGGGGTAGGTGAATGAACCAAAGACAATTGATGAGTCTATTCCTGGCATTGTAACATCATTACCATCAGGTGTGTGAAGTGTATAATCAACACCAGGTTGAGACCACACTAATCCAATGGTAGCAGGTGGGCAATAGTAACCTGTAGTAGTAATACTATCATTAACTGTAACATTATATACATGAAGTGAATCGTTTAAGATCAACTCTCCATCCATCAATCTTTCACAAGTTGTTACCTCGTCAATGGCCAAAACTGTATATGTACCGGGAGTAGTAAAAATACCAAAAACTATTGCACTTCCAGTACCTGATTCCACAGATTGAGGATTAGTTACCGTATTTTCACGCATTAATTTATAAGTAACTCCAATGTCACTATTATTTAATCCTATCTCAACATCATCATCTGAACATAATTGTCCTAAGGGTGTAATAGAATATAGATTTGGTATTTCATTAATAATTCTAATGCCTTTCATTTGGGTTTCGCAAGCATTACCTGTTGAGGCTATTACCCAGTATTGACCTGGTTCAGTTTGTGGACTGAAGGGAAGAGTATTAACTCCAGTTCCTGAAATAGTTTCTACAATACCTGATAAATCGTGCCATAATGTATATTCCACACCTGATTCTGAACCTGATAGATAGAACTGCACATCAGGATCGGGGCATGAAGGCACAGCAGGTAAGAGTGTAAAAGCTGTAGCTGCATCATAGATATTTACTTCACCCGACATAGGAATCCAACAAACAGAATCACCTGCCAGATATGTTAATCTGGCTTTAACTGTATAAGTGCCGGCAATATTTTGTAAACCAAAGTTTACTGAACCCGTGGAACCATCAATTTCGGCAATATTTAGATCATCCAGATATAAAAAGTAAGTTGCATCCGATTCAAAATTTTCAAGATAAATTTCTAAAGGAGCACATCCTCCTTCTTGTGGGCTAATTTCAAAAACTTCAGGATTGGGATATATGGTAGTAGAACCATCCATCCAGGCCCAACAATTCGTAAGCGGATTTACTGCCTTAATCCTATAAATACCTTCGTCAAAATGTGGACCAAAGTTAATAGAGTCACCACCAGTGCAGGTCAAAGGGCCCTGCACTTCAATAAATTCTTTGCTAGCTGGTTCCAAATACAAATAATAATCGATTGAATCTTGGCAAGCCTCCAGTATAATCTCAGAGCCTGCACAATCAGTAACAGGTGCCATTACAAACTTAATTGGTTGTGGGTTAACAACCACTTCATCCGTAAAAAAGATTTCGCAACCTGTAATGGTATTAACGGCATGGATACGGTACGTCCCAGGATCATATAACGTTCCAAAACAAATAGAGCCTCCATTCCCGGGGACAGCAGAGCCAACCGGTTGATTATTTAACCAGAGTTGATATTCAATTCCTGCTTCTGAACCAACCAAACACAGGTCCTGGTCATTTTCGCATAACTGGCCTTGAGGAGTAATTTGAAATTCTTTAGGTATAGAGTCGGCGATCAGGCTGCCATGCATATCTACGCTACATGTAATACCAATATAATCAATATAGGCTGATGCCGTGTAAGTTCCGGGATTGGTTTGACTACTAAAATTAATAGTATCACCTGTACCGTTTATTGTTTCAATAGCCGGAGAATAGTAACCATTAAAATCTTCATAATTTAGTTCGTAAGTAACAGCTGTATCGGAGCCATTAAGACGTGGTATTATGGGTACACAACCATCCGCCGGTTGTAAATAACTTAGTGAGTAAGGAATGGGTAATGGGTTTACAACTATTTCAGCAGTATCATTCATGACATTTGTCAAATGAGTAGTGTCATTTTCCGCAACAACAGTGTATGTTCCTTGAGTTGAAAATGACCCAAAATTAATAGAGTCACCAGTGCCTGGAACGTCAATCGATACACTAATTCCACCACGAAGTAAAGTATAAGCAACAGCTATTTCGGAACCATCCAAACCCACCTCTGTTGATGAACCATCGCAAATTGTATCACCTCCATAAACATTGAATATAGATGGATAAGGGTTTATTACAACGGATACTGTACTATCCATTTCTATGGTACACCCAGTAACTGCATCAGTTCCAACAGCAGTATAATCACCTGCCAAAGTTTGAGAACCAAAATCTAATGGGCTTCCCGTTCCAGCAAATGGAGATCCAATATCCAAACTATCTAATAATAACTGATAATTTACTCCTATCTGTGAATTTGTCAAAGCAACAACTACACCTATTCCTCCCTGAGGATAGGAACCTCCACCAGTCATTTCAAAAATATCTGGTAATGGAAGGATGATAACATCAACCGCTGCCGACATATCATTTTCGCATCCGGTAATAACCATAGTAGCCATTACTGTATAACTTCCGGCTGCTGTTTGTTCGCCAAATGAGATTGGAGAACCCGTGCCGCTTACAGCTGATCCAACAACTGCTCCATCCATATAAAGTTGATAACTAACGCCAGTTTCAGAGTTTGAAAGACCAACTTCCACGCCAGCATCACTTGAACAATATGAACCGCCGCCTGTAACATTATAAACAGCAGCAAGAGGGTTTACGTTTATACTAACACTTGAAGTTGCAGTATTATACCCATCATCAATTATAACATTATAATTTGTTGTAATAGTTGGATTTACAGCTGGGTTCTGTTCCGTTGATGTCCAACTTCCAGGATCACTGCTCCAGGTATATGTATATACCAAGTTACCTCCTGAGCCTGCAGCACTTAACTGAGCAGCAGAGCCACTGCAAATAGTACTGTTATCAACACTTGCAGCTACACTTAAAGGATCACCGTCAACAATAACTTGCATTTGATCAGTAGCCATGCAACCTTTTGAGTCAGTAACGGTCAATTCAAAATCAGTTGTTACGTAAAGATTCTCCGTAACAGGGTTTGAAGTGTTGGAACCCGAAAAAATCATATTATCGGGTGTCCACAAGTAGTCCCAAGGGCTTGTTCCAGAGCTGGCTGAACCATTCAACGAAGTTGAAATACCCCAATTAATAGTCTGATCAATGCCAGCCAACGCAGTAGGCAAAGGATTCACAGAAATACTAACGCTGCCGGTCATATTTTGTTCACATGTAGTTGCAACTGTAGTAGCTTGAACCGCATATAAACCTGCGCTTGTTTGATTTCCGAATGAAATGGCAGCACCGGTTCCTGAAACAGGTGATCCAACATTAGCACCATCGAATAATAATTGATAATTCACTCCTGCCTGTGAGCCATTTAATCCAACAGCCATTCCGCTTCCTCCACTACAATATTCACCTCCTCCGGTAACAGTAAATTCTGTTGGAAGAGGATTAACAGTAACAGTTACAGAATTAGTTGCTGTATTATAACCATCGTTAACTGATATGTAATAAATAGTTGTTTGTGTTGGATTAACCTGTGGGCTCTGTTCGGTAGATGTAAATCCTGATGGTGTTGAAGTCCAGGAATAATCGGTTTGTGTTGCACTATTACCTCCTGTTGCGGATGCATTTAGCTGAACCGTTTCACCATTATTACATATAACATCTTGCACAGCAGTAGACGTAACAGCAAGAGCTGATCCATCAAGTGTAACCCTTACAATATCACTGGCAACACAACCTTTAGTGTCCGTAACTCTAAAGGTAAAATCAGTATCACTATAGAGATTGGTTGTTAGAGCTATAAGGCTTGTGTTTGTGCCATTTATACTACTAACTGGTGTCCACAAATAGTTATACGATGGCGTTCCTGCTCCGGCAACACCTAATAATGTAGTATTTGTTCCATAAGGTATTAACTGATCAGATCCGGGATTTGATGTTGGCAGAGGGTTTATTGATATCGAAACGCTTCCTGCCATATCCTCTTCACAAGTAGTTGTTCCATTCACTGCATGAATTGTATATATACCTGCACTTGTTAAATTGTTAAATGAAATTGCAGCATTGGTTCCTGATACAGGAGATCCAATATTAATTCCATCGATTAACAATTGATAATTTATACCAACCAGAGATCCATTTAATCCAACTGAAACTCCTGTTCCTCCACTACAATATTCACCTCCTCCTGTAACAGTAAATACTGTTGGAAGAGGGTTAACAGTAACAGTTACTGAATTAGTTGCTATATTATAACCATCGTTAACTGATATGTAATAGTTAGTTGTTTGTGTTGGATTAACCTGTGGGCTCTGTTCGGTAGATATAAATCCTGATGGTGTTGAAGTCCAGGAATAATCGGTTTGTGTTGCACTATTACCTCCTGTGGCAGATGCATTTAACTGAACCGTTTCCCCATTATTACAAATCACATCTTGCACAGCAGTAGCTGTAACAGCAAGAGCCGAGCCATCAAGTGTTACACTTACAATATCACTAGCAACACAACCTTTAAAATCAGTAACTGTAAATGTGAAATCAGTATCAGTATAGAGATTAGTTGTTTGAGCTGTAAGGCTTGTGTTTGTACCATTTATACTACTAAGTGGTGTCCATGCATAGTTAAATGATGGCGTTCCTGCTCCAGCAACACCTACTAATGCAGTGTTTATTCCATAAGGTATTAACTGCTCATCACCAGCCTCTGAAGTTGGCAGAGGGTTTATTGTAATTGTAACGCTTCCTGTCATACCCTCTTCGCAAGAAGTTGTTCCATTTATGGCATGAATTATATAGGAGCCTGCAACTGTAATATTATCAAATGAAATAGGACTTCCAGTTCCTGGAATAGGACTCCCAGTATCAGATCCATCTACTAATAACTGATAATTTACTCCCGATTGAGATCCATTCAATCCAACGGAAACTCCTGCTCCTCCACTACAATATTCACCACCTCCAGTAACAGTAAATACTGTTGGAAGGGGATTAACTGTAACCAGAATCGTATTTATTGCGGTATTATAACCATCCCATACAGAAATATTGTAAGTTGTTGTTACTGTAGGATTAGCACTTGGGTTTTGGTTTGTTGATGTAAATCCTGAGGGTGTGGAAGTCCAATTATAATCTGCCTGAAAAGAACTGTTTCCTCCGTTTGAGGTGGCACCTAATTGTACTGTTGCTCCGTTATTACAAATTTCGCCTGGAGTAGCCGTTGCCTCAACACTTAGGGGATCTCCAAGAGCTAATACCTCAACTTGGTCAGATAAGGCACAAAGCTTACTATCTGTAACTTGCAAATTAAAAATCTGAGTTACATAAATATTTTCTGTTATTGGGCTTAATGTAGTTTCACCTGATGCTATCAAACTAACAGGAGTCCATAGATTTAGCAAAATTCCTGTTCCTCCTGATGCACTACCAACGAGTACTGTTGGTGTGCCATTTAGTATCGATTGATCGGGTCCTGCATACACTATTGGCAAAGGATTTACAATAACCGGATAAACAAAGGGTGATGTTGCAGGGCATCCGGTTTGCTCATAATTAATGCTGATTGATTGATTTCCTGAGGTATTCCAAGTAACTGTTGCGGTATTATCTAATGATGTACCACCCGAAGTTATTGACCCTCCTGTAACTACCCAGTCGTAATTTGTCATGCCAGGTTGTGTCGTGTATACATTACCAGTTGAATTATTACAAACTTCCCCCGAACCTGTTATTGTTGGTGATGGAATAGGATTAACTGTTACATTATAACTTGAAGGAGAAGAGGCCGCACAACCATTAGTTCCTGTATATGTAACAGAAACAGTTTGTGAGCCAACTGTATTCCATGTTACAAAGACATTGTCATTTATGGATGACCCAACAATTGTTCCTCCAGTTGTTACAGTCCATTCATAACCTGACATTCCTGTTTCTGTGGTATATTCTACATTTGTAGCATCTACACAAACAGAGTTTGATCCAGTTATTGCAGGTACAGGTAATGGTAATACAGTTACCGAGTATTGAGTAGGAGTTACTGCATCACAGCCATTGACGTCTGTGTAGTTAACAGCAACCCATCGTGAACCAGCTGTTGTCCAAGTCACCAAAATTGAATTAGTGCTAGCTCCGGCAGTAATTGTACCACCTGAAATTGTCCAAACATAACTTGACATGCCTGTCTCAGTAGTGTATACAACACCTGTAGTTTCTGCACATTCAGAATTACTCCCGGTGATGGTTGGGACAGGCAAAGGATTAACTGTAACGGGGTAATCTGTAGGACTTTCAGCTGAACACCCATTTAAATCTGTATAATTAACTGATATTTGTTGAGCACCAGCAGTATGCCATGTAACCGTAGCAGTATTACTCCCAAGTGTTCCTCCCGTTGTTATAGTTCCGCCAGCTGATATTGTCCATATATATAGTGATTTACCACTTTCGGTAGTATATACAACGCCCGTTGTACCCGCACATAAGTTGTCATCTCCACTAATAAATGTAGGAGTTGGTAATAGCTTAACATCAATATTTAAAATAGCAGGTGAAGCGGCTGTGCATCCAGCCGCAGTAGTATAGTTAACACTAACTGTTTGAGCTCCTGTTGCGTTCCAGGTAACTGTTACAGTGTTATCATTTATACCACCACCAAATGTAATCGTTCCTCCCACCGAAACTGTCCAATCATAATTCGTTTCCCCTGAACCTGATTGGGTTGTGTAAACATTTGAAGTAGATCCAAGACAGGGTGATTGAGGCCCTGATAGTGTGGGCGCAGAAACATTAACCAAATATTGTTTGGGGGTTGTATTTGTGCAACCATTAAGATCGGTATAAGTTAAGCTAATCCATTGTTGACCTAAAGTATTCCAGGTAACGATAGCATTATCATCTGTTGTGCTTCCGAATCCTGTGATCGTACCTCCAGTTGAAACATTCCAAATATAATTTGTCATCCCAGATGCAGTTGAATATACACTTAATGCGCCTAAACATGCTTCGTTAGGTCCTGTAATGACAGGATCCGGCAGAAGATTAACTGTAACATCATATTGAGTTGGAGTAAGTGGGTCACATCCATTTGCGCCAGTATAAGTAACACGAACCCATTGAGATCCTTCATCTGTCCACGTAACGGATATCTCGTATGTTCCTTGACCTGAATCAATAGTTCCTCCCTGAATTGTCCACACATAATCTCCATAAGGGCCCATACCAGGTTCAGTAGAGTATAACTCAGTACTCCCAATACAAACAGATGCTTCACCACTAATAGTAGGAATAGGAAGTGGTAATACCGTTACAACTAAGTCAATTGGAACTCCTTCGCAGTAAGTTGGAGCAGGTCCTGTAGGAGTGATTGTATAAGTTGCAGTTCCTGTAGAACCATCAGCAGGAATCGAAAGTACATCATTGATATAAGTTGTTACGTTAATTCCAGGTGTTATGCCGTTAACGTTACCTGATGTATTAACCCCAGTCCAAGCAAAAGTGGTGCCAGGCTCATCTGAAGTTATATTATAGTTAACATCTTCTCCTGAACAAATGGAAACAGCTGTAGCACTGGTAACGGTAGGTATCTCATTAACTGTAATCGTAACAGGAGTATATTGTGTAACAGCAGGGCATGGTGTAGTAGTAAATACAACTCTGCGGAATAATGTTGTTTCAGAAAGGTTGCCCGGTTGATAATTTAAATTAGTAGCTCCTGAAATATCGGACCATGTAGTTCCAGAATTTATTGAGGATTGCCATTGGTAGGTGTAACTACCATCTCCACCTGTTGCAGAAGGGCCAGTTAATTCCACCGGGCTGGTTTCAGAACAAATTATTTGATCTGCACTGATATCTCCGGGATTTATTGAGTCATGAACAAATACTGTCCCTAATACTATCCTAGAACAACTATTAATATTTACCAAATAAGCTTTAATCGTTGTGTTTTCCGTGGCTTCTAATATAAACGGATTAGGCTCTAACTCAAAAGGATCTAACCAGCCAGACATATAAGAACTCAAATTTGGAATACCCACAAGTTCAACTTCAACATCTGTCCCAGAACATACTGGTGAAGCACTTATATCGATATAACCACTTGGTAATGGGAAAAGATTAACACTAACACTAGAAGATTGCTGAAGACATCCAGATACAATCACATAATAGTCGCCATTTTCAAGAGGATAAATAATACTTGTTGTTGCTTCCGTGATTATATTTCCGTCATGAAACCATTCATAGGTCACCCCACTGGTAGGAGATGCAGTTAATAAGCAACTATCACCAGGGCAAAACGAAACATTATTTCCCGAAATAACAGTACTTGTTGTTTGGGATGTAATTACAATTGTTGGCGGACATTGAGCCCTTACATTAATAACAATGCTAGAAAAAATTATTATAAAGAAAAAGGATAGTATATTTGTTTTCATTTTTTAAAATTTAACTGTTTTGGGGGGTACTTATGTTTAATATACTAACTACATTTGAGCACCGTGAAGAAGCTTCAAATATACCAAAAAATAAAACAAACGCTAAAAGTATATATCTTGATCCCATATTGACAATAGTATATTTTCTTACCATAATTTATCCAGGTTACAAAAAAATTTAAACCAAACTTAAAGT